>Ga0180007_10003017_pt1 | contig 19267 bp, 15 predicted proteins | sample MM_PC_MetaG_FD_121122 | JGI IMG/M metagenome (GOLD analysis project Ga0180007, IMG submission 121122) | Groundwater microbial communities from the Aspo Hard Rock Laboratory (HRL) deep subsurface site, Sweden - MM_PC_MetaG | ecosystem: Environmental > Aquatic > Deep subsurface > Groundwater... | reverse complement strand
CGGAAGCGCCTTTGACTGGAGGCAATGAAACAATTATGCTCGTTGATGATGACAGCAGTATCATCAAGCTTAGCAGGCAGTTTCTCATCGGATATGGGTATGAGGTCTCTACTTTTTCCAATGGTGTTCAGGCATATCAAGAACTGCAACAGTATCCGGATAAATATGATCTCATCATTACCGATATGACCATGCCTTATATGACCGGTGCAGATCTTGCGCAGAAGGCTCTGGAGTTGTGCCCGCATCTGCCGATTATTCTCTGTACCGGGCATAGTGAATTGATTAATCGTGAAAAGGCGATGGCCATAGGTATCAAGGAGTATTGCCACAAGCCGCTGAATAAAAAATACATGTTGCGGACCGTCAGAACGGTGCTCGATAATGCTAAGGTCTCAGCAACACAGATTCTCTTGGATGACGAGGTGTAATGTAATGTTGTTCTGGGCAATTCCTCGCTGCCTGCATCTGTAACTGAAATAACTAACACTGGCAAAAAAGCATGGCTAAATTTTCCGTCTTAAAACTTATCTCTAGATGGATAGTTACCGGATGCCGGGTACTGGTCGGACTCCTTGTGATGAAGGTTGGAATTGACCTGATGAAGGGGGGCACATATGTAGGTTATAACAGGGAGGATACCCTCTCTGTCGGTGGGTTCGTCACGATCATCGGCTTATATTTTGTTTGTTCCAGTCTCTTTCATGTTTTCTTTAAAGATCGCCATGAATAATTGCTTTTTCAGCCAATTTCTTCGTCATGCTGAAATGAAAAATGTTCACAGAACTCTTCCATCCTGGATTTTTTGATTTTCCCGTTTCTTGCTTCCGCTAACTGGTATCCCTAACTGTCTCCGGCTGTTATCTTGAATCCTGTCGCATTGGTGTATTGAGCGAAAGTCCCTGTCATTCTGCCATCTCATCCGCCTCACCAGAGGCTGTTCACCAGCTCACCTGTTTCTGGTGACCTCTTTCCTGCTGCTCCCGGTTAATCTATTTATCAGAATAGTCTGATTATTCAATTGATTGTCTGCGGATCTCCCCTTGTTCTTCAGTGCTGTACCGTTCTGGCACTCCATTTGCTCATGTAGTGTTAGTTACGATGGCGCTTCTCATTACCAATATGTTTTGCCGGACCCACTATTGGTTCGGATACCCGTATTGCATCAGGTCATGCCTGAAGAGGCGGAAGCTGCATGAAACAAATCTTTGGCGAAGGAGGGACTCAAGAGCAGAACAACAGGGCATATCTTTCATCAGTTCTCCCAAGGAGAGGTGATGAGGGTCTGTGCAGTAAAATTACTGGAGGAACACGATGAAAAAATTCTATTCAACAGTTTTGTGGACTGCCGCATTTGTTTTGATTGCCGGTGCAGCAGATGCTGCAACCAGGGTGTACATGAGTCCGAAGTACATCTTTTCAACAGAGGATGTGATGTGCGATATAGGGGTGTTTGGCTCGGCCTGTCTCGACAGTGCCAGCCCTTTGCTTGATGCCGATTTTTTCAAGGATACCTATACACATTATGCCATTGATTCAGCCTACGGATTTGATGTCAGGGATTTTGATCCCACCGTGGCTATGTTTCCACGTCCCATGGATGGCGTGTTTGATGAAGGTTATATTGCAGATATAGTTGACAGCTCTGGCAATGTTATCGGCGTTGATTGTAAAAATGATCCGACTCCAGGGTATCTGACCGGTATGTTGAAGGGTGAGGTCATGGCCGGTGTGGGTGGTTTGGATGTCAAGGCCGGTTCTGAGCATTACTGTGTCATGGACCATGTCTGCAATGCACCGTGGATGCCGCCGTTGATTGAGGTCATGAAAGATCCGGATACGGGGGAACTGCTGAATATTGGTGACTACACAACCCGTATGAAAGATGATGGGAAAATATTGTACCAGTGGGGTAACTTTAAGAAACGTCCGACCCAGCTTCGTCTCTATAAGCAGATTCCGCTGCCGGATGAGTGGAAGGCACCCGGTGCCAACTACAGAGTCACAAAGGCCTCCCTGACTATTACCCACCGGATCACCACCAGTCCCAATGATCAGATTCGACCTGAAGATTTTGAGAATGAATGGGCGACTGGTATCAAACCGGGATATATGGTTGATGCTGCCGGTCGTTGGCTTTCCGACAAAGATGCCTTTGAAGGTGATGGTGACTTTATCCCGGCCGGGACCGTTCTGCGTGACCCGGTCCTTATCGATCTGGAAAACGGCCGTTCCGGTGATCAGTGGCTGGGGTTTACCAACGCCTGGTACACTTCTCTCGACCGTGATCCCTTTGCTGGTGATAATCCACGCTTCCGTTTGAAGTCAAGCAAGTTCGGCCAGGATATTCCGGGGGTTGAGATCCCCTGGTATACTCAGGGCTCCATTACTACAACCACTATAGACATGCTGGCCTGGAATGAGAGTGATCCGGATACGCATGCACCCATGGATCCGCCGGTACCCTCGCCGCTGAGCGATACGCTTAACTGGAATAACTATCTGGATCTGAATCCCTATGATCCTGCCGATACGGTTCCGGATGGCCTGTCCTGGTCTGAAGGCGCTCCTCTGACTCCGGATTTTGACCTTATTCTTTTCATCAAGGGAGAGTACAGCGGTACTGAGATCATGGATGCTCAGCTCTATCTTGAGTGGGAAGATCCGGAATATCCGGTTGATGATACTCCGCCTCCGGCAGATGAGATCGATACGATCTCGGTCATAGATGCAGTGTATATATCTGCGACCGGTGTCCTGCAGGTCAAGGCGTCCAGTGATGCTGGAGAGCTTGCCGCCTTGAGTATTCTTTACGGTGGCAAAACCTATTTCATGAAATGGGATCCCGTTAAAAATATTTTTTATCGCAATATTCCCGGAGTCTACCTGCCGACATTGGAAATCATTTCCGATCTTGGCAGCAGTGTAACCGTTGACGTACAGCCTCGTTAAGAGAGGGGGGAGGGGGAGTCCCCCGGCGGTCAGTAGACCGCCGGGGGAATTCTTTTAGCATATCTTTATCTGGTATTTTGAAAAGACGACGCAGAGGGGATGTCACATGGCAAGAACAATGCATTTTATACACGACTCAAAGATTGTCCTGGTGATCTTGTCCGTATTGCTGTCGACGTTACTCATAACGACGCAGGGCATGGCAACAGTTAATCAAGGGTTCAGTGCCAAAATGGTGACAACCGTTCAGGGAGACACTTCAGTGGCGCAGATGAGTCTCAAAGGGGAAAAACTCTACCTGCAGGTCCTTGGTGGAAGGGTCTTTTCTACCATGATTGCCCGTTATGATAAGGGCGTCCTCTGGCTCATGGCCCCGGCTGCCAGGCTGTACACAGAAATGGCTGTTGAGGCAATCGGCCTTGGAGTGCCGCATTTTTTCTGTCCGGATATAAAGATTGAGAAAACCAGAATGGGCGAGGACATAGTCGGTGGAATCAAGGCGGTCAAATACAAGGCGCATGTGTCCGTGTCAAACAGCAAAAAGGAATATGAAGGCTTTCTGTGGGAATCAATTGACCGGCCAGGTTTTCCCTTGAAATGGGAAGAGCCGCAGACTGTTACCACAGTGGAGTGGCAGGAACGGGTTTTTGCAGAAATTCCTGACGTTCTTTTTGAGGTGCCGGAAGAGTATCGAAAAATCAAGCTGCCAACAGACAGGCCCATGTCGGAAAAACATCAGAGTCAGAGTCAGAAGCAGTAACAGGGCTCTCTAACAGCGGCTGGATCAAGTTGATGCATTGACTCGAACTATATTGTGTATATAAAAAATGCACAGTTAGGTCGTGGAAAAGTTCTTTTGGCGAGCTGTTTGTAACTCTTCCGAAATGTTGCCGTGGTCTGGCTCCAGGCCATTATCTTTTGCTATCCATCGCGTCCCTGCCAAGTTTTTTTGCATATTCAAATATGAGTTTTCTCTGATCCCTGCTGGTCGGGGTTGCGGGAGTCTGTTTCATTATATCAAGCACCTGCTTAAGACCGAGGCCTTTTTTGAGCAAATACGCGGCAATAACGGTTCCGGATCTTCCCACACCGAACCGGCAATGGACAAGCACTTTTTTACCCGATTCGATTTGTCCGTTCAGCCATTCAAGGGCGTCATCCAATTCATCTAATTCCGGGCTGTATGCATCTGATATGGGAAGCCAGTAAACAATAAATCCGGCAGCCCTTTCCTCTTCGTGCAGATTGCCGCATTCGGTGCAGAGATTCAAAATGACCTCAACGCCGGCTTGTTTTATTGTGTTTAGGGCCGCCTTTGATGACGGGGCGGCACCTACGGCTATGTCTCTTGTGATCCATCTCAGTTTGTAATCAAACACAGGGTCTGCTCCTTCTCTTGGTAGAGAATGTAATTCATATTTGTAATACATCGTTGTGTCAAATCATCTTTATCTGCTTGCGGCAGACACTGGAAAAGACATGTACTGATAGAGCAGAAATCTATGACAAAAAAATACGAATGTGCCAGATAGGCTCAATAATATTGGATAGTAATGGCTTTAATGTTCTCAGAAAAGTGTTGACTCCTAATTTGCTGTATTGTAGTTGTGTTATGGTGAAGCTGAAGAGTGGGTGAAGACATTCTGTTCGGACTTGTTCGATTTGATTACAAAATAGTATCTGCTGTTCCTCCACAGGGCTGACAACAAGACGATACCTGGTATCGCCTGCGCTTCTGGATGGCTTTTCCAGGCTGTCCGAAATATTGGTGTAGGAAGGTGAATTCTTATCACCTGGGAAGGAGCTCATATGTTACTCTCTTTTAATCCCGCCATAGATGGTGACCGCTTTATCTGGAATCTTGCGCCCTGGGATGCGGAGCTTCTGGCCGCCATTAAGAAAGCCCAGGCTATCGTCCTGCCCCAAACTGTTACTCGTGAATTTTATCGGTTATGCAAGGAAAACTGCGCCAAGGTTTTTCCCAACTATGACATGCGGTGTTCTTGGGAGGGCAAGGTGGGTGATACTCTTCTCTTTTGGACATTTGGTGTTGCTCATCCCCGGACCATGGTGTTTCCCAGACTGGAATCCATGGTGAACGAGCATCCGGAGATGATGGCTAAACCGATTTTACCCGATTTTCCCTTTGTGATCAAGGGAGCCTGCGGGGGGGAGGGGAGATATGTCTGGCTTGTCAAGTGTCAGGAAGATTTTGACAAGACCCTTGCCAGGCTTAAAAAATGTGAGTTGGAGGGCGTCTTTGGTTTTGTTATTCAAGAGTACCTGCCAGGCCTGAAAAGAGATCTGCGGGTGGTGGTAATCGGGGATGAAATTATCAGTTATTGGCGCAACCGAGAGGGGTTTTTTCATAATGTCAGCAAGGGAGGCACAATCGATTTTGAGTCGGATCCTCATTTGCAGAAAAAAGGTAGAGAGGCCGTGCATGAGCTCTGTGTGAAAACCGGTATCAATCTGGCCGGGTTTGACCTGATCTTTGCAGATCCGGATCGAGACCCCCTTTTTCTTGAAATTAATTATACTTTCGGTCGGGTGGGCCTTGGCGGCAGCGAGGCCTTTTACACCTTACTTGAAAAGGAAGTCAAGAACTGGTTGGCCAAGTAACCAGCGTGTTTAAGCAGATCCCTGCCGAAAGAGGATTTCACTGCGACAGGTTGCCAATTCCACGGGTGCCGTTCAAGGCCGGATAGGGGGCTGTTTCCTGGCTTTCTCCAGTTTTTCTGAGGATGGCAAGGCGTGCCCTCATCGCCATGATTTCCGCCTGCTGGAAGGCAATGATCTCTTCTGCCAAACGACGAGTAAGCGGGTCTTCACCATGAATCAGCACCAGCCTGGCCATATCGATTGCGCCTTGGTGATGCGGGATCATCATGGCCAGGAAATCGATATCCCAATTTCCTGTGTAGCCCGGCGCATGCATGTCCACCATCATTTTTTCCATATCTCTGGACATTTCTATCACAAAAGGATGAGAATCAGGCCCAATAAGGTGCATACCCTGGGATTCGCTGTGTGGCATCGGAGGCTGCTGATGATTGTGTTCCCCGGCAAAGCCACCTGAGGTTGCCAGGAAAAGTCCTAAGGTCATAAGCAGCATTTTAATTTTTATGTGGGTTTTCATCAGTGGTTTCCTCCTATCCTGAATGCATCGCCAATCCCGGTCGTATGTACACCAGGTTGATACTTTTTTTGTTGCGCAGATTTCCGGATGGCAGCAGCAGGGAGCCTAATGGAATCTGTTTGACAAATACAGGCTGCAGGGGGTCTGCAACATTAAAAACAGTGCAGACGGTCTGCCCTTCATTGGGCGTCCCTGGAAGTTCATCCTGTTCATGGGCAATATAAACCAGGTCATGGGCGGGATTGGTCCAGATTCCATGCGCTTCTCGCCCATGGCTGAAAAAACTTCCCACCACCTTCCGCTGTCCGGGTTTTGCCGTGCGGTCAAGAATCATAATGCGACTGGAGGGTGCGCCTCCCGGGCCGCCGTCATCTACACGGCCAAGACTTGCATACACAACCTTTCCCTTGATGTTTTCCACAAACTCCACATGATTGGGCCGAGCTTTAGCCCCCAGCGATACCAGATCAACAAGGGCCTGTCCCTTATAGATGGAACGACTGGAAAGAACATCGGCAATCTTATGCGAAAACCACATTTCACGGCCGTCAGGTGTGATCTTCTGGAAAGGGGTAAAGCCATAGGGATCTTGTGCCTTGATATCAATAGTCCTGATACGTGTCGGATGGCTGAATCCGTCGCTGTCCACATTGGTCTGCAATACGTCAATCTGTGAGACCTTCTGTGAGATGACAAATGCAACTCCCCCATCTTTGGAAAACCAGACCTGGGCTGGTCCGTAAAGTGTTGGTTGGAACAAACGGATCGCATTGGCAGCCATGCCTGTCGATTCTTTTTTTGCCTTTTCCGTATCCAAGATGGCAATACGATCTTCTCCCCGGAGGGCGACCCAGATCTCTTTTCCATTGCGACTGAAGGTGGGTTCGTGAGGCTCTCGACCTACCAGAATTCCACTGGTAATAATCTCTTGGTTGGTGATATCCCCTGCTTTCGGGTTCGGACGGTTTCCTATGAGCGACATTTTCCGTGTATCAACCAGATATATATTACTTGTACCTCGACCGGTGGTGGCAATCAGTGTTTGATCCGGTGAGGGGGCTGCACCGTGAATATTGATGGCACCGTGGTAGAGGGCCTTTGTCACCATTCCGGTATGGGTTGGAGTCACTCCACCTGTCGCGAAGCGAAAGGGCGGCCTTGGATCTTCATCAAAGCTTGTAAGATTCACAGAGTGCTTGACGCTATTCGAAATGGGATCAATAACGGTAAGGGTATTTGAATCTTCATTGCAGATGAACACAAGGTCCCCTTCCTGCACCGAAGGATTGGCTGTTGCGCTGCCGAATGCTTTGCCGAAAGGCATTGTCGATGCCAGTACAACACCACCAAGGGTGATCGCGCCTGTCTGTAGAAATCGTCTACGTGTTAAGTTGCTATTTGTATTAGACATATTATTGCCTCCTGTTCATAGAACTAGTTTTCCCCAGGTTGTCACTGCCGTGATCTCAGGAATCAAGAGGTTAATGACTCCATGAATATTCGTTGGGTTATTCTGCCCTTTCCGAAAAGTATAAGACAAGAAAAGGATGAAGTTGTCATACTGATGTAAAAAGAATGTAAAGAAATGTCAGTAGAGCAGAAGATGAGTTACGGATACTTCTGCGCTACAGGGAAGAAAGAAAAAATGTCCACCCATCGAAAGGCACTCATCAAGAGAATATCGTGCTGCATCCCCAAAAGAACAGTTCTTTGTCAAGATTAACAGGACAGATTATCTGCAAACTCTTTCTGCTGTACCAGTTTGATATCTTTAGCCTTTGTTTCAATCTCAGCCAAGTCAGAGGTGTGATCAGGCCCGGCAATGACCAGGAAATCCCTGGGACCTATAGAATCGCCGGAAAAGAAATGATCGGGGGGCTCTCTGGGCAGAGAGTGCAGACTGCGGGAAAATAGAATACTAGCGGGTCAGACCGATGTTTTCTAAACAAAACAACCATGGTCTGACCCTGAAAAAGCACGAAAATAGTTCTGGTTTAAAGGTGTTGCATTGCCATCTATGTGTGATGTTTTCTCTGTTTTCAGAATGATTGATTGCTCGTTCCAAAGACCTCGAGCTTGCGGCATTCCGGTCTGATCTTATTACTCAAGGAGCTTTGGGCTGTGGCCTATGCTCTCAGAGCTCCTTGCTCTCTGGATGTTTTTGAGGTTACCCCTGGTCAGGCTTCAATATATCTGTCAGGCTGTTGAGGTTGTCTCCTTTCAAACCGATATCTGCCAGTAACGAGTCTATTAAAGGTGCCTGTCCGCGGTAACGAAGGGCGCTGTTTACAAGCTGGTCGCTTAAATTGCCTGTATGTTCCGAATGGCTGTCTCCTGAAGCGGCAAGGGATTGAGAATTGTTCAGACCGTCTACCTGGATAATTTTTATCCCGTCAATATGTTCCATCGGTTTTACGCTTTCTTTTATAATTTCAGGTAAATGCTTTATCAAATCAAGGCGGATCTGCATGGCTATCTGCTCGTTGGAGAGCATATTCCTGGCTTCATTGAGGGCCTTTTCGCCTTCAGCATCGACTTGATATCTGATTTGTGCGGCTGCGGCCCTGAGCTTCTCAGCTTCAGCTTCTCCACTGGCTTCAATACGTTTTTTGCTGGCTTCAGCATTGGCAGTCGTTGTAATTGCTTCGGCTGTATCAAGTGCGGCAATCTTTTCTGCTTCGGCGGCTACCTGGACAGAAATCGCTTCTCTTTCCGCAATTTTCCTGGCCTGTACCAGTTCAACAGCTTTGATTCGTTCGGCCTTTTCTGTCTCCTGAACAGTGATAACTCTTTCTGATTCCCGCATGGCTAAAGCTCGCGCCTTATCTGCCTCAGCTTCAGAGAGTGATTTGGCTTTGGACTTTTCTGCAATGGCAATCGCTTTATCCTGTTCTGCCAGTTCAATGGTTTTGGCTTGTTCAATCTGTGCTGTTTCAATCGTTCTGTTTTTGAGAATATCCTTCTCCTTGATAATCTGTTCCCTCAAAATATTATCGGTTTCAATTGCCTGCTCAGCGGCAATAGTGGATTGCTTGATTTGCTTATCAGCTTCGATTCCCGCTTGTTCGGCTTGCTGCCTTTTTAGAGCCTTTTCCTGCGCAATTTCAGCTGCCTGGGTGGCTCTGCGTATTTCAAGCTCCCGTTGCTGATGCAATTCAGCGTATTCTTTTTCCTTGGCGATCTCCAATTGTTGTCTCTGGGCCTCAAGATTTTTGGTTTCAATTGCTACTTGAGTGTCCATCTCAATATCGTTTCGTATCTTCCGTCGTTCTTCGATTTCCTGGGTGAGCCTTGTGAGGCCTTCCGCGTCAAAGGCATTATCGGGATTAAAAAACTCTTTACTGGTCTGATCCATTCCGGTTAACGAAACCGATTCCAGTTCGAGACCGTTTTTGAGCAGGTCTTCCGACACGGCCGACTGGACTTTATTGACGAAATCAACTCGTTGTTCATGGAGCTCCTCCATTGCCATTTCTGCGGCTACAGCACGAAGCGAGTCGACAAATTTACCTTCGACAAGTTCTTTTAATTCGCTTGGGTTCATTGTTTTCATGCCAAGCGTCTGGGCAGCGTTTGCAATGGATTCCTCGGTCGGCTTGACCCGTACATAAAACTCTGCCATGACATCGACCCTCATCCTGTCCCGGGTAATCAGCGCCTGCTGATTTTCCCGTTTTACTTCAAGACGAAGGGTATTCATGTTCACCGGGATAATTTCATGCAACACAGGCAGGACAATGGCGCCGCCATTGAGGATGACTTTTTGGCCTCTGAATCCTGTGCGGACAAATGACACTTCTTTTGATGAGCGTTTGTACAATCTTGCCAGTACGAAACCGACGGTTAGAAGCGCAATGAGGATGATTGCTGCATTGGTGAGGATAAACGTTAACTGGCCCATTGGTATTCTCCTTTTATCTTTGGTGAGATTGAGACATCCCCAGGAGTTCCGACAAGCAAGAACTATGGCCCGTTACGTGTCTTTGTCTCCATTCGACTGCGATAGTTCTGCACTCAGACGATGCTGCCGGGACTTTTCATCCGTGTGGTGCAGGAAGACAAATTACGGCGTACTCTAAGCAAGTTCTCGCTTGGTTTGACTCTAGTCTGTCAGTACACTGCTTGTGTTGGCAATTACTTTAAAAATTGAACCGTTCTGGCTTACAATGATTGTTTTGTCACCCTGTTGAAAGCTCGCTGCAGGATTGTCAGGAACAACAAGAATGTAGTGGGTCTGGCCGTGTTGATCTTTCAGTTTCGCCTGAGCTGGGTTGTTGTCTCTGGCGGTACCCATGGTGATGGTGGCAATTTGGCCCAGGAAACTTTTTTCAGAGACAACGTAGGTTTCATCTTTTGGCATATACTTGCCTAAGAGCCCACCGCAAACCCGGACAGTTGGCAATGCGCACATTACTGCCGGCACTGAGGCAATGAGCGAGGGAATTGTTTTGCCCAGAATCTGGATCGCTGTGAACTGAACAATCAGGCCGCTGAGGCCAAAGCCTGTCAAAAAAATAATAAAGAGCATTATGACCGGCACTTCACCGATTCGGAACCATGACAGTAATTTTATCAGTGAGTCTGTCCCCCCTCCTGGCTCAGTCATGTCGATATCCGCGTCTATATCGGTATCGAATTCAGGCAGTACAGAATCGACCATCTCAGAAATACCCATGCCGAGGCTTGCTGAAATCAATTCCAGTAAGGCGATGATAAGCATGATCGCCAATGAGATTGTGAAGGGGGAGTTCCCCGGAGAAAGAAAGAAGTCTACCATCTGACTTTACCCTTTTTTTCCTTTGATTGCGGCTAAACGCTCCTTCACCCTGTTCTTCCTGGACATGTCTTCCAGTTCGTTCATTTGCGCCGCACTTTTTCTGTCTGTTGCTGCAATGCCCGATGAAAAACCAGTAGTATCAGATAACACCCTTGCAAAAGCTGATTCAGCACGGCTTATTTTTGTCTCAACAGAGGAGGTCTTTCCACTTGCGGTGGGCAATTCTTTTTCTGTGTCTTTTCTACTGGTTTTGTAGAGATTCAGCTCATCCCTCATTTCCCTTTTTTTGCCCTGAAGAGCTGCGATATACCCCTCCAATTCTTTTTCTTTGCCGCTCAAATCGCTTATCTGGTTCTCGAGAATGGGAATTTGTGCTTCCATATCAAGCTGTTGTGCTATTGCCGTTTCTGCAAGGTCGTCTCGATTTTCACTTACAGCGAGCTCGATCTTTTCAGACAGTTCTTCACATTTCTGGTTGATCTGCATAAGTCGTGAATTTGCCAGATGTTTATTGGCAATGGTTTTTCCAAGCTCACTACGGACGTCTTCAATGGCGTCGTCCACTTCCCTTATTGCTTGCTCCATAACAATTTCAGGAGCAACATTTTCGACTGCATCAACGAGTGCATTAAAACTCCCGCTGATAATTCGTCCCACGCGGCCTGTTATTCTTTCTTTCATCAGTTTAACCCTCCCTTGTCTTTTGGTGTGCTGTTGATGATCTGCGTCAATTGTTCTAGAGATTCTAGATGGTTCCTGATAGCATGTGGCGTGTAGCTTGTCTGCTGTTTAGAAAGCTCAAGGTGCAATAACGATTCAAAGAGACGGAAGACTCTGTCAGTTGCTCCTTTCTCAAATTTAATAAGATTATTATCACGGTCACTGTCAGGATTGAGTGCGGAAAGACAGAATGCATAAAAATCAGGCATCCACTCCAGGATCCGAGCTAAAACAGCAGAGTGGTTGCCCTGTGTATGCTCTGTCTCTTTAACATATTCGATAATTGGATCCAGCTCTTCCTTTATCGTTCTGTAAGAGCTGGTAAAGTCGTATGGGACTTCTGACTTTTTCTTGGCATTTTCAATGATTGCCCGAAGTTTATCGCTTGGTGTGTTGGCTCCTTCGATCTTTAATTGGCTGATAAACTCAGCATCTTCCTGTGATATTCGTGCTCCTATCTGTACCTTTTTCATAAGCGTAACCTCTTTCGTCTGTTTGCGTTATATAGACTTTATGTGCAAACGATAACATATGCAAACAAAATAGTACAAAGATTGATCGGTGACCAGGTGAAGTTACTTTACTTTTACTGTATTTGATTGAAATAGCTTGAGATATCAGTCTGTTGTGTGTTTGTTGGTAGTCTTTCGGTTAGACGAAAATAAGAGTGGTTTTGTCTAAAAAAAACTGCAACTAGTTGTTATGGAGATGTGGGAGAAGAGCCTGTATACATCGTGCCCATAACAACATAACGAATCAGGCCTATTGTTGACCTGTTAGAGAAAATATACTGCCAGGTTATTGGCAAACTAATACTAATTCTGCATAGAATTCTCAGGAGTTGGATAGTATGTCATCAAACATGACAGGAGGAGGGAGCGTATCTTCCTGTCACAACATCAGCATGGTGTGAATTGAGTTTCTCTTACAACAGAGTAGTCATTGTTTATCCTTGCCAGCTGAAACGATGCGAGTGTATGGGATATTATTGTCGAACAGGTCACCATATCGTTTAAGGCAGAATCTTAAATGCAATATATCTGCCACAGATTCTGAGGAAGAACTGTCAGCTGACCGGGATACGTCATTTTGTTAGCCAATAAAAGTTTTATTCAAAAGAATAAAGAAGCTATGCGTACTGCCTGTCGCAGGAATGTTAACTAACTGTGATCAAACAAAACTGTCTTTATACGCAGAAAATTTTTCAACTGACTGGAATGTATTGTTTTTTAAGTAACAAATCAATAGAAAATATTAAATCCGCTGGAGCGCCTGATAACACGGAACTTTTTAGAGAAAAAAGGGTGCTCAGGTCTTGCAATATGGGAATATGATACCGCAAGATCTGACTAGGAAAAGTGGATTAGCTGTTCGTTTCACCACGTATTTTTCTCCATGGTCTTTACTAGCTGAAAACATGTAATTGCCGATAAGGACAAGTTTTATCTTCCTGGATTTACGGATCTGAAGACTTGTCTCTTTGGGTGTTGGCACAGAGAATTTGTGGCAGACAAGGTAATGGTCACGCTGAAGCCGGCCGGTGCACAGTTTTTTGCCGCAACAGTGCCTTGGCAGGCCTCAACACAGGTTTTGACTATTGCCAGACCAAGGCCGACTCCGCCTGAGTCTCTGTTCCGGGAGGCTTCTGGACGGAAAAAGGGTTCGAAAAGCTGGTTGATCACGTCTTCCGGTACGCCGGGACCGGCGTCGCGGATCTCCAGGATCACGCTATTTCGCTCATTTTTGGCAGATAGGGTAATCGGTCCGGCATCTCCGGCATATCGCACACTGTTTCTGATGAGATTGGCCAGAGCACGGGTCAGGAGTTCCGGATCGGCAATAGCTGTCATTTCCGGATCAATTCGGTAGCTGATTTCAACATCAGGGGTCTGTTCACGTTGAACTGCTTTTTGGACTATGGGGAGTAGTTTTGTGAGCTCGGGATGGACTTTTTTCTTATGCATTTCCGCTCGGGAAAAGGAGAGCAGTTCGTTGATTAGGTCTGCCATGTGTGTCACATCTTCCATCACATCCACCACCCGTTCCCGGTTCTTTTTGTCAACCCGCTGTTCCAGGATACCAAGTCCGAGCTGAATTCGGGCTATGGGAGAGGCCAGCTCGTGAGCAACATCTCCCAGGAACCTTTTCTGACCTTTGAGGAAACTGTGGAGGCGCAAGGTCATATCGTTGATTGCGGTTGCGAGGCGGCCAATTTCGTCTTTGCGGTGTTCTTTAATTTGCACGTCAAATCTTCCGCGGGCGATTTCTTCCGCCACACTGGTCATGCGGGCAAGTGGTCCGGTAATATGCCGGACAAAAGGAATCCACAGCACTACGGAGATCAGGACGATCACAAGCGCAACGATCATCCATGGCAGGGGGTCAAAGAAAAAACCGTTTCCGGTTGGGGAATCCGAGACGGCAAGGAGCATGGCCAGGCGTGGTGGACTTGCCGCTTCCGGTAGAACTGCTATCCAGACACCCGTCCAGTAGCGGGTGGGATTTGTGGTCCGCATCATAAACCTGGCTTCAGAGTCGTGTTTCGGGTGGCTTCTCCTGATCTCTTTACTTTCTTGGTTGTGATCCCGCTCACGGTCGCTGGTGTCATGAAAACGATGATCTGATTGTGCTTCAGAATAGCTTTTGTTGTGTCTCAATCGTGGGGATAAGCCTTCCAGTGACGGTTTGCTCTTGCGGCTGCTCATGATCTTTTGAATTACGACTGGCGGGACGGAAAGATCAGTTGGTACTGTCTCTGAGCCGTTTTTGAATACCATCGCGAACTGAATCTGGTAGATGTCACCGTGACGGATGAGTATTTCGGACCAGTCAGCTTCAGGGCTCTTGTTCAGATCGTGGGCGATAAGATTTCCGGCGATTCGTATTCTATCTGAGGCCTGGCGACCGAGGAGGGTGTCCAGGTCCATATGGGACTGGAAGGTAAAGAATACGGCGAGTACCGAGGCCACAAGCACCAGGTTCAGTAAGGACCAAAGGAGGATTTTGGCGAATAAGGAGGAAAAGAGTCTCATGATTGCAGGTTGTCTGGAGAGCAGAACATATAGCCCGCTGTGCGAACCGTTTTGATAAATCTGGGTTGCCGGGGGTTGTCACCCAGCTTACGTCGAAGCGATGAGACGTGGACATCAATGGAACGGTCGAAGACTTCATAACAGCGGCCGGCTGTGGCTTCCATAAGTTGATCTCTGCTCAGTATCCGCCCGACAGCCTTGACCAGACAGAGCAGCAGGTCAAACTCTATGGGGGTAAGGGAAAGCTCTTCTGTTGCCAGGCGGGCCGTTCGCGAGTCCTGGTTGATGGTTAACTCGCCCAGCATCAGTATCTCATCCACAGTGGCTGGGGAGGCCGGTGACTGTCCGGTTTTGGTGTATCGACGTGTCACGGCACGCAGGCGGGCCAGAAGTTCACGGGTGGAGAAGGTCTTGGGCAGATAATCATCTGCTCCCATTTCCAGGCCGACGATTCTATCGGTCTCATCTCCACGGGCGGTCAACATTAAGACCGGAATGTCCGATTGCCGACGCAGCCTCTTGAGTACCTCAAAACCATCCATTTCCGGCATCATGACATCGAGAATGATGACATCAAAGAGATCGGAACATGCTTTGTCCAGTCCCTCCCGGCCCGTTTGAGCACTCGCCACAGCATAGCCCATTGGTTCCAGATACTCTTGTATCAGGCGGCACAATTTTTTGTCATCATCGATAATAAGGATGTTCATTCAGAATAATAGGTCTGTGGCATATGGCCTGGTTCTTTTATTAAGTGTTTTCCCTGCCCGCTTTGCTTCTTCCTCAATTGTTCCCGCCAGGCGCCGTTGAAGCAATACCTTTTACAATACCTTTACAATAAAACCGTTCCCTCATCATAAAATCTTTACATCTCTCCTGTATAGTTTTTTCAAAAGCGAGGAACAATTCCTCAAAATAAAAACAAAACAGAAGGAGATAATTATGGATTCGATTCGCAGACAGAAGTTGACAAGATACGGGATGGTGCTGCTGGTTACAATTTTCCTGCTTCCCGCGGCTGCAGGCGCCCGTATGCATGGTGATGGCCTGTCGGACAGTGAGGCAGGCAAGAAAGGTTCTGCTATGTCTCATTATGGCATCTGGCGTGATGCCGCAATGGTCACGACCCTGGGGCTCAGCAATGAACAGATTCAGCAGATTAAGGAAGCAGAATTTTCTCAGCGAGAAAGAGGCCTGGCCCTGCACGGACAGCTTGACATGCTGCGTCTGCAGATGGACAAGGCATTTGCCTCAGACACTCCTGATGAGTCGTCTCTGCTTGCAGTTGCTTCCCAGGTTGCCGATCTGCAGGGACAACTCTTCATCGAGAGGATAACAGCCCGTCTGGCCATGGAAAAGCTGTTAAGCGCTGAACAACGCGAAAAGCTGAAAATGGAATATGACAGACATGACGGCAGACATGACAATGACTGGCATCATGCAGCCAAAGGCGGCTCTGAGAACAAACGGTAATATGAGGAAAACTGGGAGGAGGCACTTGAGTTATCAGGCTGCCAAGACTGCGGCAGGCTGATAACCCTTGCCGAAACCTTGATGGTGGTTTCACAAAAACTATAAAAAGAAATTAACTCTGTCAGCTTTATTACTCTGTGAGGCTGCAAAGAGTTTGTCTGGGTTTAGTAATCGTTAGAAGAGGAAGTTCAATGAAAAAAAATTCTCATAAAACATGGCTCTCACCCTGTGTGGCCCTTACCTTTGTTATTGTCGTCCTGACCGGGATCCTGATGTTATTTCACATTAAGAACGGATACCTGAAAAGTCTTCATGAATGGATCGGTCTTCTCTTCGGGGTGGCGGGTATTGTGCATCTGCTGCTCAACTGGCCTGTTTTTGTCTCCTACCTGAAGAGGCGAGGTGCTGTGCTGTCAGTGATGTCAGTATTGCTGCTCTCGATGGTTTGCCTGCTCGGTGGTGAAAATGAGCAGCATGATCAAGGCCAGCACGGAAACCATATGCAACCATATGGTCTCCAGCAACATGGCAAGGATAACAGGAGATGAACCAGCCGGGTTCTGTCAAATCCATCAATTACTTCAAGGCGATGGCAATCTCTCAGGAAGCACAGGGGATCAGAACAGGGAGAAAAAGAGCTGTTTCAGGAACTCCCACATCTTTACCAATATGACCATTGTTTTTTGGAAAAAGGAGGCAGGGGATTCACTGGTCTTTCCGGAAAGCTGGTCTTCCAGCCGGTCGGCACGGGTATCCGGTGCGGGATGGCTGGAGAGGAAGGAGTGGTCGGCTCCCAGGGTTGCAAGCTTTCTCAGAACCGATATGGCCGCTTGTTGGTCATATTCATTGCCAATGAGAAAGCCCAGGCCGTAATCATCAGCCTCCCGTTCTTCCTGTTGAGAGAACTGCGCATTGACAACGGTTTCTGTAAAACTGCCGAGGATAGACCTGGAAATATCGCCAGCCAGGTTGTCCTGAGAGGCAATGGCCTTGCGCAGAGCACTGCTGCCATAGGCCATCATCAATTTCTTCTTGATATGGTTGTTTACTACATGTCCCATTTCATGGCCGATGATGAAGCGTAGTTCTCCGTCATTTGTCATGTCCATCAGAGCACTGTTGATGCGGATGGTTCCGTCAGCCATGGCAAAGGCGTTGACCTGAGGAGAGAGGTAGACCTTGTAGTTGAAGGTACGACCCTCTTCTTCAAGGTGATCGCCGACCAGCCTGTACAGACGCTGACCATAGGGGTTGTCGGGAGGAGCAACTCTGTTGGAGCTATCGGAAAAATCTGCTGCCCTTTTTGCCAGCTGCCGGACCTCGGAGTCGGAAAGAGTTACGGCCTTCACCGCGTCTATTCCAGCTCCGGCGATCATTGCAACATCGGTGTTTTCGCAGGAGGTGGTGAGGATGAGGAGAAAGAGAAGGCCAATCTTTGCTGTCGTTTTAATGTTGCAGAACGGGATATATTTGCTCTGAATAGATTGGTACGCCACGAATATTTTCTCTAATTGATGATGTTTTTTTAGTTTCAGATAGAGGGTGACAAGAGAGAAGAATAGGGAAAAGGACTGCTTTTGCCAAGAAAAAACCTTAAGTTAACGGTGGACACAGACGTTGACCCATTGTCCTATGAGCATCCCGATATTTTCAATATATTGGATCTCCTCACGTCAGAGTAGCGCCGCTTTGGAAATTGTGCTGCTAAACCAGAATTTCGCTTAATTTGAGAGAAAACTCTTCTGCGTTGAAAGGCTTCTGAATAAACCCACTGCACCCTCGCTTCAGAATCTCATTAGCTTCCCCATCAATGCTGTATCCGGAGGCAAGCAGTACCTTTACATCCGGGTTAATCTTTTTTAAGTGGTCATAGGCTTCACCGCCACCCATGTTGGGCATAATCATATCCAGCACTATTATGTCTATCTCCTCTTTATTCGCTCTATATACCTCAAGAGCCTCTTTTCCATCCTTAGCTGTCAGTACCTGGTAGCCAATGGCTTTCAACAATTCCTGGCCTACTTCCAGAACAACCTGTTCGTCTTCTACCAGGAGGACAGTTCCGGTTCCCTTGGTGATCTGGATAGCAGTTTTTACAAGTTCCTGAATTATTTTTTCCGATGCGGACAGGTAGATAGTGAAAGTGGTTCCCTGACCCTCCTTGGATTCCACTTCAATATAACCGCCATGACCCTTTATGATTCCGTAAGCAGAAGCCAAGCCAAGACCGGTGCCACGGCCCTTCTCTTTGGTGGTGAAAAACGGATCAAAAATGCGTTCCAGAGTGTTTTGAGCCATACCTATGCCGCTATCAGTTACTGTGAGCTGCACATAATTGCCGTTTTTTACGTCATACGCTTTGCCTTTCATGTCCTTGGCGGTTAGATTCACGGTCTTGAGGATAAGATTTCCACCGCCGGGCATGGCATCTGCGGCATTAACAAATAGATTCAAGAGCACCTGCTCTATCTGTCCAGGGTCAGCTTCTATGGCAAATAAGTCTTCAGTAAGCTCTTGATTGATAGTAATTTCTTTTCTGGTCCTGCCAAAGGTCTCGACACTTTCTTCTACCAGTTGATTCAAATTGACGGGCCTGATCTCATATTTGCCCTTCCTGGCATATCCAAGCAGGTGTGAGGTGAGTTTGGCCCCCTTTTGAATCTGTTTTTCAATCGTAATTAACCGCTCATAATATCGGCCTGTAAAATCCATATTCATGAGCATTAAAGAGACATTGCCCTGGATGCCTGTGAGGAGATTGTTAAAGTCGTGGGCAATGCCGCCTGCTAGAGTGCCGACGGCCTCCATCTTCTGAGCTTGTTGGAGTTGGGCTTCGAGACGTTTGCGTTTTGTCACATCACGGATAATGCCCTGGTATCCCAGAATGCTGCCATCGTCACCACGCCGAACACTGGAGGTGAGCAGACAATTCATCTCTGCACCGTTCTTCTTGCAGAGCTTTATTGCATAGTTATCGACAGATCCGTTTTGTTCTACTTTTTCCTGGAAATGAGCCCTGTCGTCAGGGGTTACGTAAATATTTCTGACGTCCAACCCTATCATCTCTTCTCTGGTATAACCAAAGAGATCAAGGGCGGCCAGATTGACATCAATGAACCCTTTTTCTCTGTCAGTCATATAAATTGCATCTCTGGAATCTTCAAAAAGGGTGCG
>Ga0180007_10003016_pt1 | contig 19271 bp, 21 predicted proteins | sample MM_PC_MetaG_FD_121122 | JGI IMG/M metagenome (GOLD analysis project Ga0180007, IMG submission 121122) | Groundwater microbial communities from the Aspo Hard Rock Laboratory (HRL) deep subsurface site, Sweden - MM_PC_MetaG | ecosystem: Environmental > Aquatic > Deep subsurface > Groundwater... | reverse complement strand
GGCTCAGGGCGGCGAAGATTGGGTTTGAAACAATTTCCGAAACCGACCCTGATGGGTTGAACCGCTTGCTCAGGGCGGCGAAGATTGGGCTTGAAACAATTTCCGAAACCGACCCTGATGAGTGGAACCGCTTGCTCAGGGCGGCGAAAACCGGCGATTGGAATTGTGTTTTTGAGTATTTTGAATAGGGCGATAGGGGGATGATGAAGATATTAATTGCTTGTGAGTTTTCAGGAAGAGTCAGGGATGCATTTAATGAAAGAGGGCATAATGCCTGGAGTTGCGATTTGCTGCCTACCGAGATACCGGGACAACATATACAAGGCGATGTGCTAAAAATATTGAATGACGGATGGGATATGATGATAGCGCATCCGCCTTGCACATATTTGGCTGCGTCCGGAGCAAGGTGGTGGAGGAATAAGGTCAATGAACAGCAGGAAGCATTGGATTTTATCAGGAAACTATTAAATGTGCCAATACCTAAAATAGCATTGGAAAATCCTGTTGGTATTATATCAACGAGAATAAGGAAACCAGACCAAATTATACAACCATATCAATTCGGTCACGGCGAAACAAAAGCAACCTGTCTATGGTTAAAGCGGCTGTCATTGCTGAAGCCGACTGAAATGGTGCCCGGTAGAAGAGCAAGAGTTCATAGAGAATCACCTGCAATAGACAGATGGAAAAAAAGAAGCCGAACCTATATTGGTATAGCCAAGGCAATGGCGGAGCAGTGGGGATAGAAGATGAAGAATGAGAGTAAGAAAATCAGGGATATGCAGGTCAGCGGGGAAAACCCGATATTGCATTAGACGGGTTTGTCGCATGGCAGATTACAGAAGAAAACCAGGAAAAGGAGGGATTGAACTATGAGGTGGAGAGTTAGGTCAAGAGATAATCCGGAATACCATGAACAGGCGGAGGTCGTCCGCTGGCTGAAGTTGAACTACCCGGATGTGCTGTTTAATTCGTCACCGGGCGGGGTGCGATACGGAAATAGCAGGGACGCGGCTATCAGGGGCGCAATGATGAAACGGGCCGGCGCGAAGAAGGGATTCCCGGATATAGCAATATACGAGCCAAAACAGGTAAGGGTAAGGAGAAAGGGACCGAAAGGGAACATTTTAATAGAGCAGGAAGTGCACGGTTTATTTATCGAGATGAAGCCAAAGGATGGAACACCATCCGACTATAAACCGGAACAGAGGGAATGGGCAGGGGAATTGAGACGACGGGGATACCGGGCAGAGGTATGCTACGGCGCGGCAGAGGCGAAGAAGATAATAAGGGCATACATGGGGAAGCCGAAATTTGAACAAGAGTAAACTTATAATAAGGAAACGAAGAAAGAAGCGGGATATGCTTAAGAAATCAACGGGGAATATGTATGATTGGGCAACGCATATGCACACGCATCTGGGCGGACGTTGCCCGCATGAGTGCCGATATTGCTACGTCCAGACTAACCGGTTTGGAGTTTCTGAGAGGTACCAGGGACTACCGCGACTGATCAGGGAGGAATTGTCGGTAGGTTATGGTTCGGGCAGGGTAATATTCATTGAGCATATGAACGACTTATTCGCCTATGAGATTAGAGCGGGTTGGGTTGATGAGATTTTGGAGCATTGCCGGCAGTACCCGGGCAATCGGTATGTGTTCCAGACCAAGAATCCGGCCAGGGCGTTCTTATGGCACAGCAAGTTCCCGAAGGATTTTATTATCGGAACGACTATAGAGACGAACAGAAGCCCGGATAAATTCAGTAAGGCGCCGCCAATGGCAAGCCGCGAATACGGCATCAGGGAGTTTGTAGACTGCAAATGTGAGACTTTCGTGACGATTGAGCCGATACTGGATTTTGACGTGCCGGAGTTAGTGCACATAATTGACCGGATTAATCCTAAGTTTGTTAATATCGGAGCCGATAGCAAGAATTGCGGGTTGCCGGAACCGGATGCGGATAAGGTTAAGGCGTTAATAGGAAACCTGCAGGGTCTGGGTATAGAGATAAAGAAGAAGATTAATCTTGCCCGGATAGTAGGCGGGGATTTTACTTAATATTTATATGAAAGAGATAAAGGCGGTGTACTGGGTGACGTTACGATGGCGATGCCCGCCCTGTGGACGCAAGAGACAGGCGTCAGGTAAGGGTATGGAGAGAGGTAAGGACGCGGCGCAGAAGAAGGTTTGTAAATGCGGATGCCCGGGACCACAGGTGACGGAGGATTATCTCGTATGGATAAAGCCCGAATGAATTCGGGCGTCCGATAGACGGAGGACGATGGACGATGAAGAATGATACTCCGAGCGGGTTTGTGAAAGGGACAAAGGGCGTGGCGTGGTTTTTGGATTGCAGTACGAGGAACGCCCTGCGGAAGATTAAGAAGTTCAAGTTGAGACCGTACCCGGAGCCGGGTAATAAGATAATGGTAAGATACCGGGCGACGGAGATATATAAGAAGATAATACTTGGAATAGCCACTAAGACACTAAGGCACAAAAGAGTAAATAAGATAAATACTCAGACAGGCGCAAGTAATAAATAGGAATTTATACCCCGCCAAATCCCGCCAAAACCCGCCAATCTCAGCCACCAAAAAAATAATTCCCGGATAAGATGAAAAACGTGCTATTTTTATAGGCATAGGAAAACCCCGATTTATCCCCACACCTAAATTTAGGTGTGAGGGATGAATCGGGGCGATCAATTATATGAAAAAGACCAGGAAAAATATTCGGGATGTGCTGGGGAAGTTCGTTAAGAAAAAACTATTCGCAAACGCTAACCCGAACAAATTAAGGCGACCAAAGACCGCAAAACCCGTTAGGCAGAGGCGGATTTTAGGCATTAAGTCAAAGAAATGCACGGTTGGAAAAACGGTTCAGGTTACGGAGGAATTTCTGCCGGCAGTGCTCGGGCGACCGAGTAAACTTGATAAGAAACTCAGTCCGGCAGACCTGGCGGTTAGACTTGCACAGACGGGACACACGGAGCAGCAAATCGCCAATATCCTTGAAATTAATTTGTCTACGTTGACCCGGTGGAAAGAAAAATATCCCGACTTTTGCACATCCATTAAAAACGCGAAGGAAAATACCATCGCCACGTTGGTGGGTTCGCTTTTTAATCGGGCGGCCGGAATGAAACTGACCAGGGTTACAACTAAGAAACTGGTTTACAAGGTTAAGATAGCGGGCACGGAATTGCCGGTGCCGGCTGAGGAGATAACTACGGTGATAGAGGAGATCCCGCCGGATACCGCGGCTTTGTGTTTTGCGATAACAAACCTGACCCGGAACAGTAATACTTTATCGTGGCAACACAGGCAGCTAACGGACAGTTCACATACTTTCAAGCCGAGTTGGCAGGCGGTGATGGACGACCTTGAAGGCAAAGAGCCGGAACCGAAACTTAAAAAGAAACCGTCAAAGAACAAAACAAAATGATAGCGACCGCAGAACGAAAACAGAAAACCGAGGCGCTTAATACAGTGCAGGCTCAGCCGGTCAAATGGATGAAGATGCAGTGGCCTGACGAGTTGTTATGGCCTAAAGAGGTAGAGATGTGCCAGTCGGTGGTGGACCACTGGAAGACGATCGTGCCATCATGCCACGCAGGCAGTAAGACTTTCAGAGCCGCACGGATAGCGATATGGTGGCTTTCCTGTTTCCGTCCGAGTTTAGTAATCAGCACGGCGCCGACATTTATGCAGGTTACGCGGTTGTTATGGGGTAAAATACGCGAAGGGTATAGGAAATCCAAATACGATTTAGGCGGCGAATTAATGCCGGCCGCAACGTTTTGGAAAATATCAGACGACCATTACGCAATCGGGATAAGTCCCAAGCATCCCGATAACATGCACGGGCATCATTGCAGTTCACGACGTGTGCTGGTGATTATTGACGAGGGAAGCGGCGTATCCGAAGACATCTGGGATGCGACAGACGCGCTTCTAACAGACCCGGCAACAACCAGAGGGTTATTTTTAGGCAATCCGATGCGTAACACAGGCAGATTTGCCAAGGCGCTGAAAGACCCGGCATATCACAAGGTGCACATTGACGGTTTTGAGGCGGCTAAATGGAGCAAGATAATACCCGGACTCATTACCAAGGGATATCTTGACGACCAGAAAGCGCGATACGACCGGGGTGAGAATCCGTTATATTTGCCCAGGTGCAGAGGTATGGTGCCCGAGCAGGACGTGGACGCTATCCTGAGAATATCGGATTGGGATATAGCGATAAGCAATGTACTGGATTACGATTTATATCCGGTGCATGTATCGATTGACTGGGCGGCAGGCGGCGCTTGTGAGACGGTTTTGAAGAGTTGGCAGGGATATAAGGAACTCAACGTTGATGCATTTACCGGTAAGGAGCCGGATGATACTATCGGCAGGGCGTTGACTTTTACTATTAACCAGAAGGCAATTCATGTATTTCACGATTATTGCGGAGCCGGGCGGATATTGGGACCGTTGCTGCGTAAAGGATTACCGAGGGACGTGGGGGTAACTGACATAGATTCCAGCGCGGTGGGCAAGGATATTCAGGCGCCGAAGAATCCTGACGACCCGCAACCGGTGGCATTTGGGAATCAGAGAGCGTTGATGTGGCATTATGCGCAGCGCAGGTTCCGCGACAAAGCGGTGCAATTAAACCCGGATAAAGATGGCACGGAAAAGACCAAGGACCAGTTGCTGGCGCAGACATACTTTCACGATATTAGGGGACGGATATTCTGCCTGAGCAAAGAGGAGTTGGATAAAGATTTTGGGGTGGAGAGTATGGACCGGGCGGATGCTACTATTTACGGCATCTGGGGCGCGCAATTCATGCCGCTTTTGTCCTTAAAAAAAGGAAAAAGATATCGGAGGCACGACAGACCAGGCGTGATGGGCGGTTACATAGGATGATAAGGAGATTAAGATATGAGCGGATTATTGCAGATACCGGAACACCCGGGACAGATGAACGTTAAACGTAACTTTACACTTAAGCCGTCGCTGAAGAAGCAGAAACTGGCAATACACCAGAAGTTCGTGCTTGCCGGCTGCATATGGGAAATAGTGGACCTGCGCCAGAGCGGATGCCTGCTGACGGCAAAACTAAGGGGGCCGATTGGCGACGTTCAGAAGAAGAAACCCAAATTAATTTGGTCGTCGTAACCCCGAATGAATTCGGGCAACCGAACAATGAATTCGGGCAACCGAACAATGAATTCGGGCAACCGAGGGCTAAGGAGGAAACTATGAAGATGGTTGATATGGGCAGGCGGGAAAACATGGGGGTTCCAATCGCAGGGGCAAAAGAGACAAGGGTTTATTACCAGTCATTGAATCTGAATGTGGATAAGTTAAAAGGACTTGCCACCGTTAAGGTCGATGATGTGGTTGAGGTTGTTATTAAGTGCAAGGTTACAGGCACAGGACGCCGTACATACGGTAGCAAGGAGCGCTTTTGCGCGGTGGATATCCACAAAGCCGGGATAATGGGAAAAGATAAGACATTAAAGGATTTATACCAAAACGCAGGAGAATAGAGGGTTAAGATATGCGATTATTGATAAGCCCAAAACTGGAGGACGGGAAGCCGAACCCGAAGGCAGTAGAACGGCTTAAGATAGTCAAGGCGTTCTTCGATGAGGTCGACATGGAGAATAACGACTGGAAGACCAGGGGCGAGGCCTGCCTCGAGTTTTATAAAGGCGGTAAGAAGCAATGGGATTCTGCCGTGCTGACAAAATGGGCCGCGGAGAACAAGCCGGCTTTGACGTTCAACGAGGTTAAGCCGCTGATACGCAATGATTCGGGGTTTATGAGGTCGAATAAGCAATCAGGTAAGATATTCCCGAGACGCCAGGGCACAACGGTATTTGCCCAGGTATCAACCGAGATTATCGTTTTTTTTGAAAACCTGTCGTGCACAGACTACGTCTATCCTGAAGTAGAAGAGGTAGGCGAGATTATGGGCAAGGGCTGGATGAGCATAAACAGGGATTTCAGCATAGACGTGCAGAGCGGCGACCTGACAATAGAGGAGGAAGACCCGCGCCTGATATCCGAAGACCCGACAAACAAGAAATACGATATGAACAAGGATTGCAGGTTTATCTGGAAATGGAAGTTTGTGTTCACCAGGGACGAACTGCGGATGCTGTATCCGGAAGCGGATTTGAGCAACATAAATAAACCGGACGTGTCATTCAAGTATATGGGGGCAACCGGCGACTATTTAACCACAAAGGCATACCTGATAGGTGAATGCTGGTGGATAGATTACAAGCCGTGGAAAGACCCGGATATACCGGCAGACCAGCCGCAAGAGAAAAGATTGAAACGGAATTTGAATTTGACCACGTTGCTGTTCAGTGATATTAAGGGCAGTTCTGTGGCAATAGGACAGGACTACGACGACCCGTTCGGCGGGTTTGAGAGTCTGCAGTACCGGGCGCGGTTCCCGCTGTTCCGATTCTGCCCTGAATTCAAAATGGGTTACGTCAAGGGCGAGTTGGAGGATTTAATCGGCCCGGCCAAGGAGGTTAATATCCGCAAGAGCCAGGCATTGCATCACCTGAACGAGCAGGTGGGTTCCGGTTATTTAGTGGAAGAGGAATCGCTGAGCGAGGAATCGGAAAGAGCGCTGAAATCGGGCGAGCACAACCTGGTTATAAAATACAAAAAAGGAAGCACTCCGCCGGAAAGGATAAAGAATGCGGAGTTGAGCCAGGGACACCTGGTGCTTGCCAACGACTCCATTGTTGCATTGCAGAGGATAAAGGGCACGAATCCGCAGAATATCGGGGTGATGCCGATGCGGAACGAAGACCTGTCCGGGATTGCTATGGAACACCGGATAGCGCAGGGACAGGTTACCAACCTACCGATATTTGACCGATTCAAATATACGCAGAAAATACTGTACGAGACGATGCTGGAACTTATCCAGAACACGGATGTGCTGACAGAAGACGAGATGCTGGCAATCGTGCAGGAGTCAAACTACGAGTTATTCGAGGGACTATACGACGGCGATGTAGAATCGGAGGCGGCTGAGGAACGGACTGCGTCACTGATGGCGATACTGAAAGACCGGAAGATAGGCAGATATGGCGTGGTGGTAGACACGGCGCCGTCAGGCGAGACTGCGAGGCAAGCGAATGCGAGCACATTGATATCAGCCCGCAAAGCCGGAATAAATATACCGGACCAGGTGATAGTCAAGTACCTGCCGATAAGCGAAGGCGATAAGAAGGAGATACAGACAATAATGCAAGCGCAGGCACAGGCGCAGATACCACCGATGGCGCAATAATATGATAACCCCCATTAAAATGGGGCATCCGGAAAATACAAGGAGTAATAAATGTTAATCCCCACACCTGAATTTAGGTGTGAGGGATGTAGTAACCGCAGACAATGGAACCCGATATATTAGGTATTTGTGAATTGCCGGAAAAACCAAAAAAGGAGGTGATAGAGAATGGCAGGAAAAACAAAACCGGGCACGGGAACAGGGGCAGGCACGGACGCAGGAGTTGCTGCTGACGCAAAAAAAGCGAGGGAGGTGCAGCGGATACAACAGCAGGCAAAGAAACTACGGGCCGGATGGGTACCGCTAAAGAGACCGGGCAAGAAGGTGCCGAGGATGTGGATGCCGCCTAAAGCGACATATCCGATAAAATGGGACGCATGGGTCGAACCGGAACAAAGACATTGGACTGACGAACAGAAGGCGAAATGGGAGGTAAAACCGCCTTACAGGGACATCAATCCAATCTAATCAGCATAATGTGCTGGGACCAGTTACCCTTTCTGGTTCAAAAAGGGGAACGGGAGCATCCAGCAGCACTGGATGAAAATAATAATGCTCGAAAAAGATAAGATGGACGAGATACTAAGCGGAAAGGAAGAGATAAAGATAACTCCGCCAGCGTCGGATACCGGCACTCCATCGCCGGGTGATGCGACGAGAACTTCCGGAGGCGCGGAAGAAAAGCCACCAGAGCCGGACAAGGATGCAGGCAAGCAGGATACGCAGGCAACCGCGGATATCGGGACCCTAACCACACAGATGGCAGAGGCAAACAGGGCTATCAGGGGACTAAAGACCGATATAATCAAGGAACGCGGCAGTAAGCAGGAATTGAGGAAGAAACTTGCCACAGCGGAAGCCAAACTTGCCAATTTGGAAAAGCGGACTCCACCGGAAAAGAGTTTCATTGACGAGATAGAGGATGACGACCAGACTCCATTTACCAAAGGAGACGTGAAAAGGTTAGCGAGGGAAGCCGAAAGGCGACGTGCGGAAGAAGTGGTAGAGGAAGAGGTTGTGGAATCCGGGGAAACAGAAGAAGAACAAACCGCCAGAAACGAACGGTGGAACACTTCTTTTGTCGAGGTAACGGGCGACCCGACTGAATATCCGAACGCCGAGCAGTACATCAAAAGGGCGCTGAAGGACACGCAGGCGGACCCGGAACTCAGGCAGAAGATAAAGGAATCCGCTAACCCAATGCAGGACCTGTACGAGCATGGTAAGGCAAAAAGCGCCGGACAAGACAATACTGAGCCGCCGCCAACGCGTAAGCCAACGGTGATAAGCACCGGAGGTGGAACGATATTAGGCCGCAAGAAACTGAGCGAGATGGACCCCAAAGAGCGGGCCAGGGTGCCCCTCGGAGATTTATATAAGGCGGCGGGCAAAGAGGAATAAGCATGATTCAATTATTAGCATTGATAATCGCCTTTTTAGCGGTGATTATCGGAAATATGCTGAATGGACGCAACCCATTCAGCATCCGGGGTTGCGAGACGACCGCGTTCGGGACAGACGACGCGGAAACAGTCAAGCTCTGGTCGGAAATCGTGATGAAGGAGCACCCGGAAGACTTCTTCCTATCAAGCGGATTCGCGGGCGTATGGAACCCGGACCAGGGCAAATTCTCAGGGAGCGAGGCGAGTAACATCATCCAGTTCGTTCCCTACTTTGAGAACAAGCAGGGGGACGAGGTGACCATAACGTTAGCGATGGACCTGGAAGGCGAAGGCGCCGCGCCGGAAGACCTGGAAGACAACGAGGAAGCGGCCGAGTTCTACAGTTTCTCTATGGCAACCGAGGACATCGGCAACGCGGTGGCGCTGGCCGACAGGCATTCGCTGAAAAGACCGGCGTTCGACGTGCGCAAAATCCTGGCGGACCTGTTAAGGCGGTGGAAGGACAACTACATCGAGAACAAACTGGTAACCGCCCTGACAACCAGTCCGACTACCAGTCGGATACAGGATATCTCAGCCGAAAGCGGAGCCGCGGCCAAGGTAACCGCTTCAACACTTGAGGACCTGGAGATATTCGCAAGGGATTGCGACCCGATAATCCCGGCTATCATGTATAAAGGCAAACCGTGGCGCGTGTTGCTTTTACATGATTACCAAATCAAGGACCTGCGCGGCGATGACGACTTTATGTCTACATTGCAGAACGCGGTAGTCAGGGGCTGGGACAATCCGCTGTTCACGAACGCGGATTACGTCTGGAGCAGTCTGCTGATATACCGGTATGGCCGGATCAACTTAGCCAGCGGCAATATCGCAAGGGGATTGCTGCTGGGCGCACAGGCGGCGCTGGTGGGCTATTCCATACCATGGGATTGGAAAGAAGCATTCACCGACAGGTACAACCGGATACCGTGCATCTCAACAGCGGCAATGCTGGCCGTAGGAAAAACGGTCTTTAACGATGAGGACTACGCCACGGTCCAATTCAAGACCAAATACACGGGGTAGGGGTGTAGGTCAATAATGGAACAAGGGGGTCCCGGACGATGTTAGCCCGGGGCCCCTAAGAAACCCCGAATAAACCTGAAGGCAGACTTGGCGCTAAAAACCCCGATAAATCGGGGCGGCCAGAAAGGGAAGAATAAAGTATGAGTATAACAGTTGCAGATTTGCTGACGAAACTGAATAACCGGTTCGATACGGAACTGGCTTCAACTGACATCACCGATTATGTGGAGGACGTGCTGACCGATATCTACATCGAGATACCGGCGCTGAGGGAAGAGAAAGCGTTTACTTTGGAGGACAACGATACGAGCATAGACATATCGACAGAGGATATAAGTTACATAGAGGAAATAACCGTAGACGGCGGGGAGCCGCTGATTAAGATTGATTATAGAGAATACCTGGAACGGGCTGCCGCATACGGCGCAGGCGAGCCGGTATACTACACCATTTATGACGACAAGGTATATTTCTACCCCTGGCCGTACGACACAGCCGCCGTGGCAATATTCTGTGGGAAATTTAATTACGATACCGATGCGATTACACTGCCGGATTACTACAGGCAGGCGGTAGTGGCGGGGCTGTTTGCAAAATACATGCTTGATAAGGGATTGGTGGAAAGTGCGGAATACTTAGTTTATCGAAACAAATTCACGGAACAGATGGGCAAGATTAAAACGATGCGAGCAAAATCGCTGAGAACGAAAAGGGGGTACGTGGATTATTAATAAAGGGAGCCGACCCCGATTCATCCCCACACCTAAATTTAGGTGTGAGGGATAAATCGGGGCGTTCGAACCCACTTAGGGAGGAAAGAGATATGGCATATGAATATGAATTTTTGGTAACCAGGCCGTACAGTAACAATCCAAGCGATAAGCCAAGCGGCGCGGCGTCTGAGATGCGTAAGATAAAACTGATTCTTGAGGAACGGCTGACCGATATGCTTTACGGATTGACGCCGCTCGAAACAGACGATAGCAAGAACGGGGTGAAGGCGCTGACATTCAGGGCCCAGTCGGCACAGGTAGCGGACGCAGCCGGAATAAAAGTATATGCGAGGGCAGTTGACGAGGTGCTGACCTGGTTTTTAATGGATACAACGGGCACTGAGTATCAATTGGTGCTAAACGGCAAGGACGAGGAGATTGACGGCGAAAAGACATTTAAGAACACGCCCAAAACCACGACAAAGAGCGGGACCGCAACGCATACCGTGGCTGATTCGCTAAAGGATACGGAACAGACATTTGACGCGGATGATGTCGGCTCAAAGGTATATAATATGACAGGGGCTGAGGAAAACGAGAATTATGGTAAATCTGCAATTATTACCGAATTAACTGATGTGTATACGGTTAAACTGGATACCGACATAATGGCGGCCGGGGACGATTACGAGATGTACCGGCAACCTACTGACAACGAGGATATAACAAATAAGAAATATGTGGACAACGTGGTGCCTGAAACAGAGCGACTGGAGACCGGATTGCTACCGACTACAAACTACCAGAACACCGGAGAGCGGAAGATAATGGTAACGGCATATCACTCAGCGGACCCAGGAGTAACTGGGGTTCGCCTTACGGCTACAATAGGCGAGACAATCGGAGGTCAGACCGCAGTAGTTTCAAACGGTATAGTGGGTAACAACGTGTATAACCTTAAGACAGGTCCCCCTTATTTACAAACAGTTCAAGCGTTTATTTGTTTTATTGTGCCGCCGGGTTGGTATTGGCAGATACAGAAGACGAATAATACCGGGACGTTGTTGATTGAAGCGTGGGAAATATAGGGGGAATAGGGGTGTAGAGAATGTTAGGATTAAAAGAATTCGGGATGACCAGCCCGGCATACGGGGTGAAGAAGAATACGCCGGGGATATTGCTGGCTGAGGCGTTTTTGAGCGATAGCCAGGATGTGTGCTTTCAGGATAAGGAGTTGACCAGAATCCGGAAGCGGGAGGACGAATTCCCTAATGTGGACGACCTGCCTGATGCAATACTGGCTAAGGACTACTACTATAAAGCGGCCAGCCAGACCGGCTGGTTGATGGTGATGACAGCCCGGGATATCGCATACCGGGACTCAGGCAACGACTGCTGGGCGTTTCTTAATAAAACCTATGCCGAAGGATTAATAACAGAGGTGGAGGAGTTGTCCGGGGACCGGCTGCTGCTGACCATAGAGGGTTCAGGCGTGGATTTGTCCGAGAACGTGGCCGAAGGCGATTTTATTCAGTTAAGCGACGCTGAGACCAAGGATACCACAATAGATTGGTATGAGGTGGAGGAGGTGCTGACCGGCAACCAGTTGATAATATCAGGCACGTTCCCGAGCGGATTTGAGGTGGGCGAAGGGCATGCCTATCTTATCAGGCGGCAATACGGCGCGGGAGACAACGGACAATGGTCATTCACGACTATGCAGGACTACTGGGTGGTGACAAACGACGTCGACTTAATCCAGTACTGGGATGGGCTGGGGGGCGAGACTCAGGACCTGACGGACTGCCCATACCGGGCGCGGGTGGTTTATAATTTTGATAACCGGCTGATAATCGGCAATCTGACCTTAAGAGCCACCGAAACGGCATACCCATTCGCATACGGCTGGTCAGGAATAGACGATATATTAGACTGGGCAGAGGAGATATGGCAGTTATTGGCCAACAGGGAACTGACATTCAGAGATGACTGGAGTGCCGGGGACGACTATGTAATAAATAACGCGGTGCTGAACGACGGGGTATACTATACGTGCATAGCCGCAAATACCGACACCGAGCCGCCGAACGCGAGTTACTGGGAGGTTTTGAGTTTCGACGAACTGAACTGGACCGGTGATTGGAGCGAAGCCGAGACATACGCTGTGAACGATGTGGCAATATATAACTACGAAACCTACCTGTGCGTAACGGTCAACGTCGATAAGACACCGGGAGCGAGTTCGGACAGCGGGATGAAACACGCCTATATCGGGACCGGCGAGTTGATAGGATTCGGCGGGAATTCGGGGTTCTTATACGCGCTGAAAGAACAATGCGCCATCAGGGTGCAGGACTCCGGCGACCAGGACGTATTCGTGCAGACGCTGGATATACCCGAACTGGGGACCAGGGCAATGGCCAGCATCGTATGCACGGACAAGGCAATGTACTGGCTTGCCAACGACAACACATTTATTGAATTCAACGGAATCACGCATCCGGTGATATCCGACAACATCAAGAAGATAGTAGACAATATCAACCCGGAGAACGCATGGAGAACACAGGGATACTGGAGCAAGGAATTGAACTGGGTGATATGGGCAATACCATACATGGACAGCGAGGGGCTGGACGAGGGGCTGAACGAGCCCCTGAACCGGATACTGATATACGATATAGAACGGGGCAGTTGGCTGGTATCCGAGATGGATTTAACGTGCATAGGCGAATATTTGAGGGAGAGCGGCATTAATACCTACGAGGAACTCGACACGGTGCTGGGCTACAAAGCGTATGTAGACTGGAACTGGCCACGTTACGAGTCGAGCCAGAGTCTGCAGGACGCGCCGATAGTGATTGTCGGCGGCTACGACGGCCGGGTATACGAGATGTTCGCCGCGGAACTGGATAACGGAGCCGAATACGAGGGCTACGCGGTGATAGAGACCGATTTCAGCGTAGGTAAAAAGAAACTTACCGGATACAAGAAACTGCACTACGTGTGGGTGATAGCGCGCTCAGGCGGCGAGGACGATACCCTCGGGCTGAAGGTGCGCAAGGGTTCGGAATCGAAGTGGCACGACGCGGGTGAGAAATCGCTTGCCGGCACATCCGAATTCGTTACATTGAAATACAACGTGAACCGGCGGGCTAAACATTTCGGCATTAAACTATACGGCAGTAATGCATTCAGCATTGTGGCGATATTTTACTTTTATAAACCGGACGGGGATTAAGCGCCCCCGATTCATCCCCACACCTAAATTTAGGTGTGAGGGATAAATCGGGGCATCCGAATGGGAACGATAAATCGGGGCATCCGAATGGGAACTAACCACCCCGATAAATCGGGGCATCCAGGTGGGGGCTAAAAGATGATAGGAAAAGGGATAACGACAATTAAGCCGCTGGTGGAACAGTTGCCACGCGGATTGGAGCGCCAGATATTCGAGGAGATGATTCGTCTGGATATGCGCCGGGAAGCGGAGATGCTAAAGACTACCAGGCAGATAACAGAGGCGAACAATATCAGCATCACCAGAATAAGCAATAAGGTGGAAAGCGCGGCGGTTGCCGCACCGGTGAGGTCAGTATTCGGGCGGATAGGCGATGTGGTTATTGCCGATACCGTGCCCTTATATTTTAATTCAGCAACAGGGGCAAGCATAACCGGCGTGGCAGACGGCGTTAACCAGGATATAATTGTGCAGTCAGGCGGTGCAGGGAAGGTGATTCTGAGACCCGAGGTTGATTCCACTTCCGCTATACAGTTACAGAAGGCGGATGGCACATCCTTTATGGACTTTGATTTTATCCATAACCGATTGGGGGTCAATACACAGCAATATCCCAATTCTACATTCAGTGTAGTAGAGACAAATGACGCAACGGTATCAAGGGGAATATGCTCTACCCAAGTATGCGACCTCTATAATGATTTAACCCCATTACAATATAATTGGGGGGCTCAGGTTACATTGCGTAAATGTAATGGAACATATCTTGCGCCCTCAACAGTATTCCACGATAATTATATAGGCGGTATCGTTATGCAACCGTGGGTAACTAATACTTCGCAGACATCGGGAACGTTCACGATTGGCGAACAATATGAGATAGAAGAATATAATAGCGATGACGATTTTACCAATTGCGGTGCATTGCAGAATGCAGTTCACGAAATATTCGTAGCCACCTTAACTGATGCCGCCCATTGGGAACACGCGTCTAAACTATCAAGGATACATTATATCATTACTGCGGGTATCTTCGCGGCCGTAAACGGAACGGTAACCGCTACGAAAGCGCCGACAGACCTATGTTTCTATACTTCCCCTGACGGCTTTAATTTACCTGACCCCTATATTAACAATCCGGAGTCAATAAGAATAAGGGTGTCTGCGGATGGCGATGTTACAATAGGAAACACAAATTTAGTTCAATATACCAGTGGTTCGTCTTTGGTAATAGGTTGTGTATATGAGATTTCTACTTATTGGGCTGGGGATGACTTTAGCAATGTTGCGACAGTTCTTTCGGGAACAATAAATACTCTTTATTGTGTATTTCTTGCAACAGGGACTACCCCCACTACTTGGAATGGTTCTATATTAAAAAGGCATAGTCAATCAGCGACAACCGTCAATGGCACATTTAGAATATTAGAGACGGGGTATGCGCCTCATCATTACGGTTCTCTTGCTATGCCTGATATGAGTGAGGATTGGACTTATACGTTCCCAAACGCAAGTGGTTATGTGGCTCTTAATCCGACTACGACACAGGGTGATATTATATTTGCTTCTAATACTGCAACTCCCGCCATACTCGCAAAATTAGCCATTGGTGGTAATGGGACATTATTACAAGTAGGCGCACTTGGAGATGGGTTTGTTCCAAAATATACCACTGCTTCTTACCCGTCAAGCGCGCTTGCCGGGACAGTGTTGATTTGTAATACGGAAAATATCATAACTGCATTAGAGTCGGCAGTTTCGCCTGGTTATCTAAAAATAGAAGCCGGAGTTATATCATGGGCGACAGGTGGTATGGTATACCCCGGGGAAGGGATAGCGTTAAGCACAGGAACCGGCTGGGATACTTCCATAGCTAATAATTCAGCAAATTGGAATACTGCTTATGGGTGGGGCGATCACGCAGGGCTGTATCTGGCAATAGGCGGAACTGCGGTGAACTCGGCTTTATTAGGCGGGTATCCTTATACTGCATTTTCACCAGTAGCGGGCAGCGCCAGTATTGTTACGGTAGGAACAATAGTGGCAGGGGTTTGGGCGGGAACGGGCATAGATGTTTCTCGTGGGGGAACAGGGGGCGGGTCTACTACATTCACTGCCTATATGCCGATTTGCGGGGGAACGACTCAAACAAATCCTTTTCAATCTGTAGCCACAGGGACACAATACTATCCCTTATGTTATAATACAAGCGGGTCATTGCCAACATTTCAGTTATTACCAGTAGCGGGTGGTGGAACTGGATTAAGCGCCATTGCAATTCGTTCTGTTCTGGCTTGCAATACCACTCCTGATACATTAACAGCATATACCGCTGGGGCAGGAGTGGCGTCTGTTTTATGTTGCATCGACGATGTTGTGGATTGGTATGTATCTGCGAGTGTATTTGCTTCAACACCATTGAATAACATTTCAAGTGTGGCGATAAATACTTCACTTATATCCGATACTGATATAACCGATGATTTAGGTTCATTGGCAATAAGGTGGAATAGTATTTATGGTGCAGTATTAAGCACGGGTGATACTGTGGATGATACCCTATTAATACAAGCATACGATTCTGACGGTGCGACAGGCGCAACTTTTATTACCTTAACAGCCGGTAATACTCCTACCTGTAATTTGGATACCGATGTTACAATAAACAGTGCATATATCTATCGTGCAGGTGGGACAGATGTGCCGGTGGCGGATGGCGGCACTGGTGCGGGAACATTCGCCCTTAACGGTATTCTCTATGGCAATACAACAAGCGCTATCGGAGTAACCGCTATCGGTGCGGCAGGTCAAATTCTAACAGTGGGAGCAGACCCATTCGTGCCTGCCTGGACCACTTTGACTATGCCTGCAACTATTGCGGCTGGTTCTGTCTTTGTGGCTAATGCCGCCAATGTTCTTGTTGAATTGAATAGTGTGGCTGGAACAACCGTTCTAACGAATACAACGGGGACTATATCTTGGGCGGCGGCAGGCGGCGGGGGCGCACCAACTACGGCTACTTATTTAACTGCAACTGCCGAAGCGGGATTAAGCGCAGAAGTCAATTTAGGTGCATTGGCGAGTGGATTGCTATATGGAACTGTTGCCGCAGGGACTTCCACAATATCGGCTTATACAACTACCGGAACGGGAACAGTTGTGGCTTTGGCAACTTCACCCACATTAGTAACGCCAACAATCGGGTCTCCCACCTTTACCGGTTCGCAGGTAGTGCAGACATTTAGCACGGCGGCAAATTATTTGGTAGATAATACTCAAACTGATTATTTAATTTTTGTTACCGCCACTGCGGCTATAACGTTACCGGCAAACCCAGCCGTTGGAAGGACTTTGATAATATGCAACACTGGTTCTGGAACTACAGTTACCGTGGCACGGAATCTTACATCCCCCAATGCCCAAACGATAAACGGAGCGGCATCTGATTTTACTTTGAATAATAGGTTACTCGGCCGGTCAAGTATAATGCTCGTAGCCGCGACTACCGGAAATAGCGCAGATTGGCAAACGGTGCTGGATTATTTTGACGCGGAGGCGCCAATATGGTAAAAATATTATGCTAATATCAAAAGATATTCAGGGTATATCAGACGGATTGCAGAAGATATACGATTTGCGCATTACCCGGATGCAACTATTCCGCACGGTCAGATACGATATGGGTATGTGCGAGGCGATTATCAACGGCTACCAGACGATACTGGATAATATTAAGTCAAAGTATCCGGAAGGCAGCCCTGGATACATTAAACTCAAGAAAGAATTAGATAACTTTGCAATTCCCGATGATAGTTTACGGCTTATCAAAAAGGACTGGCTGATAATAGAACGAATACCGGAGGAACTGTGGAAGGCAATCAAAACTTTAATAACGGAGTAAATGCGGATGGCTCCCGGATTTATCCCCACACCTAAATTTAGGTGTGAGGGATGAATCCGGGCATCCAAAACGGAGGTAAATATGGCGGACGTAGAAATAGGCGATACAGTAGAGGGCATAGGGGATACGACTATAGGGGCTGGGGGCAATGAAAGAGGGTATACGGATGGTGTAGAAAAGAAACCGCACCAGCACTTGACTATTGGGGAGGCGATGGAGAATATGGACGCGCTGGCAGGCACATTAGGGAATCCTGCTACAGGACTCGTTCCGCTGACGGGCCTGAAAAACATGCCTGTGCCGCCGGGTAAGACCAATATGAATATAGCAATAAACCTGCAACGGCTGAGGCGGTTTGCCGAGATTTATAATGAGCAGATGTCGGCATTTGGGAGGTTGCATTGCGTCCTTGACGACCGTGGATACCCAGCTACTAAATTCAAAACGACGAAAGACGGGGACGAATATCAGCGGAAAGTCAAGGAATACCGGGGCGGTGAATACCCTGAAAAGATGCTGCGGCTGAATATGGATGTGCTCATGAAGACGCCGGGGGTTCTGCCTGAGCATATATCGCTGCTGCTGCCGATAATTGACGGCGAACAGAAGGGAACGTAGGCCCCGAACAAGTTCGGGCGACCAAACCCGGATTTATCCCCACACCTAAATTTAGGTGTGAGGGATAAATTCGGGCATCCTAAAGGGGGTAATTTGAAAAAGGGAAGATATTACTGTTTTAAGTGCAGACGCGGGCATAACGGGACCGGACATAACGTGATAACTTCCGCCGGCAGGGCGCGCGTGTGCGAGAAGCAGTTTGATAAGATGATGAAGAAACTGGCAACCGCCCCGGATAAATCCCCACACCTAAATTTAGGTGTGAGGGATAAATCCGGGCGTCCTGAAGGAGTGTAAAGGTAGAGTATGACGGAAAATAACGGTTTGATAAAAGCAATTGACGATGCCTTAATTAAGGAGGCATTGGAAAATGATAAAACTTTTAAGGCAGTAATTTTGGGGCAGGTTGTTACTATTCACCAGAAAATGGATGGGCTACCCTGTAAGGACCATAACAAACGGGTTACCGACCTGGAAAACTGCGAGCAACAGGTGAAGGGCGGTTGGGGCGCTATACGGACATTATTCCCGCTAATAGGGGCATTGATAGCAATAGCAATAGCAATATATTCGTGTTATAAGGTTATGGGAAACCCCGGATAAATCCCCACACCTAAATTTAGGTGTGAGGGATAAATCCGGGCAACCCGGAATAAAAGGAGGGATGTATGAATATAATGGCAATATTGAAGGCAATAAAGACCATAGGGGAAATCGTGATACCGTTTCTTGGATATCTGGGGAAACATAAGGCGAAGAAACAGGCGGAGAAGGTAGAGAAGATTACATCCGCCGTAATCAAGGGCGTGGAGACTTACCAGAAAGCGGTTGAGGATTGTAAGGGTTCTGTGATGGCGACTCCGCTGTTGATAAAGCAGATTATCAAAAATAAAGCGGAAGAATTAGACGTGCAGGATGAACTCGACGCACTGGTGAAGAAGTTCACGAAGTAGAATCCCTAGATGAATCTGGGCGTCTGGGACAATGAATCTGGGCGTCCG
>Ga0180007_10003015_pt1 | contig 19277 bp, 16 predicted proteins | sample MM_PC_MetaG_FD_121122 | JGI IMG/M metagenome (GOLD analysis project Ga0180007, IMG submission 121122) | Groundwater microbial communities from the Aspo Hard Rock Laboratory (HRL) deep subsurface site, Sweden - MM_PC_MetaG | ecosystem: Environmental > Aquatic > Deep subsurface > Groundwater... | reverse complement strand
GTTTATAAAGAAGAATACGAAAATTTTGAAGAAGCACGAAAAAGAGAAATATATTTCAAAACAGCAGCTGGAAGAAAATTTATATCTAAAATTTTAAATACGGAGTCGTAGCTCAATTGGTTAGAGCGCCGCCCTGTCACGGCGGAGGTTGCGGGTTCGAGTCCCGTCGACTCCGCCATCTAAAGAATCGCCCGTTGGGCGATTTTTTTAATTGCGTCTGACTGCTCGCCCTGTAAATAGCGAACGCAGTGAGCTATTCTACGGGGTCGTCCCCGCTGTGATGTTTTTTTATCTAAACAAAAAATAATTCAACTGTTTCGTATAAACTCCCAAATCCCCCACAATTTTTACCCAGTCTAAAGTCCAAAAATCGTTGCTTGCAATTTTTTAAAAAAATAAAAATCACCAATAAGGCGGATATAATCCTCGTTTTGTGATCTATCTAATTTATAGTATAATTAAAAGGCAAGTTTAAAAAAATAACCATATATTTATGACTCAACAAAATCAAACAAGCCCAACAGCAAGAGATAAAACTGTCAAAGGGCCTAAGGCTTTATTTTGGTATCTGACTTTATTTTTCACTTTAGGCATAACTGCTTTTAGTACTGGCGGTTTATGGTTTCAATTTATAAATAAATGGATACCCAGAGAAGTCCGTTTTGATCAAGTGGTTGAACCCTTTAGCCAATCTGTTCTTAAAGGACAAATGGCTGCTTTAATTGTAGCGGTACCAGTTTTTTTTACCTTTCTTATATTTATCCGCCGATCTTTAAAAAAGAACAATCTAGCTGCAGATAGCAAAATCCGTCTTTGGATTACTTATGTAATTTTGTTTATTGTTATTGCCATTGCAGTGGGTGATTTAATCAGCACCACCTTTGCTCTACTTTCTGGTGAATTTACAACGCGATTCTTGCTCAAAAGTCTAAGCATCTTAATTATTGTGGCTTGGATTTTTAGTTATTTTTGGTTGGAGCTTCGTTCAGAAACAACTTTGACTAACTCAAAAATCCCACGCTTGATGGGAATTATATCACTAGTAATAATTATTATTTCTTTTATTGGAACATTCTTTATTGTTGAATCTCCAGCACAAGCTAGAAGAAAAGCTTACGACAGAACCAGAATTAATAATCTGCAAGAAATTACCTATGCAGTTAATGATTATTATTTAGAAAATGAAACACTCCCCAATTCTTTAAACGAATTAGAATCTTTTAGAACTTATATTCAAATTGTAGATCCCAAAACAGGCCAAGCATATGAATATAAAGTAGTTGATGAAAACTCCTACGAACTTTGTGCTGAATTTGATACCTCAAGCGAAGAAGGCATCCAGGATAAGTATTATGGCTCACCTTATGCGGAATTTGTATACCAAGGTGGTAGAAATTGCTTTACTAAAAAAGCAATTTTACCAGGTCAAGAACCTAAAATGCTACGAGCTCCAGAAGTTCCTCAATAATAACAAAAGAACCTTTTATTAGTTTCTTAAGCCAACCCAGCCCCGCAGACGCGGGGCTGGGTTTTTAAGTCAATTACTTAAAACTTAAGCTTTTTGACTTTTACTTTTTAGAGTGGATTCCAAAATGTGGTAAAGAGGCTGCTTTTTAGCATCTTCTTCGCTCCACCTGTTATTTTTGAAGACCACGACACGCTTGCCATTGATCTCGCCAGTTAGTTCTGGCCCTTTCTCACTCTTTTTCTGGGTAACCCAGAGCGCGCCGAATTGGTTTGAACTTTGTGTCATAATTACAAAGTTAATAATTAGCCACATAAAAACACAATCAAAAAACGCCCCAATAGGACGCCGTGTTGATTGCATTGTTTATGTTTGTTATAGATTAGCAAAACTAAGAAAATACGTCAAGTCTTCAAAAAATCTTCAAAAAATCGCCCTAATGATATTTTTTTGCTATAATTGAACATATGACCCGGTAGTGAACCCGTAAATATTAAGTAACACTGTCAGGTTATCAGATAAAACAAAATCATTAAATGTTAATAATCATTATAACCCATATACGGGTCTACTACCGGGTATGAAAAACTTAAAAACTCAAATTATTTTTTGGTTGTTGGTGGCAACCTTTGTTTATCTTTTAATGCAATTTTTTGTACCTATGATCAGAAATATAATGCAAGGTAAACAATTTTTAATTCCGATTGCTATTTTTTTCATCTTAGGAATATTATTAATTATTTTTACTTTGAGGGAAAAAATTACCGGCAAACCAAAAATTTATCTGTTGTTGACTGGAATTTCTGCTGTTGGTTTTTTTTCAGGTGTTATTTTGCACAACATAGTTTCAGCATTATTGACTATGCTTTCAGGTCGTGAATTCGAGGAACCAATATTTTTTCTTTTAGCTATAATAATTGCGCCAATCACATTTTTAATTGGTATGATTGGTAGTATTGTATTAATCATAAAAAAGAAATGAAGAAGATTATTTTGTTTGATTTTGATGGCGTGATAGCTGATACTTTTGATATTGCATACTTAACTGCTCAAATATTACTACCGAAAATTTCAGAAGAAGACTATCGAAAAATGTTCGAAGGAAACATTTACGAAAGCGCTAAGGCAAAAACAAAAAATCTTGATGATCTAAATAGTAAATGGTTTAAAGATTATGCACCAAGACTTCTAAAAAAATCAATAATACCCGGAATTACTAATCAGCTTGAACAATTATCAAAAAAATATACTCTAATAATAATTTCTTCTTCTATTACCAGCCCTATTTTAGAATATACTAACAGACATCATATAACACATTTTTTTAAAGATATTTACGGAGCAGATGTAGAAACCGACAAAATGAAAAAAATAAAGATGGTTTTTAAAAAATATAACGCGAAACCATCAGATTGTGTTTTTATTACTGATACATTGGGTGATTTAAAAGAAGCAAAAAAAGCAGGTGTTGAATCACTAGCAGTGACATGGGGCTTTCATGATATAATTACTCTGCAAAAAGGCAAACCTAAAGATTATATAAGACGAGTTGACGACATAACAAAAAAAATTGATAAGTATTTTAAATAAATCCCCTCACCATACAATAGTGTAGGGATAAAAAAACGGCCAGGAAAGAAGTCACCTTTCGATGCTTCTCCCCGGCCAGGAGAATCGGAGCATACCCTTGGATTCGGGCTCTACCGACGTATTCTCCGTCGCTTAACATGGCAGCTTATAAGCTACCACTTAGACGACAAGGAGATCGTCGCCACAGGGCTCGCGTCGCAAGCCACAGGGGTAAAGTGACGGCGCTGATATCCTTTACAGAAGGCATTGCCTCTGCAGGATTAGCACACCCTCTCGGGTGAGTAGAGGGGCTCCTCGGGCCTCATCATACTATTGTCACTTCACATAGAATACTCCTCTCCATTTGTGTAACAATAATATTATATTAAGGTTATTTTTTTGTCAAACTCTCTCATCAGACAATCATAAAATATAGAAATATCGATTACAAAAGTCAAAATTGACAGCACCTCTCGCCCTGTATATGAGCGATAGCGAATTATACGGGATCAAATCGCTTTATCTGATATAATAAATAATATGCAAAAAGCAATAATAATAATTTGTGATGGCATGGCAGACCGCCCATTACGTGAATTAGACAACAAAACTCCGCTTGAAGTAGCCAAAACTCCTAATATGGACAAAATTGCAGTAGACGGCCTTTCTGGTTTAATGCACACAGTTGATGTAGGTGTTCGTCCAGGTTCCGACACTTCGCATGTAGCTTTATTTGGCTATGATCCATATAAATATTACACTGGCAGAGGTCCTTTTGAGTGCGCTGGTATAGGTATGGAAGTTAGACCCGGTGATGTTGCTATACGAGGCAATGCTGGTACGATTGATGAAAATAATATTGTTGTTGACCGCCGTGCAGGAAGAATAATGTCGACAGAAGAAATTGTTGACTATTTAGGTGATATAGAAATTGATGGCGTAAAATTTTTCCTAAAACCTAGCCTTGCTCATCGTGTTGGTATTGTTTTACGTGGTAAGGGTTTGAGTGGTAATGTTACTGATCAAGACCCACATCTCACACAAAAAAAGATATTAGAAGTTAAACCAACCGATGATACTAAAGAAGCAAAATTTACCGCCGATGTTTTAAATAAATTCACTAAAGTTGTTAAAGAAAAACTTATAGACGCGCCATTTAATATTGAGCGTTCCAAAAATAATCTACTACCTGCAAATACTATATTATATCGAGGTGCTGGTTCTGTTCCAAAAGATTTGATTAGCTTTAAAGATAAATTTAATGTTAATGCCGCGTTTGTTGCTGGCGGACCAATGTATCAAGGTATTGCCAAAGTCTTTGGCTTAGATGTTTTTGAATTCGAAAAAACCGAAGGCATCACGGGACTACCTGATTCAAAAATCAATTTTAAAGTAGGAAAAGCAATGGAATTAATCAAAAATCATGATATTGTCTTTATTCACTTTAAGGGTGCGGACACTCTTTCTGAAGATTGTGATTATGAAGGAGAAATAAAATATATTGAAAAAATTGACAAAGCAATATCACCACTTGCAAAAGAAAATGATTTCTTAGTAGTTTTGACCTGTGACCATACTACTTGTTCTGAACTTAAAATCCATACTGCGGATCCTGTGCCACTTACTATTAAGGGACACGGGGTAAGAACTGACGATTTAAATGCTTTTTCCGAACGCGAATGTGCCAAGGGGAGAATGGGCTCTATTAAAGGTGAACAATTAATACCTATTGTTATTGATTTGATGGGACTTTCTAAAATGTACGGGGCATAAACATTTTTTCAATAAAAAAAGCGCTACTTTAAATAGCGTTTTTTTAATCCTTTCTTATTCTGCTATCAACTTCAGACCAAGCATAAATAGTAAAGCAATAATAAAAATCGCAAATGAAACCATGGACTTACTAAATTTAACTTCTTTGTGCATTTCAGGAATCAAATCTGATGCAGCGATATAGATAAACACACCTGCAGCAAATGGTAGAAAAAATAAATTGATGTTTTCAAAATGTTTTAAAAGCACTACTCCTATCAAAACTCCTAAAACTGTACCCAAAGCTACTAAAAAATTATAGAGTAAGGCTTTTGTTTTACTAAAACCAGAATAAAGTAGCACTCCAAAATCACTTACTTCTTGAGGCAGTTCATGAAAAATTATAGAAAGTGTTACTGGAATCCCAAGCGCTGGACTAACAGAAAATGTTGAAAAAATTATTATACCATCCAAAATATTATGTACAGCATCACCAATTAAATTTAATTGTCCTAAATGCTGTCGTGTCGTACATTCCATGTCGTGACAGTGGTGCCATCTAAGTAATCTTTCTAAAATAAAAAATACACTAAAACCTACTAAAACAAAACCAAAAATTAATATTACATTTTCGCTTGTTTCTAAGGCTTCGGGTAACAAATGAAAAAAAGCACCACCAATAAGTGCTCCTGTTGAAAAACTAACTAAAAGTAAAAGAATCTTTTGTACAAATTTATCCGTTAACGCAAACAAGACAATCCCGGTAATTGATATAAGTGATACAACAAACGCACTTATAAGTGACATTAATAACACGCTCATAATATGCTAATTATAACAGTTTAGCGATATTTGTACTATCAAAAATCAGTATCTTAGTACCTATATCAGCAAAATTATATAAGTTCTCCATGTTGTCGTAGTGGACATTGACACATCCAGAACTCATTTGTTGCCCAAAATTTTTATGCCAATATGCTCCGTGGATGTAGTAACGCCAATAATCTGTTGTAAAGTGTAAATTCCACAATGTATTTGGAAAAGAAAAACTATATCCTGGTCCACCATAATTCTTGGAAGGTACTTTTGCTAAAACTTTAAACTCTCCCATGGGTGTTGGGGTGTTTGGTCTACCGGTAGAGATCAAAAAATCATCCAAAGCAATGTCGTTAAAATAATAGGTTAAGGACTGAAGATCTGCGTTTACTTCAATTTTTTTCTCACCTAATATGGCTTGAGGATTTGTTGGAGAATAACTGTTATCAAGTTCGTCTCCATCTTTATATCCATCCCCATCAGTATCTGGATTCATTAGGTCAGAGCCAAGGCGTATTTCCCAATCATCGTTTAGGCCATCTTCGTCTGTGTCTAAATCAACAAGCTTGGTACTATGATTAGCAAGTGGTGAATATTTATTTTCAACTTCCTCTCCATCTAAATAACCATCCCCATCTGAATCAGCTACGTAAGGATCTGTGTGATGAATGCTTGTTTCTTCACAGTCTGTTAAGCCGTCACTGTCAAAATCACTACACTCAGCAGAAATTGCAGTCGGCGTCAGTGGGACTAATATTGACCAGCACATAGCCAGACACAACAATTTTTTATAGATTTTTAGCATATTTATATATTTAATAATAAAAAAGACGCAAGTTTTGCGTCCAACTATTCTATATATATATTAACATATAAAATATTTTTTGTCAAATACGTTTTATTTTGTTACAATGCTTTATATCATAAATCCGTACCAGTGCGGAAGGGTCGCATAGTGGTCTAGTGCACACGCTTGGAAAGCGTGCATACCGCAAGGTATCGGGAGTTCGAATCTCCCCCCTTCCGTTTTTATACTGAAGATAAGTTCTCCGCCAGAGGCGGATCCGCCGTAGGCGGAAAATCCTGTCCCTTCCGCTTTGGTACGAAAAAAAATTCATACTAAAAAACTGGGTATTAACCAGTTTTTTAATTTATGATATAATAATGATATGAAAAATATTGAATTAATCAAAAATCCCCAAATGCAAAAACATATACAATTTACTTTAGGAGCAATTGTGGGTACCATTTTCGGCATTATTATTGGAGCTATTATGTCTTACGGCTATGTTACTACTTTTGCTTCAAGCCAAACTTCTATTACCCACATTACCAATGATGTGAATAAGTTAGTATCTTTTAGTTATGATTCTAACAGGTGGGGAAAGGATGTGGAAAAACTAATACTTCTCTCCAGTCCAAATTGTCTGATTTATCCAGGCATAACAGAGGTAGATCTAACCGGTCTGACTCTATCGGAACAAAAATTAAAAATGTATGGTGCTCACCAAGCACAAGATTCTACCTATTCTGATGAAAGTGGTGTGCCACAAAAAAAAGTTGTAATTTTTGATATCACTCAAAACTTCGGCAAAAATAATCAAACAATAGATTATATTTTCCTTTTAGATTCAACTGGTAATGATTTTGATAAATGCGGTGAAGAATTTGAATCAATTCTGCAAACCTTTACACTTAAAGACGTCAAAAAATAAATACTTCAAAATTGAAGGAAAAAAAGAAGAGCGTAAGTCATTTTGACCTTACGCTCTTTGTTTTACTACTCGCCCCTCACCGTAGGTTACGGTTATTGGGTGCTTATCTGATCGAAGCGTTCTTCGATCTTTTCGATCTCCTCTGCAAACAACGTCGCAGACCACTCTTTCATGTGGGAAGTTATTTGCTGTTCTTTCTTGATGGCTTCTATCTGCAACCGCAACTTGGAAAGTGCGGACGCCCTTTCGCTTACAGGTAGAAGTTTTATCCTGTCGATCTCCCCTTGAAGATACTGTAGGCGACTTTGAGGATCCCTTGCGTTTCGGATCAAGCCACCTGCTCGGGCTCTATTTGCCGGCCCCTCGACGTCGTGCCGATATGCCAGCAGGGCATGCTCGACTTTCGCTGAAAGTGGAATACCCTCGTACAAGCTTTCAACATAGCGGGTGCCGGTGGGCTGGAATGATGTTGCCGCCGGCGTATTTTCGATCTGGTTGACCCTTGTTGAAAGCTGATCAACCTTTTCGCCCGACTTAGTCAGATCGGCGATTTGTTTCGACATTGCGTCGAGCTTTTTGGTCATTTCAGCCATATGGTCTGGTTTTTCCTTTCCCCCCGTGAATACGAGAAGGCAGGTTATCAGTACGACGATGGCCACGATTGGTCCGCCAATATATGCAACATATCTCCAGTTGAACTGGAAATTCCGAACGAACTGGAATATCCGTGCAATCAGCGGGGCTTCGAATTCGCCATCGGGTATTGAGTCTTCTTGAACCGGTTCCAAAGGTTCATCGGCGTCAGACCGTGCTTGCTGAGTCTCATTGCCCACAATCTGCGGTTCGTCGGTGCCGTTGTGATCTCTGGCTTGTGTATCAGCCAATTCTTCATCTTCGATGATCTCAAATTCGGCATCGATGGTTTCGTCGTCTGGGCTTTCGCCTGTAATTAATCTTTCTCCCATGGTCGTCTTCTCCTTTTCTTAGTCAACAGCGATTCTCTTTATTTGCAATTGCTTCGGTTCCCCGAAGTATTTTACCAGAAGTTGATGCTTGAGAGGATTTGATCCTCGAAAGCGAACCCGGGCGCAATATTTGTTATTTGACCAAAGCTGCACCCAATGTGGCTTAACGGGTTGCCCTTCGCCTGAACGTATCCTTAACTTGGCAATTTCATCCTTGGTATCGAAATAGCCAAATTCATATGTTTCTCCGACTTCGACTATGATGTCTGAAGGTACCCAGGATCCGTAAACTGTAATCTCGTCTTCTAGAATCCGAGGTACATTTCTTTCCAAACGTGGCGTATTCGCGGCAAGCTTAATTTCCTCTCGCTTGTCCAACAGTTGCATGTGCTTGCGAAGCACGATACCATAGTCGTACTGAAATCCGACACCGTAAGCATCGGGCATCAGCCTTCTAAACGGAACGTAGTTCGGAAGATCAAGATACTTGAGCACTTGGGCATCGCATATCTCGATCACATTACCTGGCGTAAGGCCTTCTGGATACAAAATGTCTTTATAGACCTCATCGCTCTTTTCGTTGAAATGCACAACTGCTGTTGCGATGATGCCCCGTGCTTTTTCATGCTCGGGAATTACGACTTCGGCTTCTTTCCAGCTGGAAAGAGTAGCCCATTTGCGTGCCAATGCCGCGCCGTTCTTTTCGCTCTTTGTAAGAGCGATAAGCAAACGTTCGTATTCATCGGCAGGTTGGGATTCCGAAGGTTTTTCCCCTTCTTGACTTTGGTCTTTTTCACCAGCTACAACTTCTTTTACAAAGTCCGGCGTAATCCTATCGACAACGCCGGAAGTATGCGAGTTGGTAAACCAAAAGGCTTTCCATCCGAGCAGCAGTATAAACGCCACTGCAACTAGTGAGGCACTCGTTTTAATCATTCCTTATCTCCTCCTTCGCTTTTCTTTTCTGAACCACCCTTGCCTTGAGGCCTGGACACTTGGCCAAGATCGACACTGACCCCGATACCAGGAAATTTTGTTGATGCTTTTCCTGCCAACATCATTGTTAAGGCAGGAATCACAACATTTGACCAATGTTTGTCTGGTAATCCGGCTGATTTCCGAATTTTCTCGATCTGCTCTGCAAGATGACCAGCTGATTCCGCAGTTAGCTTTTCAGTTTCAACTGAAGCCTTTGCCTGCTCAATTTCATGCATTAACCGAACATTTTCCAAACGAATCGCACCACGCATACCAAAACCACGCAAAGTTTTGAGCTCCAAGAGATCATTGACCTTATCGCCACTATAGCTCATATCACCATTCATGATATGAGAAGCTAAATCAGCGATTTCTCGCATCAGTGTGGCTTTCTTCATCTTATAGAGCTCGAGATCCTTCCAGCCCTGTGTTACATAATTAATGGCGGGGTAAAGTGCCTCCAAAATGATCTTTACTGGATTAGATTTGACCTGAACAGCAAATGCTACTGGGTCGTCTGGCTCCCAAACCACTGTCGTATCGATAGTGACGGGATTGGTATCAGTATTGAAAGTCGCCTGTTTGAAGTCATTGCTATTTTGACGACAATCAACCCAGCCTTCATTGGCCCAAACGATCTTCGGGAATATCACAATATTCCATCCCGGAAACAAGCGTCTGAAACCTTTTCTGGTTTCATATACTACTCCTTGCCAGTTTTGAATCTTAATTTTCTTGTTGTAATCCGAACCAAAGGTTCTTCGCAAGATCAATTCCTGTTTTGCCGGAACCTCATAAAGCTCGAAAAGACCGAGTATCATGATATGTGGGACGATTAGCTCAGCTTCACCGCTCCACAACTTCATTTCTTCCCATAACCACCAGGAAAGTTTGAGTTTGTTTGTTAGTCCTTTCCAGAGCACAATGGGAATAAGCGGAAATATCGTCAAAACGACGATTGTTGTACGGAGCCACGAAAACGACTCCACGTACTTAGGAAGCAACCAAGCGCCTCCAACGTATACAAACACCGATGCAACAATCATCCAGAACCACTTTTTCCATTTATCCATTTCTTATCCCTACCTTTCTCAAGCCATTTTGGCTTATTTCGTTCACCTTGTTTTCTTTATCCTAAGAAATCATTCTTTTCTTCCTTTCCTAAAAAAAACGGCTAAAATAGCCGTGGAAACGAGTTGTCAAAGTACTTCATCAACAATCTAATAATAAATCAGACTGTGATTGAATATAATAGCATATTTTACTATTTTTGTCAAGAAAAACCCACCATTATTCATGGTGGTAATATTATTTAACTGTTTATTAATTTATATAACTTATCAATCTGTATCTACTCCTGCGCTAGCATCTGTTGTCTGTCCCGTACTACCCGGAGCACGAACTGCTCTCAAAACAAATATAACTAGCGCATAGCTAGTAAAAATAACTATCAAACCCATTGCTGACCAGACTATCAACTTCTTTCCTTGTTCTACTTTTTGCTCATTTCCTTGAGATATCAACCATATTACACCACCATATATAAACATTAATAATGCTAACGAACCAACAATGCCTAATATTGCATTAATGATATATCCTATTATTACTCTTGGATCGTTAGTTGTTAAAGGATTTTCTAAAGCAGTGGCAAAAACCGGCAATACTTTAATAGTAAATAATAACAAAAAACTGGTTACTGATATTATGTACGCTTGAAGGGTTTTTTTCATTCTTATTTCCATAAATATATTATATCGATTTTATGTAATAATGTAAAACTACTTTTTCACAGGCAATAATTTATGCTTATATATAACCACCAGCGAAATCAGTATAATTAGTATGCTGACTATCTGCGCCCAGCGTAATCCAACTAAACTAACTGCCGGATCTATTCTTAAAAACTCCATTAAAAATCTTACGACAGAATATAGAACAAGATAAATCAAAAATATATATCCTTGTTTGGATTTGCCTCGCTTGTGCAAGATAATTAGAGTGAAAAAAATAAACAAATCTAAAATAGATTCATACAAAAAAGTTGGATGAAAATATTCATATTGCAGGTACAGAACCATTCTATTTTTTAACGCAATGGAAATACCCCATGCTAGTTCTGTTGGTTTACCATACAACTCTTGGTTAAAATAATTACCCCATCTGCCTATTGCTTGCCCCAACGCAACAGCAGGTGCTGAAATATCTAACCACAACCAAAAACTTTGCTTGTTCTTCTTTGCATATATGTAAACAACAATTATTCCAGCTATAATTGCTCCGTGAATTGCCAAGCCTCCCTGCCAGACTTTAAAAATATCCAAAGGGTGGAAAAAATAATAATCAATTTCTAATAAAACATAAAATAACCGAGCGCCCAAAATACCAAAAATGATTGTGTAAAAACCAATATCAATTATTTGATCAGTTTTGATTTGGTATTTCTTGCCAAGTTGACTAACCACAACAAGTGCTAAAATCACTGCTGTGATTATCAAAAAAGAATACCAAAATATATTAACTGGTCCTATTGATATCAAAACTGGATCTGGGGTATAAGTATGTAAGAAATTGATCATAATAAAATTATAACATATACGCACAGAAGGCGACATTAAACCACTCAGAACACTCCCTTGTCATCTCGACCGATATAATGTTTTATTCACGCAAGCGGAGAGATCACACATCATTCAATATAGTTTGATGTGAGATCCCTCGACAAGCTCGGGATGACAAGAATACGGCAAAGTCAATTATAAAGGCGACATTAGCGAATGTCGCCTACATAATATATTATTGATAAATTTACAAATTATTTTTTCCTTCTACCTTTCATCTGTTTTTCTTTATTTAAAACTTGCAATGTTGTTTTTACAACTGTGTCTGGAGTAATAGATACGCTATCAATACCTTGCTCAACCAAAAAGGCAGTAAAATCTGGAAAATCAGAAGGTGCTTGACCGCAGATACCGATTTTTATTTTGTTCTTTTTTGCTGCAGCAATGGCATCTGCTACCAGCTTCTTGACTGCGGCATTCCTCTCGTCGTAGACATGGGAAACCAATGCAGAATCCCTGTCTAGACCCAAGATCAATTGCGTTAGATCGTTAGAACCAATGGAAAAGCCGTCAAATATTTTAGCAAACTCATCGGCTAAAATTACGTTAGAGGGAATTTCTACCATTACATAGATTTCCAAACCATCCTTTTTTCTTTGCAAACCGTTTTCTTTCATTACCTTTAACACAGCTTTACCTTCTTCTACAGTACGACAAAATGGTACCATGGCTTTAATATTCTTCAGCCCAAAAACTTCGCGCGCTTTTTTCATCGCTTTGCATTCTAGCGCAAAAGCGGGTTTATATTTTTCGCTATAATAACGTGAAGCCCCACGCCACCCAATCATTGGATTTTCTTCAACTGGTTCAAATTGTTTACCACCGATCAAACCGGCATATTCGTTTGATTTAAAATCTGACATTCGAACAATCACGTCACCAGGATAAAATGCTGCTCCAATTTGGCCAATGCCTTCTGCTAATTTATCAACAAAATATTGAGCTTTATTGGTATAGCCAACAGTCAGTTTAGCAATTTTCTGCTTGGCAGAGTGATCTTTAAGTTTTGAAAAATTTAATAACGCTAATGGGTGAACTTGGATGTGGTTGTTAATGATAAATTCAAGACGAGCTAATCCAACTCCATCGTTTGGGATAAACGATGACTGGAAAGCAATATCTGGAGCGCCAATATTCATCATTATATTTGTTTTGGGTCTTTTAAGATTTTTAAGATTTGTTTTTTTTATTTTAAATTCTAAAATACCATTGTAGACATGCCCACTATCCCCCTCGGCACACGAAACTGTTACTTTATTGCCTGTTTTGATTTTTTGAGTGGCATCACCGCAACCAACTATGCAAGGAATACCAAGTTCGCGAGAAACAATAGCTGCATGACACGTTCTACCACCTTGATTGGTGACAATGGCTTGTGCGATTTTCATTATTGGTTCCCAATCTGGATCTGTCATATTAGTAACTAAAACTTCACCTGGTTTAAAATCTTTAATGTTTGATGAATTGCGAATTATGTGTGCAATCCCAGCACCAATCTTTTGGCCAACCGGCACACCGCTAACTAATTTTTTACCTTTTTCTAATAATCTGTATTCTTCCAATACTGCTATTACTTTAGCAGTGTGGATAGTTTCTGGCCTGGCCTGAACAATATAAAGTTTATTTGTCTGTCCGTCTTTTGCCCATTCCATATCCATGGGTTTTTTGTAATGATTTTCTATAATGACTGCCCATTTAGCCAATGTCAAAATCTCTTTATCGCTAAGACAATAAGTTTGACGTTCTGTTTTTGTTGTTGGGATATCTTTTGTAGAATTTTTGCCTTTGGCATAAATCATTTTTATTTTTTTAGTACCCAACTTTTTAGAAATTATAGGTTTATAGTCTTGCTCTAAAGTATTTTTAAAAACATACCATTCATCTGGATTAACTTTGCCTTGTACAACATTTTCTCCTAAACCCCACGAACCATCAATTAGCACTGCGTTTTTAAAACCAGTTTCTGTATCTATTGAAAACATGACACCAGATGATGCTAGATCAGTTCTCACCATTTTTTGTACACCAATGGAAAGCCCAACTTTAAAATGTCCAAATCCTTTATCTTGACGATACGAAATTGCACGATTGGTAAATAGCGATGCAAAACACTTACGGCAAGCATGCAGTAGTGCTTTTTCTCCTCTGATGTTAAGATATGTTTCTTGCTGTCCTGCAAAAGAAGCGTCTGGCAAATCTTCTGCTGTTGCTGATGATCTTACTGCTACATCGACATTTTTGCCATATTCAGATTCTAATTTTTTATAAGCTTTGACTATTTCTGTTTCAAGATCATTTGGTAGTTCTGCATTTAGGATAATTTCTCTTACCTTCTTTCCGCGTTCTGCTAAGTTTTGTACGTCGTGAGTGTTCAAACCAGATAGAGCTTCTTTTATTTTTTTCTTAATTTTTGCTTTTTCGAGTAGATAAAAATAAGAATATGCTGATACTGCATACCCATTGGCAAAATTAATACCACTTTTTGAAAGGTTTCGATACATCTCTCCTAAAGAAGCGTTTTTACCACCAACCAGTGGCACGTCTTTGATACCAAGTTCGTTAAACCAAAGAATGAATTTTTTTGACCTATTTGTTGCCATATTAAATTAATTTTACCTTATTTTTTCAGGACTGGAAAGCTTATTGATACTTGGGTACCTACGTTTTCAATGCTATCTACCATTATTTTTCCTTTTTGTAGTTCAATTAATTGTTTGGTGACCCATAACCCAAGCCCTGTACCAGGAACTTTTTTAGTTCTTTCGTCTTTAACTCGATAAAATTTTTCGAACAAGCGTTTTTTTTGTTCTGTGTTCATGCCGATACCAGTATCTTTGACTCTTATGGTTAACGACCCTCCTTTACTTTCTGTGGTAATTTCGATCTTACCTTTTAGAGTATATTTAATTGAATTCCCGATTATGTTTATCAAGATCTGATGGAGCTTATCTTTATCTATATAAATATTTGGTAAATTCTGTTGTTTAATGTGCAATAGTTTTAAATTTTTTCTTTTAGCTTTTAAGCTAAGTTCTTCTACCACAGCTTGTATCACAGATGTTGGATTGATTTTTTGAGGCGAGAATTCAATTCTATTTTGTTCAATGCGTGAAACATTAAGTAAATCCTCTACAAGGCTGTGTAATCGTTCGGAAGATGCTTTTACTCTTTTTAATCCCTGCATTACTTTTTCGTTGACCGGACCCATACTACCTTCCATAACCATGGATATGTATCCACGAATAGCAGTTAGAGGCGTGCGTAATTCATGTGATGCCATAGAAATAAATTCATCTTTCATGGTATCGACTTCTTTTATCTTTTGATACAAAAGTGCGTAATCCCAAAGCCTAGTGGCAATAAATAAGAATAATATGACTATTAGTGTTGTTAAAGCTAAAAGATATAAAGATGCATTTCTGCTAGCGCTTGTTGCACTATCTACAATTTCGGAAGAAATTTTTATGCTAAGAAGTGCAGCTTTGTTACCGAATTGATCTCTCATTGGCATAGCTACCAGCCAAAAACGTTCATTTGTCATTTGTACGTCTAAAGATTCTTTATCCTCCATGGTGAGCTGTTCTGCAGCCGTGGCTAGAGCATCGTTTTCTAACATCTGCCATGATAAGCGGTAGTAGTTTGAATCAAGCGATTTTCCGATTTTTTCTTTGTTAGAAGATGCCACGATTATGTAGCTATCTTGATTCGGAACTAATATTTCTAACTCTAAGAGTGTTTGGCTTTGATTGTAGATATTTTCTATTTTTTGCTGCCATGCATCAGGATTGTTTAGTTCTGATTTCATTTCTGCATAAACAATTCTACCAATACTTAGTGCTTGTTTTTGCAAAGAAATATCAATATTTTGATTATATTTTCCAATAATATATACCGTGTTAAAAACGATCAAACTAGGAATAATAAAAATTAGAAGTACTCCATATATAATTTGAGATACTTCTTTGGTAAAAATGTTTTTAAAGTTGGGTAGTATCTTCATCTATTTCTTTTAATTTTTTTCTTTGGATAAAATAAGCTAAAAATAAAACTAAGCCACTAAAAATGAATATGATTACACTAATTAGATAAATTGTTATTGCTTCGTCTGCTTCTTTTTGTTCACCAGTTTTAATATAGTCTTGTACTGAAACTGCCTTTGCTTCTCTTACCAAAAAACTCAATGGGGAACTTTTATAGGCAACTTTTCCGGTGTTATCATTTAAGACAACGTAAACCTCGTGATCGCCATCAATTAAAGAATTCTGTAGTGTGTATTCCCAATTACCATATTCGTTTGTTCTAGTTGTGATCATCAAAGGTAAATCAGAATAAATATATATTGTCACAATTTTATCTGGTTCTGCAGTTCCTTTTAGCGTGGGGCTAACACTTTCTTGTGTATGAACAACTTCTTCAACTTTATATTCATCGTTTTGTGCACCTGCAGTTTTTGGATGCTCAAACTTAGCCTGATTAATTAATGCCGTTTCAACTGGCGCTAATACAGTTTCTTTTTCTCCTTCGCCTAGTGGGTTAGAACCATCTAAAATTTCCTGTCTATCTGTTACGCCATCATTATCGCTATCTGACAAATTAGGATCTGTGCCTAAACGTTGCTCAATTTCATCTGAAATACCGTCTTGATCTGAATCTAAATTTATTACAGCTGGGGCAGTAGAAATTATTTGTTTTTGCTGAGTGATGAAAACCTGATCTGTTGCACGTGTTAGCGTAATTTTGGAAACATCTTCAATAATGATTGACGCGAGATCCTGCACGTCTCCGATATCTGGTTTTATAAAATCACAAACCACTCCTTCTGGACAATCTTTGTCTGTAGGTATAATTTTACGTAAACTATCAAGTTTTGTTTCTCTTTCAACAATTAAACCGGAGAATTCTGTTTTGACAATTTCTTTACACACGTCGTCTTCAACATCCAGACATTTCACATCACTTAAATATTTACGTTCTATATAGCTTAAGCATACATCAGCATCTGTAATGCCTGTTTCTTGACACTGTGGCTTTATGTATCGTTGGTTTAAATATTCTTCGCAAGATTGCTGATTAGAAATACTTAATTTTTGACATTCTTTTGGTAGCCCTTCCATTCTCATTTGATCCTCACAATACTTAATGTCAGTTATTTCTTCGTTTTGACACAATTGCGTTAGATCAATTTCCACTATAACGGGTTCAATGGCTCCTCCTGTGTCTGGTGGCTCATCTAATGTTACTTCCTCCTCTGGCTCTTGCGATATTTCTTGAATTGGTACTTCTTCTATGGGTTCTTCGACGATTGGTTCTTCTATTATGGGCTCTTCTTCTTGTTCTGGGATTATTTCTTCATTGAATATTTCAAATCCTACCCCATCTGTTTCAGCTAGCATATTTCCCTCATTATCAAAAGATTGTGCAGAGATTGTATAAATTCCATTATCTACTGGGGTACTGTCAAAATAATAACTCCAAGTTAGTTGATCTGCTGTAGTTTCAATAGACACTTGTATGCCATCAATTATAGATTCAAATTCTAAATCTTCACTACTGATTTTATATTGCACATTAGAAACCGGCCACAGTGTTCGCGTATAAAAATACAATTGTCCAGAAACTTCTTTAGGTACTTGGGAATAAAAGTAGATATGATTTGTTTCTGCATCATAAGTACATATACCTTGCTGGCATCTTAGAGGACAGCTGTATCTGACCTCATATGAAAAATAACCTTCTATTTCTGAATTATAGCTACAATAATGCTCAATGAGTGTTTTACCGTCATTTTCACAATAGTCTGTTGCTTCTAACATTTCGTCCACTATAGGCCCCCACGTAGTTGTTCCTTCCACGTAGTAATTTTCACCGTTATCTGAATCCTTACAGCTAATACCACTTTGATTTTGGATAAGTATTGTGTGAAAATTGCTTTCTGCGACTATATTGTCTTTGTTGTCGTAAGCAATCGCTTTGATTTGATATATATTATCTTCTATTGCTGACGTGTTAAATAAATACTTCCAAGTTAAAATATCATCAAAATCTTCAATAGCTTGTTGTGTAGTTACAAAATCTGTATTATTTTTACCTGCTCCAGTAATTTCAAGTTGGATCCTTGCCACTGGCTGACTAGTATGCAGGTACAAATATATTTCTCCTTTAGCAAGTTCTGGTGGTTGTGGGTCGAAATAAAAATAAATTGGATTAGAAAAATTTATATCTATACTGTTTGTACTCAGCCTTTGCTCTCCTTGCCCTGTACCTTGCGCATAATATCTGTAATTAGCATTTAATAATTCATTTGTATCTAAATTAGATATTGACCAATCATAATTATTTGAGCTAACAGCTTTGTAAGAATAATCTGGCGGTCCAGGAGTATTTAAATTATCAAATAAAATTTTTAAAGAATTTAGACTCTTTGTACTATTAGCAAAAAAACTTGCGGCACCAGAACAAGTGATATTTCTTCGGTAATCTTCTACGCATCCTTTTGGTTTATTTACGTTAATAATATACTCTAAAGTTGTATTAGTACCACCTCCATCTGTGATTGTACCGACATCATCTGGTGGAATAACAGTATTATTTACTTCGCGTGTTATTGGAAGAGTAGCTACATCTTCTAAAACTTGGCTAGCTACAGCTCTAATTGTATAATTGCCATCTGGATAATTACCGTCGACTGTATTCCACAAATAACACCAGTCTTGATTATTTGATGTTGTGATACTGTTTGCCTGACCCATAGTTTCATTTATGAAAAAGCTAACTGAATCTGCTGGCTGAGTTGTATGTACACATAAATTATATTGTCCTGATATTGGATTAGGAGGTAATGAATTAAAATCAACTGAAAAAGTATCTGGGGATGCTACACATGCACCAGCAATACATGTATGCCCACTAGGACACGACATACTAGCCGAGTTATAAAGCACCCCTCCTGCTAGAGGTGTATCACAATAATATTCAATAACATTTCCACCTAAACAATAATCTGTGCGAACTTGGTCTGGCTCTCCTACCAAACCGGAATTATAAGTTAACGTACCTATAACATACTCATTTATTCCACCATCGCTATCTTGACAAAACGCTGTTGTATTAATGGAATCTTGCGCTTTTAAAATTTCTACATGTAAAAACAAAAAAACAGCAGTTATAAAAACAGCTGCAAATAATATGAGACTTGCTCTTTTGATATATTCCCCCATAAATAACAAGGATTAGTTATAACTATTTTACCAATTTTTGGCAAGTTTTACAAAGCAGTGTATTAGTCCAGCACATATTGGACACATAGTTATTTTTTAATAAATAATCCACAGGGGTCTCTAGATTAAGGCCCCAGTGGAATCGTTTTGTATTATACCAAACTAGCCACTCAGTCATT
>Ga0180007_10003014_pt1 | contig 19286 bp, 21 predicted proteins | sample MM_PC_MetaG_FD_121122 | JGI IMG/M metagenome (GOLD analysis project Ga0180007, IMG submission 121122) | Groundwater microbial communities from the Aspo Hard Rock Laboratory (HRL) deep subsurface site, Sweden - MM_PC_MetaG | ecosystem: Environmental > Aquatic > Deep subsurface > Groundwater... | reverse complement strand
CCCCTGGATTTACAATAAAAACATCATTTCTAATATCATTATCATAGCCATTAACTATTTCTATTGCGGCTCCTTCGAATTTAAGGTTTAACTTTGGATTTTCGTTTAATAAATATTTTATACGATAAAGAGCTGCTTTTCCGATATACCATGGTGTATGCCAGTACGTCCAGCCATAACTTTGAGGATAGTGAACTAAAATTGCGTAATAAGCTTTTATTGCTTGTTCAAGATATCCGCTTCTTTCTAAAATATCAGCGATGTAAAATAACTTTACGCCTCCAGGTTCCGGCGCTATGGTCCATTTATAAAAAGCAGTACGCATATCTCTTGAATTTAAAACTTTCCAATGGTCAATTTTAGAAAGTGATTTTTTTACTTTGATAAATTGAGGGTCAAACTTAACAGAATTTGAGTTAGGAAAAATACCTTCTCCAACAGCATTAGCTAATCCGATAGGGTTAGTAATTTGGTATTTATAATCTTTCGTTCCGACATTTTCAAATTTTCCATATTTTTCGTAGTTTATTGGGAATTCTGTACCGATATCGTGGATATTAACTCTAATTTCTTTTTCTATAACGTTTTTCTCAATGATTCCTTTTCCTATAATTTGTCCTATCGCTTTTTTAGCGGTATCAGATAACGACCAGTACCATCCGCGAGGATCAAACGCTTGAGCGTAAGGGTATTTGTCAACAATTGTTTGAAATGCGTTTTTTGCTTCTTCTGTTTTTCCTTCTTCCCTTAATGTTTCTCCTTTTATAAAATAACAGGTTGCCACATCATTCATTATTTTATAATTATTTTCTTCACCTTTAGTAGGGTAATCGGTAAGCGTTTGTGATAGTCTATTTGCTTCAGTACTAAATTCAGAAATACAAGCGTCAACTGTCGCGTATACTTCCTGATATTTTTTTTCGCCTTTAAGAACCCAGCCTTTATTTACATATTCTGAAGTATCTGCGGCATAACAGAAGACAGATGACAGAAAGCAGATGACAGAAAATAGATAACAAAAGACAAATGACAGAGAACAGGTAAACAGTTTCCCTTTTCGGTTTTCAGTCTTCAGTCTTCGTGTCATCCTACCATTGCTCCTGCCGTGATGCCTTTAATGATTTGCCGTTGCATTACTAGATATAGAAGAATTATTGGTACGGCAGCTATAGTTAATGAGGCCATAAGGAGAGTGTGTTGAATTATATTTCTATTGTAAAACTCCATTAAGCCAACTTGAAGAGGCATAAGGCTGTCTTCAGTAAACATTAGTGAGGCTAAAACAAATTCGTTCCACACGTTTAATGAATTAAAAATTATAACAACGGCTAATGCCGGAGACACTAAAGGTAATCCCACGCTCCACCATATTCGTAATTTATTACAACCATCTATTCGTGCGGCGTCTTCTAAATCTCTTGGTAACTGGTCAAAAAATGTCTTTAGGAGATAGATACTAAAAGAAAGACCTATATTGGTCATTGCTAATACGTAGCCAGTTTTATTTACCAAATGAAGTTTATTCAACAGTATGTATACAGGAACAAATCCCGCGGGTAAAGGAATCATCATTGCCGCCAAAAACATGAAAAATATAATATTTTTGCCGGGAAATTGCAATCGGGAAAAACCGTACGCGGCAAGTGAAGAAATCACTACAATTAATAATACCGTAATAAAAGTATAAAAAACGCTGTTAATAAAATAGAACCCCAGTTTTCCTTCCGTGAGGGCGGTTTTATAATTTTCTAAAGTTGGATTTGTGGCTAATTTTAAGCCTAAATCGTTTCGAAATTCAGTATCAGTCTTAAATGAAGCGTTTAACATCCAAAATAAAGGCGTAATACAACTTAACGCCACACTTAAAAGAAAAGTATGCAACAATATTAGAACTACGATTTTTTTAACTTGGTAATACACCCCAACGACTCCTTACCCATTTAGAGATTCTAAGCATTGTGAATGAGAGAGTTATAAGCACTACTCCTAAAACGATTCCCTCAGCACAAGCTAATCCTATCTGGCTTCCACGTAAATGATTATATATTCTCATTACCGGTACTTCGGTAAGCCCTCCTGCTCCTCTGGTTAATGCGAGTATCATGGCGAATGCCTGCATTGTTCCAAGAATTGTAAGAATACAAACTAAAACAATTACCGGTGTAAGTAACGGTAAAGTTATCCTCAAAAAACTTTGATGAGATCTTGCTCCATCAATCCTCGCTGATTCATATAGCTGTTCAGGTATTGCCTGTAATCCCGCGAGAAGGATTACGAAAGCCCAACCAAATCCTTTCCATGAATGAACTAAAGCCGTAGTGATTAACGCGTGCGTTATTTTAACGTTACCAATCTGAAATAATATTTGTTTAGCATCTAACCAGTTATGGATAAAAAATCCTAATCCAAATTTAGATAACCATTGGTTAAATATTCCCGGATTTGAAATAAGAATTTGGCGCGTTAATAACCCAACAATTATTTCTGAAAGAACGCATAACACAAAAAATATTACCCGATAAAATTTACCGGTTTTAATAGCTTTATCTACAGCTAATGCTAAAAATAACGCTATAACGTTTTGAAATGTCAATGCGAATAACGTAATGAATCCTCCATAAAACATTGAAGGCCACCAATCTTTATCATACAAAAGGACTTCTTTGAAATTGGCTAAGCCTACAAATTGAGAGGTGTAAATACCATCGCCCCTCTGAAAACTTAAAATAAAAGTGTAAATAAACGGGTAAATATAAAAAATCGAGAATAGCAGTAATGCCGGAAAAATAAAAGAAAAGTTTACTGCTTTATCTTTTAAATAAGAGTTCATTGATTAGCCACCCTTTGTTTTATTTCTTGTATTTCTTTTGCCGCGTCTTGAGGTGTTTTTATGCCCATAACTATTTGCTGTAATGCTTTATTCATGACTTCTATTACTCGGGAATCCTCATTATACGGCCAAATATTAGGATGTGTAAGTCTCTCTAAATTATCGGTAATTGCTCTTAAAATAGGGGGAAGTTCTTCTTCGCAATTAGCAATAGCTGGTAAATTATTTGTATTTTTAATAAGAAAACTTTGCTGTTTTTTAGCGGTAAACCATTTTAAAAATTCGATAGCGTCAATTTTATTGGATGATTTAGCTTTTACCATGAAAGAAGATCCGGCACCGCCCCAGACTTTAAGCGCGCGATTTGATACTCTTGGTAAAGAAAAAAAGGCATAATCTAAATCAGAAGCGAGCTGTTTATATACGTTAACGGTCCAGCTACCATTAAAAGAAAACGCCGCCATTCCTTTTGAAAACGCGTCTTCGGATTCTTTATTTATCATAGTTGTTATATCGTTAGCAAGAATATCAGATTCTTTCAAAACCTTAAATAATGAGAAAACTTTTATCCAATCGTTATCGGTGTATGAAACTTTACCTTCAATTGTATCTACGAATTTCTTTTCCCCCATAATATTAATTGCCCATTCGACAGCTAAGCAATTAATAAGCCACCCTTCTCCCCACCCACAGACAAACCCATCAACTCCTAACTTGTTTTTTATTGTCTGAGCGTAAGTAATAAATTCATCAAAAGTTTGAGGCGGATTATTAGGATCAAGACCAGCTTTTTCAAATAAACTTTTGTTATAAATAAACTGCATTAATGTAGCATCTATCGGTACACCATATATACCTGGGGAAACTTCATAAGAATTATTCTTGTTAAACACAGTTGTTTGCAATGTCTGAGTGTAAAAACTTTTTTTCCACTCTTTTTCGTTTTTTTCCATAAAGGGAGTTAAATCTAAAACATGACCTGCTTTTATAAATGACCCTAAAGATTGCTTTTCACCTAGAATTCCAAATATTTCCGGTAAATTTCCCGCGCGCGCGGCCGCAATTACTTTTTGAGAATAAATGTCAGGAGGAAAAAATAGTTTGAATTTTACAGGAATGCCAGTTTGCGCAGTATATTCTTTCGCTAAAGTATCAAAAGCGTCTTTTCTATCGTTCATCCAGTGCCAGACAACAATTTTTTTCTCATCCACTTCTTGTTTTGGAGCACAACCACTAAAGAAAACGGTTATAGCAATAATTAGCCAAGACATTTTGGATAAACGCATCTCTTTGCCTCCATAAATCTTAATAACCAGATGTTAAAGTACCCTAAACTCAATAAAACACCCTAGAACAAAAGTATAATAATTTAGCACAATTTAAATAATTTTGCAATTAAAATTAACATCCAATAAATGGAAGATAGTTTTTCTGATTAATTATGTCTAAATTACAAGAAGGATATGCTTCTATGAAATCTTTAGGAAATGTTACTTTTTCTTTAGAAAATTTGAATTCAAAGCCATAAAGCTTACCTTCTCTTTCTTCTATCCAATCAATTTCTTTTTTATCCCACGCGCGCCAGAAATAATTATTCGTAAAAATGCCTTTATAAGCTTGTACTTTTACACGTTCAATAACTAGAAAATTTTCCCAGAGTTTACCTACATCGTCACGAAATTCGATATTATTAAAATTAGAAATAATCGTGTTACGGATACCATTATCATAAAAATAATATTTACTTTTTTTCGTAACCTCTTTTCTTAAGTTTCGTGAAAACCCTCTCAAATTGAAAATAATGAATGACTTTTCCAATAAATCTAAGTATCTTGCGACAGTTTTATAATCTATACCTATTTTTTGTCCAATTTCAGATAAAGAAACTTCATTACCAACTTGAAAAGCTAACAAACGAAGAAGATCTAAAAGTATTTTAGCGTTTCTAATGCGTTCCATTTCAAGAATATCTTTAAAAAGGTAAGAATTGACTAGCTCTTCAAGATTTACAATTTTTTCTTTTTTGCTTTTTGCTGTAATAACATCGGGATAACTTCCAAAGACTAGAAAATCAGATAAGTTCTGTCGTAATTCATATGGATTATATAAATCGGCTAGTTCTGTTTGAGATAAAGGAAAAAGCGTTAAAGTACGTTTTCTCCCTGTTAAAGGTTCGCCAATTTGACCCGACAATTCGAAAGAAGAAGAACCTGTAGCAATAACAAAAATTCCGGGGATTTGGTCTACTATAATTTTTAATCCCATACCAACCTTGGGAATACGCTGGGCTTCATCAATAGCTAAAAGTTCATATCCGGCGGCATATTCTTTTATTTGAGCAAAATCCTGAGAACTTAATATCTGCTGTGTTCTAATATTGTCCCCTGAATCCAGCTTATATTTTAACTTTGTATGAGAAAGGAATTCCTTTAACAGAGTAGTTTTTCCTACTTGGCGAGGTCCATAAATCACTAAAACCTTATTTTTGGTTAAATATTTATTGAGATTATGATAATATCGTTTAATCATCACGATTACATTATAAAACAAATCCTTAAATTTGTCAAATTATAATCATGGCAACTCCTTAAAATATTAATATTTCAAGGATTTTTATGAAATGGTACTTCTAGGTGAATATATAATATATGTCCTTAATAGCGCTTCAGCGATAAATTATTATTACTTCACATCTGTTGATATCCATCCTATTTGATGCCTTTTATTACTTCTATCCCTTCCATAGATAAAATATTTAACCTTTCCTTTCTCTTTTACTGCTTTAGAACATGGTATCGTCGCCGTATAAATTGTCTTGTCGTCAGACTTCCTGTTGGAAAAATATCTCGTTCCACGTACCCATGTTGAGCGACAATTATAATTACCGTTGACCGGAAAAAATAGTTGACGTTATACATGTGAAATTAACTAAATATACCATATTTTAGTCTAAATTACCAAAAATTTTCGAAAAAAATTTTGAATATGAGAAAGGTAACAAAAAAATGTATGGGTGTACATTTTTTTGTTATAAATATGCAGTAAAAAACATCAACCTAACTATTGATTTACTAAAGCGCTGTTACATGTCCTATGTAATTTACCCAACACCACTTCTATTAAATCAATCAAAAATTACGGTTTTATTGTTATATACGAGGATTTTTCGTTCCAAGTGCAGCCGTACTGCCCTACTTAGTACTGTTTTTTCTAAGTCCTGACCTTTACGTTTTAGATCAGATAAAGAATCGCGGTGGCTGATTCTTGTTGTATCCTGCTTAATAATAGGACCGGCATCCAGTTCTTTTGTAACGTAATGGCTAGTCGCGCCAATGATTTTTACGCCTCGGCTATAAGCCTGTTGGTAAGGATTTTTTCCGGCAAAGGCGGGTAAAAATGAGTGATGAATGTTTATCATTCGGCTAGGAAACTCTTTTATAAAGGAATTTGTAAAAATTTGCATATACCGTGCCAATATAATTAGCTCGATATTGGCGTCTTTAAGCAGCGCTATCTCTTTTTTCTCAATCGTTTTTTTATTTTTAGGTGTTTTAGGTAGATGTATGAATTTTATTCCGAAGGTTTTCGCTATTTTTGAAACCGATGAATGATTACTTATAATTAATGGAATTTCGCACTTAAACTGTGTTTCTTTATACCTTAATAGTAGATCATAGAGACAATGTGTTGAGTGAGAAGCAAAAATAGCGGCAGATGGTATATCCTTAGTGAAATGTAGCGTCCAGCTCATTTTAAACTGGTTAGCTAACATACTAAATCTTTTACGGATATCTTTTTCAGGTATTTTAAAGTTTTTTAGCGACCATTCTATCCGCATAAAGAAAGTATTGGTTTGAAAATCGATATGCTGATCGGCGTGTTCGATATTTCCGTTATTTTGAAAAATAAAAGATGTAATTTGGGAGGTAATCCCTTTTTGGTCAGGACAGGAAATTAAAAGAATCGCATTACTCATTTAGTTATTAGGCGAGATTTCTTTTAAATACTTAAAATATTCGCTGTCAGTCGAGAGAATAAGCGTAGTATCTTGGTCTATCGTATTTTTATATGTTTCTAATGTTTTTAAAAAAGAGTAAAACTCAGGATCTTTATTATAGGCGTCAGCATAAATTTTTGCTGCAGCCGCGTCAGCTGTTCCTTTCACTGATTGAGCGCCTTTATACGCTTGTGAAAGGACGTTTTTCAGCTCTTTTTCGGTTTCTCCTTCAATTTCGGCGCGAGTACCTCTTCCTTCAGACCGATATTTTTCCGCTGCCTGTTTACGTTCGGCAATCATTCTATCGAAAACGGTACGCCGTACCTTATCGATGTATTTTACTCTTTTAATTCTTACGTCAACAAGTTTAATCCCATATTGTAAGACAGTTTTTCCAGCGCTTTCTAAGATTTCTTCTCTCATTTTATTTCTGCCGACTGTGATTTTATCTAAAGCTTCTTCCTGCATAAATTCTTCTTCTTCGGAAGGAATGGCGGCCTCATCAATGATTCGATTAGATGACCGGACTAGTTCAATCAAATTATGGGAGGTAACTACATCGCGTACGGCTGAGTCAATAATATCATCAAGTATTGTATGCGCGCGTTTTTCATTAAAGACAGCTTTGAAAAATTTCAGAGGATCTTGAATTTGCCATCGAGCTGTTGTATCAACCCATATATTTTTTTTATCCTTAGTAGGTATTTCGTCAGCGTCCCCATCCCATTCTAATATTTTTTTTTCGAAAAAATTTATTTTTTGGATAAAAGGCGTTTTAAAATGTAATCCCGCGGTAGTAATGGCAGTGCCTACAGGTTCACCGAATTGGGTAATAATAACCTGTTGGCCTTCGTTAATCGAGTATAAACCATTAAATACTACAATGCTTACGGCGATAATTATTCCTAAAATAAGTTTTAACTTTTTATTTTTCATCGTTTAATTTTAATAAAGGTAAAATACTTTTTTCGTTAGGGTCAAGAATATATTTCTTTCCCGCGTTAATTAGAACATCATTCATATTTTCTAGGTATAAGCGTTTAATTGTAATATCTTTAGCTTGTTTATACTCTTCCAACAAAAGAAGAAATCTTTTCGCGTTTCCCTGAGCTTCATTAATTTTTTCCAGAGAATACCCTTCCGCTTCGCTTATCATTTTTAACGCTTCCCCTTTTGCTTGAGGAATCTGCTGATTGTATATCTTCTTTGCTTCATTTATCATTCGTTCTTTTTCTTGCTGCGCTTCGTTTACTTCATTAAAAGCGGGCATAACAGGTTCAGGAGGGATTACATCTTGTAATTTAACTGTTTCTATATGAATCCCCGCTTTATAATTATTAAGAATTGTCTGTAAATCTTTTTGCGCTAAATTACCGATACCTAATTCTTTTCGTTTTGTAAGAATTTCATTAAAGGTATAATCTCCCACGATTTTTCTCATTACTGATTCCGAAAGGTCTCTAATCGTTTGACGAATGTCGCGGATATTAAACAATACGTTGAAAGGATCTTTTACCTTATATTGAACAATCCAGTTTACATCCAGCACATTTAAATCGCCGGTAAGCATTAAAGACTCGTTATCATAAGATTTTGAATCGTAAATAGTTTTTATACCTGCGGCGCGTGTACGAAAACCAAACTCTTCTTTATAAACAAAATCTACTTTAACAGGATAAACCTTATCAATGCCAAACGGTATTTTAATATGTAATCCCGGATTAGTGTTTGTTATGAATTTTCCGAACCGTAAAACTACGCCAAGTTCATTAGGCTGAATAGTATAAAATGATGTAAATACGATTATAAGGATGAAGCCGATTACAAAAATCGACATTAAAGGTAACATTTTCGGTAGACGCATTTTTAATTTTTTCTGAAACTCTTGAATTATTTCATCGGGAGATTTACTTTCTAAATTCATCTTAAAAGTATTGTAGCATATAAAAGATTGATAGCAAGAGTTTTTAAAAAAATTTTTAAATAAGCAATGACTTCACCTTCCCCCATTATATATGCCGGTATATTCAATCTCTTTGAAAATATATTAGCTAAAATACAGCCCAAATTTGACGCATGTTGCCATTGAATCCCTTTCTTTGCATCAGTAACCATTTCAGTATTTATTTTATATATCCCTCCTGGTAAAGACTTTAATAGACCTCCCCGTGATTGGCGTCAATAGCAAATAATGCCGCTATCTCTATGGTTGATTTTTCTAATTCATTCCAAATGACGTTGTAACGAAATTTATATTGTTCTGTTATTGTTGAAAATTCTGCTAGTTTCTCTACTATAAATCAAAGTATGATAACCTCTACATAATTATCAACCCATTACTATTTTCCAAATAGTAAATATTCCCAAAACTATCGTCAGCACAGCAATGGCTATCTTTAATCTGTTTTTATTTATTTTCTTAACACTTTTAACAGAAAAGGGAACAGAAAGAACGGCACCGATAATAAGAAAAGGCGCTAACCTCAAATCCAAAGATTTATCCGAAACAAGAAGATATGTAGCAATACCCACAGCACAAGTTAAACCCTCTGATAATGAAGTTATACCTACAGCACTTTTACCATCCACACCTGAAAGAATTTGCCCACTAGTCACCACAGGACCATATCCTCCGCCGCTTATTCCTTTATTGAAAGAAGCGAGTAGTCCAAGACCTACTATTTTTCTCCAGGAAAAATGAAACTTTTTGTTAAAACAAACAAGAATTGTTATCCCCATAGATAAAACTAAAAATCCAATATAAAGCTTTATCCATAATTTAGGGATACTTACAGCAACAAAAACTGCTCCGACAGTCCCTATTATACTACACATAGCAAGAATTAAAGCCACTTTTAGATGTCGGGGGATAGCTTTTCTGATGACTTTAATATAGCTCAGAGATTTTAATTCGACAGCAACCGCTGGAATGTCTATTATTTTCGGTCTAAAGTTCACATTGCCTTCCCTGTGATGCAAAACGCCTGCCAACAAACCAGTAATAAGCTCTGAAATTAATACTACAGGAACAATCTGCAGAGGTTCATACCCCATAAACAAAAAAATAGGTGTTAAGGTTGTCCCATACCCCATCCCCAGAGTGGAATCCATATATTCACAAATAAAAGCTAATACTATTATGCCAAGAATAAAACCTAAAGATAATTCTACTCCCATTTACCCCTCATCCATATCATTAATCATATTAAATCTGATATTTTTAACCGCTCAACCTTATTCGAAATATAATCTCTTATTTCCTTGAATACCCCTATGATCTTTTTCTCTTTTTCCAAAGGAGTATGCTCAAAAAAATATTTACTAACCCCTAAAGTTGGCGCCAAAGCGCCATCCATTAATCGTATAATTTCGGCAACAGATATTTTTTGGGGAGCAACAGCCAGCTTATATCCACCACTAGTACCTCTTTTTGCTTTTAAATATTTTGCTTGTTTTAATGATAAAAATAATTGTTCCAGATATTTTTTGGAAATATCATACTTCTTGCATATCTCTTCAATTTTCACATACCCGTCATTCCTAATTCTCGCCATATAAACCAACGCCAGAAGAGAATATTCACTTTTAGTTGTTAATTTCATGCAGCCTCCTTGTCTACCTTGTCCATAGAGTTAGTATATAAGGAAGTTGTCCAGGTGTCAATTTTATTCTCGCGGCGGACTATAGCGCCTTTTTGGCTGACGGCGAGACGAAAGTAACTTACGCGGTTGGCACAATGGATCCGCGCCCAGCCAATGAGGTTTGATTTTAATAGTACGCAATACTTCCCGCACAGCCAAAATATCACCGTCGGTTATCAACGATACTGCCCGGCCTTTTCTACCCATACGCCCAGTTCGGCCAGTACGATGGGTATATTGCTCAATACGGGGAAAATCCCAGTTGATAATATGGGAAACATGAGAAAAATCAAGACCGCGGCCGGCAACATCAGTCGCAATCAAATAGCAAATCTTTTTCGCCCGGAAACGGCGAACGATTGAAGAGCGTTTGCCTTGTTCAAGGCCGGCATGAATATATTCGGCGTCATGAAAACGTTTATTTAAAATCCTGTGCAGTTTATCCACTTCTCTTCGCGTATTACAGAAAATAATCGCCTGACTGATTTTTTCGCGGAGTAGGTAATCAAGTAATGTTTTCTCTTTAGTTCCCCGACTAACATAGGCAAAATAATGCTCGATGTTTTTCGGAGTAGCTTGTGTTCCAATTAACGATATATGCGCGGGATTTTTAAGGCAATCATTGGTAAGCGCTTTCGTCTTTTCATCCATCGTGGCGGAAAACAAAAGGGTCTGATGCTTTTGTCTTATACATGATAGAATAAACTCGATATCTTCCAGGAAGCCATCTTCCAATAATCGGTCTGCCTCATCTAGCACCACACATTTTACGTCCGTTAAGTCAATTACCCCGTCATATATCAAATCTATAAGCCGACCGGGGGTTGCTACTAAAATATGCACCCCGTGTTTAATCTTGGTTATTTGTATTGACTTATCAAACCCGCCGTAAGCGGCAAAGACGGCAACGGGAGTTTTAATTGCGATTTTATGAATTTCATCGACGTATTGAATGCAGAGTTCGCGCGTCGGTACAATTACCAACCCCTGAATAGTGTTACTATTAGAATCGACTTTTTGAATAAGGGGTATCGCACAAGCGCTGGTCTTGCCCGACCCAGTTTCCGCCAGCGCGCAAATATCTCGACCGGTCAAAATGACAGGATACGTTGCTTCCTGTATAGGGGTAAGCTCTTTAAACCCTATTTTTTGTAGAGAGCTTAGGATATCTGATGGCAAATTAAGTTCGCTGAATTTCATAAATTTACTCTTAACTCAATTGAGAAACAGAATTATGTATTCGTGTATTCGAAGTGCATGCAAAAGACAGTTACCTTTAAAAACTATCAATTCTAATTATGGTAGTGGTCCCCGGAATTTAAACCAACCATATTTTGCATATGCTCCGAAAATACTAAAACTACTACACTCTCTAGACTAAACATAACATGACATTATTCTATCAAACCATATTCTACCGTCAATAATTAAGTATTATGTCTCTGAGATTTAAAGAATTAAACTTAAAATCTTATGGTAGGTTATAATTTCCGGGGTTCACTAATCTGACTAAGAGTCTTTGACCCTGCTCTTTTTCTCGCATTAATTTTTTATATAACAGTTCATACTGATCTGTCATTTTTTCAACACTAAAAAATTCCTCAACATAGGTTCTACACTCCCATGGATCTAAATTTTCAACAGCTATAATTGCTTTCAAAAATTCTTCAAATGAATCCACACCAAAACCAATCTTGCCATTCACTATAATTTCCGGCACCGAACCTCTGTTGAATGCCACTACTGGTGTACCACAAGCCAAAGCTTCAAGCATAATTAAACCAAAAGGCTCCTCCCAATCAATAGGAAATAATAAACACGTCGCGTTACTATACAACAATTGCTTACGCGTATGATCAGCTAAAGACTCAAAAATGATTTGTTTATTATCTATAAAAGGTTTGATTTCTTGATCAAAAAACAATTTATGAACCGGATCTATTTTCCCCACTAGCAATAATTTTTTTTGAAGCTGAATTGCGGCTTTAATCGCGATATCAGCCCCTTTATTCTTACTTATATTTCCAATAAATAATAAATAATCTTTTTTGTTAGGGCTAAATTGAAAACGGTTTACATCAATACCATTATGGATATAACCATCTACTTTAAGGGCTGACATTCTTTTGCATTGATTTTGACTTACTGCGACAAATGTACAAACATCTTTATAATATTCAAAAAAAGTATCATTCTCTTTGATAATATCGTTATGCAAAGTAGTAACTACTGGGGGCTTAGCGTATTTTGAAAATGGAAAACCATAGAATCCTATGTGGCTATGAATAACATCAAATGAATCTGCGTCTTGAAATGCAAAATTCGCGTTTGCGATACAAAATTCAGGGCAATCATTCCCCATCCCTAAAGATTTTTTAAAAAATGATTTTAATCTGGCGCCGGTCTTGGAATCTCCAGGCGCGTATAAAGTAACTTCATGTCCGCGTTTAACTAAACTTTCTGTTAATGAACTAACAATCAGTTCAACTCCGCCATAACTAGCCGGCGGCAAACTTAAACAAATGGGAGCTATTTGCGCAATACGCATAGTTTTTTTCCTATATAAAAACGCTATTGAAGAAGAAAGGGAAGGAATCAGAAGAAAGAGGTCACACCTATTTTTTTGCTTTTCCCGGTCGTCCTCGCCTTCTTACCTCCATAATATATACCAAATCTCTCTTCTACCCAGTTAATAAATTTATATCAAATATATTCAGGCAATTAGAGCAATTAGAAATTCGTCATTTAGATAATTCGTATTTTTGTTAAGGTATAACTTCTATCTCCCCCGGCATATTCACAATGATTTCCGGGCCGTTATACTCACGAATTTTACCACTTACAGCGATAGTTTTACCTTTATAAAAAGTAGAAGGATTAATTCCTTCTTTTTTAAAATACTTTATAGAATCGTTAAAAATTACCACAGTAAAATCTTTTTTATAATCATCGCCGAAATTAATGAAAACACACTTATCTGATGTATATATATCTGTGACTTTGCCTTTTACTGTTCTTATTTGGTTAAGATAACGGTAGGCCTGAGAATGGTCAATTGCTTCATAAACTCCCCACATTCCCCTTTTTTTATCTTTCGCTTCTTTTTGATAAGAAATGAAAAGGCTAGCGTATTTTACGTTAGGCGGCTTATTCATTACAGACGCCAATCCTTCGCTGATCAATACGGCGTTTATAAAGGTATTGTCTATGAAACAATAGCCTAGGAGCCGGTTATACTTATCTGTTCTTTCTTGGTCAAACTCAATGCGTATAAATTTACCTTCTACCAGACGCTGGTTAAACTGTTTTGCTTCTTTGGCGAATGGTTGCGGTGAATAAATAAATTTATTTCCTTTTTTGATTCGTGTTTCCGGAGTATCCAATCCAAGGTATCGTAATAATTTCCCGTTATCAAGTTTTACGGTATCGCCATCAATAACTTCAATTACTTTTATATTGGCGTAATCAGAAACTACTTGCTGCGGCGAACAATTTATAAGGAATAAAGATAAAAATATGAGGGAAAGCTTTTTAATCACTCGAAGTCTTCAATTACCTTAAAAAATACTTTTTGGGCAAACTGCGCTTTAGGAAGGAAATATCTTCTCGCGGAAACTTTTAACCTTTGTGTTTTTGCGTTAATTGTGTCTATTTTTATGGATACGTTATTTTCCGAGATAAGCGCCTTAACAATTCCTTTTGATTCGTTAGATACATGAATTTCAGCGTCCATGCTTTCCAACTTATCCATGCATAAGTCCCAAAGAATCCGGTACTCTTCTTTTACGTTCCCAATAGCGGAATCGTTACTGAATGCGTATCCGGCGGCAACACCCGCTCCGCCCACTAAAATCGGAACGCAGCCGGAAAGTAGGCATAAAAGACAACTTAATAGAATGAATTTTTGTGAGGTTTTGAAAAGGATTTTTTTGGAAATCATTTTAGTACTACTATATTTAATATTTAGCTGATACGTAAAATAAGTATATCAAATGTTTTATTATTTAGCAAGAGGTGTATTTTGTTTTTTTCTCTAATATTATAAGAGTTATTTTAAATGTTTTTTTACTTCTTTTATTAGTGCTATATCAGCAATGTCTATCGCCCTGGCGCATGATTTTTTCATCATAAATATATCGTGAAGGGAAGCGATTCTTATAGATAAAGTGTTATCCTTTTTTATTTCAGAGTTTTTAAAGAGTTCATCGAAATCCTTTGCTTTTGAAAAAAAGATATCTAAAATATCTTGACCTTTATAAGAAAAGCAAATCCATTGATCGGTAAATAATTTTGGTGAGTTGCTAAGGGTGAGTATAGATTTTTGGTCGCTTTTTAAGCCTAACGAGTATGCGATTTTAAAGAGATTTTCTAAAACCTCTTTTTTAGCAGGCACATAAATATCAAGATCTAAAGTGCTACGTGGTAATCCATGTATAACTAACGCTGCGGCACCGACTAAGATATAGTCAATCTTTGATGTATTTAATTGCTTAATAATTTTATTCCAAATTGGAATCTGTGAAATATTTTTTTCCATTACGGCGAGTTTCTTTATTTATACGCTTAGCTGTGTTATCCATGAATCTTGAAAGAAATTGGTTCTGTTCAAATGCCCAGTTTAGGCGTTTGTTTAGAGGTAATTTCATAAAAGATTGCACATGGTTTTTGCGTAATTGGCTACTTTCCATAATTATTATGGTATATTTTTAGAGAAAAATGTCAAGTTAATATTTGATTTTATCGTTCCAGAGAAATCGCTTTTTGTTCCGCTTCCATTAGTCTGGTTGATATGAACCGGGCAAATGTTCTTCGTTCCAGAAAGCCTATAACGTTGTTTTTTTCTGATACTATGGGGAGATAATCAAGGTTATACTTCTCAAAAACTTCTTTTACCTGGAGCATATTAGAAGTAGGTGAGATGCTTGTTACTACCGGTTCCATGATATCTCTGGCAACAAGCAGTTGGCCTAGAGTTGATTCCATAAAAGTTTGGCGCACACTGTCAATGGTTATAACTCCCGCTAATTCTTTTTTAAGACTAAGTACAGGATAATATAGATTATAGTTTGAACTGAAAATTTTTAGAATATCAGTTAACGGCATATTTTCATATATCTTTGGGAAATTTTTATCCATAACTGCGCTGATGGAAGTGTTACGAATTAAATCTTCTTCAGTGATATTTAACCCTATCTCCCCTGCTTTAGTCACCGCGTATTTAACAAATGACGGACCAATAAGTTGTACAACAAAAGTGGACGTAGTTATAACGATAATTATAGTGGTGCCTATTTCTCCGGGAAAAAGGTGGTCTGCGACAATAGATAACCCAATGGCTACCCCTGCCTGACTGAATAAACAAAATGGCAAATATCTTTGTACTCGTTTAGGGGCTTTGGCTATTTTAGCGCCAAGATAAGCGCCAGACATTTTGCCCATAGTTCTGCCGATTAGATAAATGCTTACCAATATTATCGCTGATATACTTATATTGCTGACATTTAATTTAGCGCCAACAAGAACAAAAAATAATACGTATATGGGGGTGGCAAAGCCGTTTACCAGTTTAAATATTTCTTTACTAAGACGTGGGGTTAAATTAACAACACATAGTCCTAACGTCATAGAAGCTACTAACATATCTACTTTAATTGTTAAAGATAATCCTAACACAAATAATACTGTCCCTAACGCTAAGGCGAGTATTTTTTCTTTTTCAGTGGAACTCTTAATTATTTTTGTAAGTAATATTCCCGCGACAACGCCTAAAGCTATGGCGCCAAAAATTTCGCATATAGGGTGGGTAAATGTGTAAAATAGTCCGCCTACATTTTGATTTAAGAGTTTTGCCGCTATACTGGAAGCTATCGCGAAAAGAAAAAGAGCTAATCCGTCATCCATAGCAACAAGACCCAGTACAGTGGTAGTTAAAGGACCTTTTGTTTTTGCTTCCCAAAGAACATCTGTTGTTGCCGCGGGCGCGGTCGCTGACGCCATCGCGCCTAACAGTAATCCTAGCGCCCATGATATATATCCCCCTTTAAAAAGAAGACTGCCGAGGACACCAACAAAGATAAATACAATCAAAAAAGAAAAAATCCCTTCAAACAGCAGAATAGTGACAAACTGTTTTCCGTATTTTTTAAATATATCTTTTTTTAATTCTCCTCCGATCATGAAGCCAATTAAACCTAATGCAAAATAGTTTAGCGGCTGGAAAATATTTATGATTGTTTTATCAACAAGATTTAGACCGGATTGGCCAACAATGATTCCTATAATAATGTATCCCACGACTTGAGGGATTTTTATTTTCTGAAACAACTTGCCTCCCATAGTGCCTCCAAACAGAGCAAGCCCTAAGAGTAATAATACATTTAAATGTATTACGGATAATTTTGTTAATATATTATGTATCATTTCCATAAGTTTTATAAAATCAAAAAGGAAGTAAAAGTATACTCCTTAAATGTTTTTACGTCGAGATAAATATTAGTTGGGTGATTTTTCTCTATTCGGTGAAAAGTGCTGTTTTTATTAAAAGCATTCAGCCGTATTTTCTGATAAAGATAATCTATAAGGTTTTGTTTCTACTCTTACGGAATGCCATCCTGAAGACTCTATCGTATCTATCTATTACGTTTTTGACTTTCTTGTATCTTTGCATATCCACCATGGCGTATTTTTAATTGCTCCCCGTAAGACATAAAGGACGCACCTGTCTAAAGGCTTACCTTCTTTTTTTCTGAGCTTTTCATAAACTTTTTCCGGATTCGATTTTTTGAGTTGTGAGGAGGTTGTAATGCCTATCGCATGAAGCCTTTTTGCTATAGCCGGACCGATATTCATCAATGATTGTAAATCTTGAGAGGTGGTTAGGGTTTTATCTTTTTTCATACTTCCAAGAGCTACCCCAATCTTTTTCTTTTGAAAATTTGACATGCCCGTCCTCCTGATATATTGAAAGCCTAACTATTTAATAAAGCGTATACATAACGGATATCGAAAATCCGCGCCTTTATTTACTTTTACCGTGGCGATAATTACCATGACATAATTAAAAATTATCACAGCAGGAAAAAGTATAAACCCAACTGCGATAAAGGCGGTAATCCAGGCGATGAATGAATAAATTGTAATAGAAATCTGAAAGTTTAGCGATTCTTTTCCATTTTTGTCAACCGCGGGCGATTCATCCTTTTTTATTAACCAAATAATCAATGGACCTAAAATTCCTACTAACCCTAAAAGGTGACATGCCATTGCCAGAGTATTATCCTTTTTCTGTTCCATGGTTTCCTCCTTTTACTGTGAGGGTTTCCTCCTCTAAAATTAATTTATACCCTACTATTATACTATCACAAATCATTTGCACAATGTTAGAAAAATCTCCATAATCCCCTTTTCCCATAGCCATATAATAGTTGTAGCGATCCTCTATTCGTATAACTGCGGGGGCAAATCCCTGGCTTAATAACTGAGTAGCTGAAATTAACCGGCCAGTGCGTCCGTTTCCATCAAAAAAGGGATGGATTGTTTCAAATGCGTAATGATCTTTCGCTATTTTTTCAACATAATTATTGTTGTAGGTATTAATATCCTTAATAAACTTATCCATACGTATTGGCACATCCTGGACGCAAGGAAGTTTTTTTTCCGTATTAGTTAAGTTCACGTGCCCGCTACGATATTTTCCCGGAAGATTATTATTGAAATTATACATTATAATTTCGTGCAGTTTTAAAATGTAAGCCTTATCGATTTTAAAATCAGGATTGATGACTTCAAACATATACCTCATCGCGTTTTTATGGTTAATTGCTTCTAGAATTTCAAAGGTCTCTTTGCCTTTTACCTTCTCTCCAACGATAGCGGCTTGGGTCTCTTTTATTGTCATACGGCTGCCTTCTAGGGCATTGGAGTGATAGGTCATATTCAAAATAAATCGTTCCCGAATATCAGGAGTGTCTTTTAATATTTGAAGGGGGTCTTTAACCGCTTTTCGCAGAGAATCGATAATATCCCTTAAATCAACGTATTCCTTAAAGAGTTGGTCAATATCCCTGCTTTGGCGAGGGTGCGGCTTAACATCTTTATTAAGCCAACGCCATAACGTCATATAGCTAACTTCCAATTGTTTCGCTAGGTTAGTTGGCGATGTCCCTGCAGAATCAAGGATTTTCGTGAGTTTTTCTTTATCTGTAAAAATTGGTACTTTCATAATCTTAACATATTATGCAAATCGTTATGATTATAGTATAACATATGTTATATGGAAAACAAGGTATATTTCAAATAATGTTAAGAAACATCTGTAGCGGGGATTCTCTTCTGCTGTTGTCCGAAATTAACCTCGGAATTAAAAGTGCTTCCTAATTGCTCGGAGGATCATATGTTATTCGTCATCAACCGATTCGCCATTAGGATCGTCTAAAAATACTACACCATTAACTTTATTTTTATATTCTAGGCTAAGATTTCTTCCGTCTAAAAACGCTGATGTTATATTTGGGGTATTTTTGGCATCTTCTAAAACCATTTTACGAGCCGTTAACAAATTATGCGACTTTAAATATTCATCGAACTTGTCGTTTAGTTTTTTTAAATTTTTTTGCAATTCTACTATGAGTCCTTCCTCAAGAGGTTCATAAATATTGATTTTTAAGATATTACTTTCAAGCATTTTTTGTGAATTATTAAAATACTTCTACTGTCAAGACCAAAGTTAAGATAATTCAAGGTGGAAAATTTTATTTTCCGAAACGTTAAATTTAATTCCGGAATAAACTTCCCACGGCGTTTGATAATCCAATGACTG
>Ga0180007_10003012_pt1 | contig 19291 bp, 17 predicted proteins | sample MM_PC_MetaG_FD_121122 | JGI IMG/M metagenome (GOLD analysis project Ga0180007, IMG submission 121122) | Groundwater microbial communities from the Aspo Hard Rock Laboratory (HRL) deep subsurface site, Sweden - MM_PC_MetaG | ecosystem: Environmental > Aquatic > Deep subsurface > Groundwater... | reverse complement strand
TCAGACGATAGTCACACAATATATACGCAAGTTAGGAACGACTTCATTTATTGCGTTATTCCTATCTGAGTAAACGATGTCCTGAGACTTTCGGGTAAACGATGTATAGATATTTATCAACTATAGATTATAAAAACATATAAAAACTCATATTTTATATCCCTTTATATTATCATATTTTACCATCACTCTGATATTTTATCAAGAAAAAGTAAAATTAAATAAATTATCGCTTAATTTGGCTAACACCAGTTAATAAATAATCTAACGATATTCTTTTATTATGAACCAAATATTTTACTGCGGAAAATAAAAAAAACTGCTCCTAAAATACATATTCCTGCCCAGAAATAATCACTGGAAAGTTTTTCCTTCATGTAAAATATGGAAAACGGCAAAAAAATCAATAAAGTGATCACTTCCTGCAGTATTTTTAGCTGCCCTAAAGACATTACCTGATGCCCGATCCGATTCGCCGGAACCTGAAACAAATATTCAACCAAAGCAATCCCCCAACTGATCAATGCGGCAATTATCCAAGGTTTAGCGGACAGATTCTTCAAATGACCATACCAGGCAAAAGTCATAAATACATTGCTGCAGCAAAGTAAAATAATTGTAACGATTATTCTGTTCATATTTTTAAAATCAGATTATTAATGCCCGCATCCGCCAGCATGACCGCCGCAGCCATGTTCTACTCTTAATTCTTTTTGTTTATCATTGACAAACAAATCTATATTCGACTGCACAGTCCCTTGCTGCGCTCGATAAACTTTAATTCCCCGGATATTTAATTTGCTGATTGCGCCTGCACCGATTCCGCCGACAACAATCGCATCCACTGTCTTTCCATCTATGGCTTTCAGCGGATTGCACATCCCATGATCATGGCCTAAATCTTGATTATCCACTGTCTCCAATACCTTTGTTTGTGTATCAAAAATCACAAAAGCCGGAGCTGAACCAAAATGACCAAACACCTGACTATCTAATCCTTTATCCTGTTCTACTGGAAAGCATATTTTCATCGCATTACTCCATCTGTTTCCGTTGACTGATTTTAAAATTAATTATAATATCCATAAATAGTATAACATGAAATATCCTGAGAATTAAAGACATATCTGCTACTATATTTAATAATAACCCGTAAATAATTATATAGCAATAATGCTTCTATCGTCCAGAACGATGTTTATTATTAATTATTTCTTTTACCTGCTCAGCAATTACTCCATGCCCTGATTCATTCAAATGACAATAGTCAAGAAAGAAACTTTGTGTATCTAGAGCATTGCCCTTAACTTGACTGAGCAAATATGCATCCAAATCAAAAATTGTAAGATTTTCAATGTTTTTTAATTTTTCTTTGATCAATGTTTGTAGTTTTGGAGTAATCAAAAATCTTCTTTTTATCCAGTATTTTTCCAGTAAATTCCGAATACTATTCACATCCTCCGGCATTTCTTCTATAAGCTTGTCATATTTTTTCATAATATCCCAATTATGCGCATAGTTGATCGGCGGGATAATATAGATAAAATTTACTTTGGGATTTGCCAGTATTATATTTCTCAGTTCAAGCAAGCGCATTTGATAAAATAAATTATGAATTGTAATATAGAATTTATTCAAATAAGGCCAAGAATCCTTGCCTCCACCTTTTAAAATCGCAAAAGGTACTCGCTGCGGATGTTTTGATTCGATAAATATATCATATGCTTTATTTATTATATTATGTGTTAGATATGAAAAATTGCTGATTATTGAAAATAGCTTCGGTAGCGAGTAGCGTAACAAAAAAACTGAATAGTTATGATGTTCTCTTCTGTTCAATAATTCTAAATATTCATTATTACCGGAAAATATAATACAATATTCGATCTTATTCACTTTTAAGCTGCTGTATAAATAAAAATTTATTTCCGAAAGCGGGACTCCGGTATTCGAATCATTGATCACCTTGAAATCAGGAAACAATTTTGCCAGCAATTCCGAATACCGATCCTCAAGACTTTTTAAGCCCATTCCATTAGAAGCTGATCCGCCCAGACAAAGGATATTAACTTTTTGGTTAAACGTCTTTACCTCGGGTAATTTAAAACTTACATCCCTCAAAACATAAAATCGCTTACCTCGACCTATCGTAAATCTGATTGTTATTTCGCTGCAGACTAAAATGAAAATCAGACCAGTAATAAGCAAAATTGCATTTTGTTGTTTTTTGTTTAAAATATTTTTTTTCAAATTTTACAATTCTCAGTTAATCTTTATATTGCCATCTTCAAAAAGTAAAAAATATTAAAAGTTATGATTTTTTGCAAGGGTTTGTAATTAATTTTGTTAAGCTTATTGCTCGATTTTATTAAAACAAAAAGGCAATATCTTAAGAGATTGCGATTTAACTTAATTTAAATCGCTGCAAAACGCTCTAATAATTTACTGACCAAACAGTCTGTACCCTTTAGAATAATATCTTTTATCTGCTCTAACTCTAAACCAGCGCCTAATGCGATATTAGTTGCCTTTTCCCGGGTAATTAAGTTTTCCGGGCCATGGCTGTCTGTATTTACCACCAGGCCAGCTCCATACTTTACAGCAAGCTTAGCCACGTGCCCATTACCCAGACAATGACCAGCTCTGGCGCTGATTTCCAGGTAAATACCTTTGCTGGCAGCAAGTTTAACATCCTCAGCAGTAATCAGTCCAGGGTGAGCCACTATATCCACTCCAGCCTCAATGGCCGCGCGATTCGTGCCCGGTATAACTGGCTCAGACAGCGTCTCGCCATGACCAATAACCAGACAAGCCCCTAAACTGCGGGCATAAGCAGTTAAAGCTTTAAAATCCTCTAAAGGGATATGGGTAAGTTCCACTCCGGGAATTAATTTAATATCCACTTTTTTCGATAAGTCTTTGCATACTTTTACCAATGAAGCTAAAACATGCTCAATATTTGAGCGGTCCACGTGATCAGTTATACCCAAAACTTTATAACCCATGACATGAGCCCTTCTGACCAGTTCAGAAGGCACTAAGCAACCGTCACTCAGAATCGTATGCGTATGCAAATCAATCATTTTCGCCTCATGAATTATTGGTGCCCCTGAGACGAATCGAACGTCTGGCACTTGGTTTAGGAAACCAATGCTCTATCCTTCTGAGCTACAGGGGCACATGAAAATTACACTTCCTATAGCGTCTTGTCCCGCCGCATTTTGGCGGGGGCTACAGGGGCACATAAATTTAACTTCAATCAAACTACCGCATTTCAAACTTTTGAGCTATGCCGAATGGCCAGCTCCAAGATGAATTTCTTCGGCATCCCGAAGAATTACCCCATCAGTCCTCATCATTCGGGACAGGGGCAGATAAATTTATTATTTGATTATTTTTTTATTGATGATAATGCCTGTTCTTCATACTTTGCTTTAATTTTCTCTAATTTTGCCAAATTTATATTTATTGTCTGCTGTCTAAACTCATCACTTTTATTTAAAACTTTATAAAAATAAATTTTCGCATCATAGTAATTATTTTCAATTGATTTAAAATCATCCTGCCCAAACAAATTTACTACATCGAAATTGTACAATCCCAGCTGATAAAAAATCTCATCATCTGACGGATATTCCTTGCCTAATTTCCCTAACTCCTCTATTGCTTTTTCATAAGACAGATATCCATCACCAGCCATTGCCGTAAAAATTCCATATCTTGCTGTTTTCTCGTCAACTCCCTGATTTAGCAAATCCCGATAAACATCATCACGCTGCGAAGCGCGCAAATATTGTTTGTAATAATCCAGCATTTTATCCATCTCGCCTTGAGCATAATAAACCGCTGCTATATCTGCCAGCGCCCTTTTGACACTGCGCGAATCCGCGCCTTTTAATTTATTAAATACTCTTTTTCTCTTAGAATAATTCTTCAGAACTATTTGATAATTTGCCAAAGCATTAACATAATCTTTTTTAATATAATATAAAAACGCGATATCTCTTATGATCTCAACTTTATCCGGCGCCATTAGAACAATATCCTTGCCTAAACTTATTGTTTTATTAATTTCGTCAGGAGTTTTAATATTAAGAAACTTTTTGATAAAGAAATTTTTTGTTTCATTAAAACCTGATGCCAAGTAATCATTTTCTTCTTTCGAAGCACTTTTTTTAAATGAAGAACTTGTATCAAAAATTAAGCCAACAAAGCTTCGAATTTTTTCATTAAAAGCATTATCAATCTCCTGCCACTTAGGAATAATAACAGTAAATAGTAAGATTAGCGCAATTATCCCCGCAATAATTTTAACAAAAAATATACCTATCTCTTTATCAATCATGATTAGCCTGCCTCAAAAATAGCGATTAGCGTAAAGCCAAGGGTCAATAACTAATTAATTTTAGAAATCGTAGGGGCGCTGCTTGCCTGCGCCCGTTTATTAATAATTTCATAGATTTTTGTTAATTGTATATTATTACGGGCCGAGACAAGCGCGGCCCCTACTTGGTGTCTTTGTTTCATTTTATCATTTTCTACAAAGAAAAGCAAAAAAAGGGCACGGATAATCTGTCCGCACCCTTCTAGTTTAATATTTCACCAAACATTAATACTTGATCAAAGAACTAATTGAATATCCTTTAAGTTTTTTTCTGCCTTTAAGGAACTCTAGCTCTATCAAAAAACCAATACCAACTATTTTAGCTTTACTTTTTTTTAACAACTTACAAACAGCATTAATCGTCCCGCCGGTTGCCAAAACATCATCAACAATCAAAACTCTGCCTTGTGGTTTAATCGCATCCTGGTGAATTGCCAAGGTATCCTCACCATATTCTAAAGCATAAGTAATCTCATAAGTCTTATATGGCAATTTCCCTTTTTTACGCACCAAAACTAAACCAGCGTTTAGCTTATAAGCTAAAACAGCCCCAAAGATAAAACCGCGAGCTTCCACGCATACAACCTCATCAATTTTTTTCCCTTTATACTGCTTATACATCGCGTCAACCGCTTGTTTAAATCGTTTCGGGTCTTTTAACAAAGTAGTGATGTCTTTAAAGATTATCCCTTTTTTAGGAAAATCCTGAACATCCCTAATTGACTGACAAAGCAATTCTAAAGTTTTCATTTATCTGCTTCCTCCATAAAAACTTTGAGTTTTTTTAAAGCATTGTTTTCTATCTGTCTTACACGTTCCCGGCTGATTTTAAAACTCTTAGCGGTTTCTTCTAATGTCCTAAATGTACCATCTTTTAATCCGTATCTCAGCACTAATATCTGTCTTTCCCGTTCAGACATTCGCTCTAAAAGTTCAGCAATTTTTTCCTGTCTGAGCATTCGGCTTAATTCTTCAAAAGGGGAAACTACGGATTCATCTTCAATTAAATCCATAAATTCCCCTGAAGAATCTTCACCTATTGGTTTATGCAATGAGGTTGTCCGCGTTACAATCTCGCTTAAACCTTGCGCTTTTTTAATTGATATACGCATTTTCTTAGCGATCTCTTTGATTGCCGGAGTTCGCCCCAATTTCTGAGTTAACTGCTCAGTAATTCGTTTCCATTTAGTGATTGTTTCTGTCAAATAAACAGGAACGCGTATAGTTTTACTTTGATTTGCAATTGCTCTGGTTATGAATTGACGGATCCACCAAGCCGCGTAAGTACTGAATCTATAGCCTCTGCTGGGTTCGAATTTCTCAACCGCGCGCATCAGCCCTAAATTTCCTTCTTCAATCAAATCTGTAATTGGCACCCCCAAAAAACTGTACTTTTTGGCTATATTTACTACCAATCGTAAATTTGAATTAATCATTAACTTACGAGCATTAGCATCACCCCGTTTTGCTTTTTTAGCAACTTTCAGCTCATCTTCCGGAGATAAAAGCGGGATATTTTTTATATCTTTCAGATATAATCTGATCGGATCCATCACCATAATATATTATTTCTTTCCTTTTGCTTCTTCCAAAGCAGCCTGAGCCGCGGCTAAGCGAGCTATCGGCACTCTAAAAGGAGAACAACTAACATAGTTAAGTCCCACACGATGACAGAATTTTACTGATTCAGATTCTCCCCCATGTTCTCCGCAAATTCCGCATTTTAAATTTGGTTTGACTTTTCTGCCCAAATTAACTGCGGTCTGAACAAGTTTACCAACCCCGTTCTGGTCAATAGTCATAAATGGGTCATCTGATAATATTTTCTTTTCAATATAATCCGGCAAGAAAACACCCGCATCATCACGGCTGTAGCCAAATGTCATCTGAGTTAAATCATTGGTTCCAAAAGAGAAAAACTCCGCTTTTTCCGCGACTTCATCTGCAGTAAGCGCGGCGCGGGGAATTTCAATCATTGTTCCCACCATGTATTTTACTGTTGATTTTGCTTTACTGATAATCGCGTCAGCAGTCTGTCTGACAATTGGTTCTAAGAAATCAAATTCCGCTTTTGTTCCAATCAAAGGAATCATTATTTCCGGAAGAACTTTAATTCCCTTTTTTGCCATATTAACCGCTGCTTCAATAATCGCGGTTGTCTGCATTACACACAATTCAGGATAAGTAATTGACAAACGGCATCCGCGATGTCCCAGCATTGGGTTTAATTCATGCAGCTTAGTTACATATTCAAGAACCTTAGCTGTAGTGAGGTTTAAACGCTTTGCCATTTCTTTTTGTCCCGCAGCATCATTCGGGAGGAATTCATGCAATGGCGGATCAAGTAAACGAATAGTTACTGGGAATCCGTTCATTTCTTTAAAAATTCCTTCAAAATCTTTCCGCTGGTAAGGTAATAATTTTTTCAATGCTTTTTGACGGCCTTCAGTATCCTGAGCAAGAATAAACTCGCGAATTGCCCAGATTCTCTCACCTTCAAAAAACATATGCTCAGTTCGGGTTAAGCCAATGCCTTCTGCGCCTAATCTCAAAGCAGCCAATGCATCTTTTGGCGTATCCGCATTTGTTCTAACGCTGAGCTTGCGATATTTATCAGCCCAGGTCATTACCTGCATAAACATAGTGTAAATCGGATCTTTTTTAGCTTTAGCATTATTTTCCACAACACCCGCAATTACCGGACTTGATGAAGTTTTAATATGCCCTAACATAACTTCTCCAGTAGTTCCATCCAGAGAAATCCAATCACCTTCTTTAATTACTAATTTACCAACAGTTATCTGTTTTTTAGCATAGTTGATATTTAAAGCGCCGCAACCAGCAATACAGCATTTACCCCAACCGCGAGCCACAACAGCCGCGTGAGAAGTCACACCGCCAGTTGAAGTAAGAATTCCCTCTGCAGCATCCATACCCGCAATATCTTCCGGAGAAGTCTCATGCCGGACTAAAATTACCTGCTTACCTTTTGCCTTCCAAGCCACAGCTACATCAGCAGTAAAAACTACTTGACCGGATGCTGCCCCTGGACCTGCCGGCAAACCTTTAGCGATTTTTTTAGCATCCGCGCTAGCTTTAAGATCAAAAATCGGGAACAAAAGCTGATTCAACTGATTGCTTTCGATACGCATTAATGCTTCTTGAGGAGTTATCATTTTTTCATTAACCATATCCACAGCTATTTTAACCGCCGCGAGCCCAGTACGTTTTCCCGTACGGGTCTGAAGCATGAACAACTTGCCTTCCTGAATCGTAAACTCAACATCCTGCATATCCTTATAATGTGTTTCTAATTTATTACGGATATCATTAAGTTCTTTATAAATTGCTGGCCATTCATTTTTAAGATCACTCAGCGGCTCAGGAGTTCTAATTCCAGCAACAACGTCCTCACCTTGGGCATTAATTAAGAATTCACCATAAAATTCAGTACCGCCATTAGAAGGATTACGCGTAAAAGCAACACCTGTTCCTGATGTATTGCCCATATTGCCGAATACCATTGCCTGTACGTTTACCGCTGTACCGAGCAATCCGGTAATTTTATTAAGTCTTCTATACATTACAGCTCTCGGAATATTCCATGAACCAAACACGGCATTAACCGAAGCCATTAATTGTTCTTTAGCGCTGGCGGGAAAAGGTTTTTTAACATGTTTTTCATAAACCTTTTTATATTCCCCGCAAAGCTCTTTAAGCTGATCCGCGTTTAGATCAGTATCTAATTTTGCTTTGTATTTTTTCTTTATCGCGGTTAGTTTTTCTTCGTAATGTTCATGATGCACGCCCATAACTACATCGCCGAACATATCAATAAACCGACGATACGCGTCCCAAGCAAGTCTTGGATTATTTGTTTTTTTAGCCATACCTTCAACCGCCGCGTCATTAAGTCCAAGATTAAGAACAGTGTCCATCATCCCTGGCATAGATGCCGCTGCGCCGCTTCTTACCGATACTAGCAGCGGATTATCAGCATCACCTAATTTGGCACCCATTGTTTTTTCCAGCTTAGCGATATTCTCATCAATCTGCTTTTGAAGTTCAGCCGGATATTTATTACCATTTTTATAATAATAATCACAAACTTCTGTTGAAATAGTAAATCCCGGAGGAACTGGAACTCCAATACTTGCCATTTCCGCAAGATTAGAACCTTTTCCGCCAAGAATAGCCTTCATACTTTTATCGCCTTCGGATTGTCCTTTACCAAAAAAATACACGTACTTTTTAGCCATCTTTACAACTACCCCTTTCATTCCATTAATAATTAATAATTAACCTATTTACCCTAATTTTTCCTGCAAATATTTATCCAACTGCTCCAAGCTTATTCTTTCCTGCAACATTGTATCCCGATCGCGGATTGTAACCATATTATCCTCTGTTGACTGAACATCAACTGTTAAACAATATAAAGTTCCAATCTCATCCTGACGGCGATAAAGCTTACCGATAGAAGCAGTATCGTCGTATTTTACCACATATTTTTTCTTTAAGCCACTAATAATTTTTTTTGCCATTTCGACAATCTGTGGGTTCTTTTTTAGCAGCGGTAATACAGCGATTTGAAACGGACAAAGCGCTTTATGTAAACCTAAAACAACTCTTTTTGCTCCTTTTACCTCCTCTTCACGATAAGCGTCAACCAAAAATGCAAGTGTTGCTCGGTCAACCCCTCCGGACGGCTCAATAACATGCGGCAAATATTTCAAATTAGCCGCCTGATCAAAATACTGCAGATCTTTACCGCTATGTTTTGCATGCTGGCTTAAATCAAAATTTCCCCTATTCGCGATCCCTTCCAGTTCTGACCAGCCAAAAGGAAACTCATATTCTATGTCAGTACAGCCGCTGGCATAATGCGCCAGTTCATCATCAGCGTGAACCCGCAAATGCAATTTTTCTTTTTTAATCCCATATTCCTGATACCAAGCATATCTTTGTTCTACCCATTGTTTATAAGCCTCTGAAGCATTCTCCGGATTTACAAAATATTCAATTTCCATCTGCTCAAATTCCCTGGTACGAAAAGTAAAGTTGCCTGGAGTAATTTCATTGCGGAAACTTTTTCCGATCTGAGCAATCCCAAATGGTAATTTACGAGAACGGGAATTAACCACATTTTGAAAATTAACAAAAATCCCCTGTGCGGTTTCCGGTCTCAAATAAGTAACCGCGTTTTCATCTTCAATCGGGCCAAGAAATGTCTTTAACATTAGATTAAACAAACGCGGCGGGTTTTTAATCAGATCAATTTCCGCCTGACAATCAGGGCATTTCCTTAAATCACCCAAACCAGGCAAATGATCAACTCGGAAGCGTTTTTTACATGCTTTACAGTCAACCAAAGCATCTGTGAATCCATCCGTATGACCCGACGCTTTCCAGGTTGCGGGATGCATCAAAATCGCAGAGTCCAAACCTTCCATATCATCTCGATGATGAACCACTGAATTCCACCAAGCCTGTTTTACATTGCGTTTAAGTTCCACACCTAAGGGCCCATAATCCCACGTACTCCCCAAACCACCATATATCTCAGAACTAGGAAAAATAAAACCGCGGCGTTTACACAAAGAAACAATTGTATCCATTGTTACATTAGACATTAGCTAACCTCAACTTCTTTAAAAATTCTAGACTCTTAAACTGTATTCCCAAATGAAAATCAATAAATCTTCGCAATATCTGTTCTAATTCCTGGCTAATGCTGCTGATTATTTTAAATGACTGCAAATCTTCTAATTTTGTTTTCTCAATATGCTCGATTGTTGCCACTGTCCCCTGCATCAAATTCTGAGCATTAATATCAGCGGCATAGCATTTTTCGCACAATAAACCTCCCAATACATAACTAAATTTACTGAAAGTCAATATATGACTGCTGCAATGAACACAGCAATCAAGGCGTGGTTTAAACCCGGAAAGATCTAAAAATTTTATTTCAAAGATTTGCGCGATGTTTTCTATTTTATCGTTTTTATCGAGAAATTTCAAGAACTTCATTACTAAAATAAAAATTTCTTTATTTTTTTCGCCAAAAGGAATAGACGCACTGATCAGTTCAATAATATAACTCGCCAAGCCGAATTTTTCAACATTTTTATCAATATTAGAAAAATGTTCAACTAGATCAGCCTGACTGATAATATGCAAATCACTATTAAGATTTTCATAAAAAACTATCTTATTATAGGTAATCGGACTAAGACTCGAACCAAATTTATCAATTTTTCTTCTTGCCCCCTTTGCCTGGGCATGAATCTTTCCAAAATCAGGAGTAAACAAACTTACCAAATAACTTGTTTCTCGATAATCTCTGCGATTAAGCACTATGGCATCAGTTTTATGTATAGGCATCTAATTATAATCTTAAGAAAAAAAATATCAAACTGGTTAATCCCAGGCCGACTAAAGAACCGGCAATTACTTCTTTTAAACTATGAAACCCCGGACGAATCCTGCTTTGCGCGATAAGCAAAGCAAGAATAAATACCAAAACAATCAGCAATTTACTGGGAGCTAAAAATAATGTTATTGCCCAAACAGAAAAAGCCAAAGCTGAATGTCCCGAAGGCATTCCTCCACGCAAAGGCTTACCTCTGCCGATTTTCGCCTTAGAAAATATAACCGTTAAGAGTACGATTAAAAACGAAATAAAGGTTATGTGCAAAGGATTATTGCGAATATAATCAATGCTTGTTTGAATTGTGTTTTTAGGAACATTAGTTAAAAATAAAAGATATCCGACAAAGACTGAATTAATCGCCGCAACCAGCACTGATCCGGCAGCAATATCTTTTATAATTCTCGCCAAGGGATGGAACTCATCTGTAATCAGATCAATCACCAGCTCTGTCGCTGTATTCAGCATTTCAGCTAAAAGGACAAATGAAATCGTAATCAACAATAATATAAGTTCCGGTTTAGATAAGTTGCAATACAAGCCCAAAAGCAGCATAATAATCCCGGCCAGAAAATGAAAGCGCATATTTCTTTGAGTTTTTAAAACATAAAGAATTCCTTCAATCGCGTAATTAAAGCTGTCAAAAAGTCGGCGTTTATGCATAGCTATTCATTAACTCCTCTTGCATTTTTTTCATTTGTGCATACCCCGATTTTGTTTTATCGCTGAATCCTAATAAATGAAGTATTCCATGAATAAGATAAAGATTGATTTCAGATTCGATGCTCAAGTTTAATTTCATGGCTTGTGTTTGAGCTGTTTCAACTGATAATATTACATCTCCGAGAATTTGCGGATTAATTTTTCCAAATTCACCATCTGCCATTCTGAAAGCCAAAACATCAGTCGCGGTATTTTTATTCAAATAACGTTTATGCAAATCTCTAATCTGCGGATCATCAGCTAAAGCCACGCTTAATTCCCCTGAAACAATCCCCTGGGATTTAAGCACATTATTTGCCAAAGTTTTAAGCTTGCGACTATTTATTTTTATTTTTTTCTGAAGATTCTTTATGTTTATTTTGTTCATTAGTAAATTGTTTGATATCAGGATATTCAATCCTTGTGTGAAAGATACCGTTTAATATATGGGTGAAAACATTTGATATTATATGCAAATCTTTTAAGGTTAAATCGCATTCGTCTAATTGCCCGTCAATAAATTTATTATTAATCAGCCGATTAACAATCGCCTTAATTTTTACTGGTGTCGGCGCCGGCATTGCCCGGGACGCGGCTTCAACCGTGTCAGCCAACATAACAATCGCTGCTTCCTTTGACTGCGGTTTTGGTCCAGGGTAACGAAAATCCTCTGCCTGTAAATTATTATTTTCTTGAGCATTCTGTTCTAAAGCGCGATGATAAAAATACTGCACAATATCATCACCATGATGCTGAATAATAATATCATTAATCGCTGAGCCCAGCTTATATTTTTTAGCCAAATCAGAACCTTCTTTAACATGGTTAATAATTATCAAGCTACTGATTGTCGGACTTAAATTTTCATGTTTGTTTTCTGAATGCGCCTGATTTTCCGTGAAATACGGAGCCATACGCAATTTGCCAATATCATGAAAATAACCGCCTACCCGCGCCAATAAAGTATTTGCTCCCACGGCTTCAGCAGCCGATTCCGCCAAATTACCGACAACTAAACTATGATGATAAGTCCCCGGAGCTTTTAACACTAATTCCTTTAATACCGGCTGATTCAAATCTGATAATTCCAGCAAACTAACATTTGTCGTTATCCCAAAAAGCATTTCAAATACCGGCAAAAAAGCGGTAACAATTACTCCCGAAATAATTCCATTGGCCAATCCCCAAGCACCTTGCTTAATAATATAATTAATCGAAATGAAATTAATCATTCCCATAGCAATAATCGAAACCATATTAGTTAAACCAATTAAAATACCAGCCTTGGTCAGATCGCTTCTTCTGCGGACATTGATCACTGAATATATACTGACAATCCCGCCGGCAAGCATTGCCACCATTACATCCAATCTAACCCCGGTTAAAACTCCAATAAAAATACTCAAAATAACCGTAGTCATCAAAGAAACACCTGGATCAACCAAAATGGCCACCAGCATTGAGACACTGGCAATCGGGATCAAATACACACTCCATCCTGATAATATTATCGCCTTAGCGCCTAAAATCAGGAGTAAAGAAACTAAACACAATAATACAACATTTTTTAACTCATTGAGCACCTTAAGCTTGCGAATAGTTTGATAAGTAACTGTAATAACCGCAAATATAATCATCAACAATAAAACCCCTAAAATATAATAGAGATTTTTGGGCTGCTTTTGATCTTTTTTCAGCTCAGCATTTGCCAGTTGCTGCGTCTTAGTGATCCTCTGTCCGCGTTCAACAATAATTTCATTTTTTTCAAAATTTATTTCTTTTCCGTTAATATCAATAAAAGAAAATTCAAACGGCGCATATATATCATGCTGTGATATCTGCCCGACTTCTACAGAAGGTTGTGAGGCTAAAAATCCTTTTCCCATAAAAATAGTTGCCGCAACACTCAAAAAAACAAAAATCGCAATAATTAAATTTATTGCATTTTGCGTATTTTTATTATCATTTTTTGCCGCACTGTTTTTTTTCATATATCCCTTTTATCCTAAACAAAAATTCTGCGATATTTAATTAACCCAAACATATATTCAGTTACGACACTGGCCAAAACCGCACTGCATTTTTTTTGTTTTGAAAAATTTTTCTTGAGGGCAATTAAACTTATGGAGAGTTTCTTATTTAACAATTCTAGCTTCGCATCAACCCTGTTAAAAAGCAGATTATTTTCTTGATAATCATGAACTTTATTGATTATTATCATACTTTTTAACTCTAAATTATCCAGTATTATTACTCCGGGATTTTAATCATTTGGCCAGGATATATTTTATTAGGATTTTTTAATGAATCTTGATTGAAATCATAAATCTTTTTCCATTGCGTACTTGTTCCGTAAACATTTTTGGAAACTTTTTGCAAGGTATCACCGGGTTTTATTTTGTACATAGAAAAAGAAGTTTGAGTTTGAGTTTGAGTTTGAGTTTGAGTTTGAGTTTGAGTTTGAGTTTGAGTTTGAGTTTTAGCTGGCTTAGACATTACAACTTCCGGCTTAAACGCTTCTTCAGTTGTCGTATAGCTTTTTTCATCTGGCAAAAATATTTGTTTTACAACAGTTTCTTCTGTTGATTTGGACGGCATCTGGTTCATACTCGCTGGTCCGCCAAAAATATATCCTCGATTACCCCAGATCTCTTTGTCCGAAGTGGCTTCAGACTGTCTAAAGTTTTTCCATTCCGGATAAGGCGGCACTTCCATCGTAACTTGATAAACTTTTCTGGTATTAACCCGTTGTTTTGGCTGATCTTCAGGAGGAATTGAACCGGAAATAAACCCTTTATTTCCGCTGATATCCTGATCTACTCTAGGCTCGTCTACTGTAACCATAGAAAATCGCTTAACACAACCGCTTATATTTAAACTCAATACACATATGATTAGAATCAACGGTAACATTTTCTTCATTTTTTTAGACCTCCTGCGATCAGTAGCAACCAAACTTTAAATTTTATTTATAAATATTTTTTATTATAATCTATTCCTCTTTTATTGTCAAATGCAGCTCATCCAACTGCGCCTGAGAGACTTTCGACGGAGCCGAAGTCAAAGGACAAAATGCTTTTTGGGTTTTAGGAAAAGCAATAACATCTCGGATACTGCTGCTGCCAGTCATTAAGGTTAATAAGCGATCCATTCCCGGAGCGAAACCACCATGCGGCGGAGCTCCATACTTAAAAGCCTTAAGCAAAAATCCGAACTTAGCTTCAATTTCTTCTGAGCCTAAGCCTAAAATAGAAAATATTTTTTCCTGCAATTCAGGATTATGGATACGAATACTGCCACTACCCAGCTCCGTTCCATTAACAACCAGGTCATAAGCACATGATCTGACCCTAGCTCTATCTGTGTCTAAAAACTCCAAGTCTTCGGGCTTGGGAGAAGTAAACGGATGATGTTCTGAATCCCATCTTTTTTCCTCTTCATTGTATTTAAATAAAGGAAAATCAGTTACCCATAAAAAGTTAAATTCATCGCTTTGATCAAGCTTTAACATTCCAGCAACATTAACCCGCAACTGTCCCAGAACATTCAATGCGATTTTATGTTTATCCGCAACCAAAAGCAAAAGATCTCCTGGCTTTGCTTCAAATTTAATTGTTAAATTTTTCAATAAGGAATCGCCTAAATGTTTTTTTACCGGAGACTGAAAATCATTTTCTTGAATTTTAATCCAAACCAAACCTTTAGCGCCCAAATCTATTGCCTGTTTTGTCAACTCATCGAGTTGTTTGAGCGTAAACTGCGCACCATCCGGAGCTTTTAAGCCGATGATTTTACCTTTAGACTCTATAACTTTTTTAAACACCATAAACTCACTTGCTCCAACTAAAGAATTAAGGTCTTTTAGTTCTAGATCATAACGTGTATCTGGTTTATCTGAACCAAAACGAAGCATTGCCTGCTCATGAGTTAAACGCAAAAATGGCGTTACTAATTTTTTATTCATGGTTTTTTGAAAAATTTCAAACAAAAGTCGCTCTAAAAGATCATATATTTCCTCTTCTTCAACAAAAGACATTTCCAAATCAAGTTGAGTGAATTCCGGCTGCCGGTCTTTACGCAAATCTTCATCGCGAAAACATTTGGCAATCTGATAGTATTTATCAAAACCAGAAACCATTAAAATCTGTTTAAATAATTGAGGTGATTGCGGCAAAGCAAAAAACTCTCCATTGTTTAAACGGCTGGGAACAAGATAATCGCGTGCTCCTTCAGGCGTGCTTTTAGTTAGAATCGGAGTTTCAATTTCCAAAAAGCCCTGATCACTAAGAAAACTACGGATCACATTAAAAACCTTGGAACGCAGAATTAAATTGTCTTTCATTTTCTTTCTTCTTAAATCCAAATAGCGATAAGCCAATCTCAATTCTTCGCCGACTTCTTTATCATCATTTATTTCAAAAGGCAAAGCCTGCGCTTTATTTAAAACCTCTAATTGCTCAGCGATCACTTCAATCTGACCGGTTGCGATTTTTGAATTAATTGTACCTTCTGGTCTCGCGCTGACCTTCCCCTTAACAGAAATAACAAATTCATTGCGCAGAGACTGCGCTAATTCATGCACAGACGAATTAACCTGGGGGTCAAAAACAATCTGAGTAAACCCTTCCCGATCGCGCAAATCAATAAAAATCAACCCTCCATGATCGCGACGCGAATTAAGCCAACCGCTTAAAACAACTTGTTTATTTTCATCTTTCAGATTCAACTGACCACAATTATGAGTTCTTTGCATTTTATCCCTTTTAGCTTACTTTTATTAAAAATTATTTACCCATTCCTACTCTTTGCGCCTGTTGAAATATTTTTCCTTCTGTCTGAATTGAAGGCGCAATAATAATTTCAGTTAGATTCATTTCTTTGATTGTTTTTGCTCCAAGCGATCCCATAGAAAGCTGCAAAGCCCCCATAAGATTCTGAGAACCATCATCCAAACGTGCCGGACCAAACAAAATTTCTTCCAATGTTCCGGTTGTCCCTACGCGAATTCTCGTTCCCCGGGGCAAATTCGCATGCGGTGTAGCCATACCCCAGTGAAAGCCACGCCCCGGAGCTTCTTTTGTCCGAGCAAAAGCCGAACCCACCATAACCGCATCAGCCCCACAAGCAAAAGCTTTGCAAATATCGCCGCCGGAACGCATTCCGCCATCAGTTATAATCGGCACATATCTACCAGTTTTTTTCATATAATAATCTCGCGCTTCAGCGCAATCACAAGTTGCTGTTACTTGAGGAACTCCAATGCCTAAAACACCGCGCGTAGTACAGGCAGCCCCAGGTCCGATACCGACAAGCAAAGCACTTATTCCTGCTTCAAAAAGCTCAAGTGCTACATCATGCGTAACACAATTACCTACAATCACCGGAATTTTCATCGAAGAACAAAATTTTCCAATATCCAGAACATCATATTCTGTGGAAATATGTTGAACTGATGTAACCGTAGACTGAACTACAAAAATATCGGCGCCAGCTTCCTGAGCTAAAGCACCAAATCTTTCCGCGCGTTGCGGAATAGCACTTACAATACAAGGAACTTTTGCTTTTTTAATCTGTTCAACTCTTACTGATACTAACTTTTCTTTAATCGGCTCATTATAAATTCCCTGAACCAACTTTGTTGCTTCTTCGGGAGTTGCATTAGCAATTTTATCTAGAACTTCATTAGGATTTTCATAACGCGTCTGCACGCCTTCAAGATTCAGAACCGCTAGTCCGCCGAGTTTTCCCATTGCTATGGCAAAATTTACATCTACGACTCCATCCATTGCCGCGGCAATAATCGGAACCTTATATTTAACACCGCCTAAAATAAAAATGGACTCGACTTCATTAGGATTAATTGTAACCATTCCCGGGACAAGTGCGATCTCATCAAATCCATAACAGCGACGTGCTTTTCTGCCTTTTCCGATAAATTCTGCCATTATTTTTACCTCCCCTTATGTTCTTAACCAATTATTTAGTAACAGTTTGTAATTTTAATAATAACCTATTACTTAGAGAAATTTTGAGAATTTAATATAGCATAAAATGCTGATTATGTCAATTAATTAAAAACCCGCAAGAACATAAGTTCCTGCGGGTTTTATTAATCCAAATTTGGGAGAAATTAATATCCGCCCATTCCACCCATTCCACCCATACCGCCCATGCCACCCATCGGAGGCATTCCAGCACCAGCTTTATCATCTTCTTTTATATCCGTAATCAAAGTCTCTGTGGTTAAAAGCAGACTAGCAATACTTGCCGCATTTTCTAAAGCACTCCGACTGACCTTAGCCGGATCAAGAATACCTGCTTCGATCATATCCACATATTCATTAGTGCTGAAGTTATAGCCGATATTACCTTTTTTATTTTTAACTTGTTCTAAAACAACAGAACCTTCAAGTCCCGCGTTTTCTGCAAGCTGACGAATTGGCGCTTCAATTGCTCTGCGGATAATCTCTGCACCGACTTTCTCATCACCTTCCAGCTTTAAACTATCTAAGCCTTTTGCCGCACGTACAAGAATCACTCCTCCACCAGGAACAATTCCTTCTTCAACCGCAGCTCGAGTCGCATGCAAAGCATCTTCAACTCTTGCTTTTTTCTCTTTCATTTCAGTCTCAGTTGCCGCACCAACATTAATTACCGCGACTCCGCCGGCAAGCTTTGCCAAACGTTCCTGCAGTTTTTCCCGATCATAATCAGAATCAGATGATTCGATCTGCTTCTTGATCTGGCTGATTCGAGCTTTAATATCCGCTGTCTTGCCTGCGCCTTCAACAATAGTTGTATTATCTTTTTCGATTCTTACTTTCTTCGCTCTGCCTAAATCAGCAATATCAATATTTTCTAATTTTTCACCAAGCTCTTCAGTAATTGCCCGACCACCGGTTAATTTCGCGATATCTTCCAGCATTTCTTTTCTTCTATCGCCATAACCCGGAGCTTTAACTGCAGCACACTGTAATGTTCCGCGAATTTTATTTACCACTAAAGTAGCCAATGCTTCACCGTCAATATCTTCAGCAATGATCAATAATGGTTTTCCTGCTCTTGCGGTTTTTTCCAATAAAGGCAATAAATCCTTCAAACTGGAAATCTTTTTTTCATGAATTAAGATAAACGGATCATCCAACAAGCAAATCATTTTATCCGCATCAGAAACAAAATAAGGCGATAAATATCCTTGATCAAACTGCATACCTTCAACAACATCCAGAGTTGTTTGGGTTGACTTTGCTTCTTCAACTGTAATAACCCCGTCTTTACCAACTTTTTCCATAGCATCCGCGATTAAAGCGCCGATTGTCAGATCATTATTTGCGGCAATTGAAGCAACTTGCGCAACTTCAGTTTTATCTTTAATTGGTTTAGCGATCTTCTTCATTTCTTTAACAACTGCTTCAACTGCAAACTCAATACCTCTTTTTAAAGACATCGGATTAGCACCCGCTGTTACATTCTTGAGACCTTCTCGATAAATTGCCTCAGCTAAAACTGTAGCTGTTGTTGTCCCATCACCCGCAATATCACTGGTTTTAGAAGCAACTTCTTTTACTAATTCAGCACCCAGATTTTGATACGGATCAGATAATTCAATTTCCTTTGCCACAGTCACGCCATCTTTAGTGATTGTCGGTGATCCAAATTTTTTATCAATAACCACATTTCTGCCCTTAGGCCCCAAAGTTACTTTCACAGCACGTGCCAGCTGCTCAACTCCCCGCAAAATTTCTCTTCTTGCGTCATCACCAAATATTAGTTGC
>Ga0180007_10003011_pt1 | contig 19293 bp, 16 predicted proteins | sample MM_PC_MetaG_FD_121122 | JGI IMG/M metagenome (GOLD analysis project Ga0180007, IMG submission 121122) | Groundwater microbial communities from the Aspo Hard Rock Laboratory (HRL) deep subsurface site, Sweden - MM_PC_MetaG | ecosystem: Environmental > Aquatic > Deep subsurface > Groundwater... | reverse complement strand
GATTACAAATTTCGTAATCCCTAAAGAATATCAGTCGGAATTTATTAAAAAATTTATTAATTGCTTATTAGATGAAACAAGAAATAACCGGAAATATTATAAAGATCTCGTATTCACCTTCGGGAGCATTCCAGGGACACGGAAAACGGCCTGTAAATTTATTTTCATTTTCCTGTTTTTTTAATTCAATTGTTTTTAGATTATCCCAAAATAACTAAAAACATCATTTTAGAATTGTCTGAAATGAACTCTTTTAAACAAATAATAAATGATCTAAATATAATTGTTGAAAAAATGTATAAAGTACCAGCACATAAACTTTTACAAATGATATATGATCAATTACAACTTTTCAAATCTGTTGCAATGCTTGATAATCCTGAAGTTGCTGAAGCAAAGTTGGATTTCTTGATTGCAAAAGTAGAAGAATTAGCATATTTTAGTGTCAATGACTTGTTTGAATATTTTTCGTTTTTATACGATAATCCTTCCATTGATATTGAATATTCTAAATCTTCAGCAAAAGGATTAAATTCTACAAAATTGATGACCATGCACAAATCGAAAGGTTTAGAATTTCCAATTTGTTATTATGCCGGACTTGATAAAAAATTTAATTACAGTGAAAACAAATCTTTTTTTGTATTTGATAAAGAGTATGGATTAATAACAAAATCATTTGATAATGGATTTAAAGATACCATATATCACATCTTATTAAAAAGAAAAAATTATCAAAGCTATGTATCAGAAAGAATTCGACTTTTTTACGTGGCATTAACAAGAGCAAAAGAAAAGATGATTTTAGTAACAAATGTATCAAAATGGAAAAACACAAATTTAATTTATAATAATTTAGGATATTTAGATGTAGGCATAAGAAGAAAATTTAGTTCTTATACAGATGTTCTAAGTAGTATTCCTAGTTTATCTTCATGGTTTCAAAATATAGATATCAAGTACGAAAGTATTCAGCCAGATAGCCAAATCGCATTAAGTAATAAATTTGAACCAGTTTCTTATTTGAAGTTCAACTTTGATGCTTTTTGCAAAGAAGAATATCATTTCTCAAAAAACAGTATCTCACTCTATTCAAAAGCAGAAAAAGAAGCTATGCATTTTGGGACGATGCTTCATGAAGCTTTAGAACATTTTGATTTTAAGAATGTTGATGCTTCTTTAAGTAATCTTCCAGTATTCTTACAAGATAAATTGAAGCCTTTACTAATCTCATTCCCTTTTCAAAACATAGAAGAAGCTGAAATTTATCAAGAATATGAATTTTATGATGAAACGATTGATACAACTCAAAGTGGCATAATTGATTTAATGCTTGTATACAAAAGCAAAGTATATCTTATTGATTATAAACTTAAAAACACGGATGAATCAGCTTATTTGATTCAGTTAAATGGGTACGCAGATTACATAAGAAAAATAACAAAAAAGCCAGTAGATACATATCTATATTCTTTGCTTACGAATGAATTAATATGTTTAAAGGAGGACTAAGATGCAACTTATTCCAAAAGTAAAAAAGATTCAAGAAATGGAAGGAAGTTTTACTATTCCTAAGATACTTAAGATCTTTTTGCCTCAAGAGTTGAGTAATTTAGAAGAAGTAATTGAAATGTTTTTTGTTTATGAAACGACAAGTCAAGTGAGTGCAACCTTACGATTTACCTTTAATGAAACCATGAAAGATGAAGGGTATCATTTAGTCGTACAAGAAGAAAGAATTGAAATTGAATATATAGATTATCATGGTGCCTTATATGGTCTAATGACGTTTTTTCAATTAGTGAAAAGCAATAGAGTAACTTGTTTTGATATTGTCGATTTCCCAGATTTAAAAATTAGGGGATTTATGTTAGATATCAGTAGAGATAAAATTCCAACGCTTGAAACGCTAAAACATTTGATTAACTTAATGATGCAAATTAAAATGAATCATTTTGAACTATACATTGAAGGATTTTCTTATGAATTTCCATCATTTCCTGGGTTACCTGTTGACACTCCTTTTCTTGTATCTGAATTTCAAGAATTAAGTAAGTATGCTTTTATAAGAGGCGTTGATGTTGTGCCAAATATGAATGGATTAGGACACATGACTAAATGGCTTAATTTAAAGGAATATCATTCATTATCAGAGTGTGAAGATGGATTTTTACAATATGGGTTTATGTTTCCTGCATCCACATTAAACCCGCTAGACCCTAAAAGCATAGAGTTGGTAAAAAAAATGTATTTAGACATTCTTCCTTATTCTAATTCAAACTATTTTCATATGAATTGTGATGAACCATTTGAACTTTCAAAAGGAAAGAGCCAACAAGAATGCGAAAAACTTGGCGTAGGAACTGTTTATATGAATTACGTTTCTAAGCTTTCTAGCTTTGTAAAAGAATTTGGAAAAACACCTTTCATTTGGGGAGATGTTATTTTACACCATGAAGAAATTTTGGTGAATTTTCCTGAGTCATTAATCGTAGTAGACTGGGGTTATGACTTTAATTATCCATTTAATTTAAATGCCAAACTACTACAAGAAAATAGAATTCCATTTATTTTAGCTCCAGGCACGTCTTCTTGGAATAGTTTTTCTTCAAGGTTATATGATATGAAAGAAACAACTAAAAACGCCGCCTTGGCTTCAAAAACCTTTGGAGGATTAGGAGTTATTACTACCGATTGGGGTGATTTCGGTCATTTGCAAAATCTTATTTTTAGCTATCCTGGTTTAATCTATGCTGGAGTTGTTTCTTGGGGAGATGACTTTGAATCTTTTGATGAAATTAAAGTATTTATGAATGAAATTATTTTTAACAATACTAAAGATAACGTTGCTCAAATCATCTTCGATCTTGCCTCTTATTCCAATTTGGAAAACGAATATTTACCAAATCAAACAATGACTTTTAAATCGATTATGTATGCTGACCCAGATTCAAGTCATCCTTTGGAACTGAAGAAATATATTTTAAAAGAAGCATTAAAAACATCAATCATAAAAGAAGATAATAAAAAAATGATTTTGACTTTAATTCAAAAAGCAAAAAATGCAATTTTGGATACATCCTCAGAAGTGAAAGAAGAAATTTTACAAACAATTCGATTAATTCAATTATCACTAGATATCAACCAAAAAATCAATTCTAACACATTATTTGACTCTCGAGATTTGAGTTTAATCAATCAAATTATTGAAACTCATGAATTACTATGGTTAAAAAGAAATAAGCCAGGTGGGTTAGATAGAAGTTTATCTAGACTTTTTGTAATAAAAGCCTTGATAACCGATATGAACAATCAAAAATTATGATATAATAAACAAAAAGGAGGTTCAAAATAATGGAAAAAGAAACGCAATTTTCAGAGGCATTACACGCTTATGAAGTTCGCCATTTTGAACAAGCTTTTACGATGTTTTCTAAACTTGCTAAAAAGAAAGATTTAAATAGTATCTATTATTTAGGCCTCATGTACTTTTCTGGATTAGGAGCTAAACAAAATTCAAAAGAAGCTTTCCGTTTATTTAGTATAGCTGCCATTGAACTACATACAGAAGCTATTTATATGTTAGGTCGATGTTATGAAGAAGCGAGCGGTGTAGAAGAAAATTTAAAACAAGCTTTTGAATATTACACAGCATCAGCTCTTCAAGGAAGTAAAGATGGCGCTTTAAAAGTCGCTGAATTTTATGAACTTGGAAAAGGAATTCCTTACAATCTTTCTCTTGCCTTAACAACTTACGTCGAACTTGCAAAAAAAGACCATCCTTATGCGATGTATAAAATTGGAATGGCTTATTTTACAGGCAATGGGATTAAAAAAAGTTGGGAATCAGCTCACTCTTGGCTTAATAAAGCATTAACTAATGGATCGATTGATGCCATGAATCAGTTTCGATTAATGGGAAGCACTAGTAAAACAGATTTTAGAGAAACAAAAGATATAATGCGAATTGGAATTGATTTATTTGAGTCAAACCGTGTGAATGATTCAATCATTTATTTTGAAATTGCTGCAAAAGAAGGAAACGGATTAGCATATCGTTACTTAAGCGATGCTTATTTTAATGGAAAAGGCGTAAAGAAATCTCTTGAAACAGCTTTTGAGTACCTTTCAAAAGCTGCGAATTTAAAAGATCCAAGTGCAATGTATACCCTAGGGAAAAGATATGAAACCGGAGAAGGAACTCCTTCTTCCTTTACGAAAGCCGCTAAATGGTATGAAGCTGCAAGCTTACTAGGTTATGAATTAGCCAAAATCGAATTAAAAGGAATTAGGGGATATTAATATGATTGAAAAAGTAAATCCTAAATCTTTAAACGATTTGGGTGATAAATACTTTAATGGCATAAACAATGAAAAAAATATTGAAGTCGCCTACACTTACTATAAACAAGCAGCAGACGTTGGAAATCCACTGGGCCTTTATAATGTAGGAAAATACTTCATTGAGAAAAAAGAATATAAACTTGCCATTGAATATTTACAAAAAGCTATGGCTTGTGGCTATACGAAAGCCAATCTGAAATTAGCTTCTATGGCAGTTTTAGGTGAAGGATTTCATAAAAATAAGAAAAAAGCATTTAAATTCGTACTCGATGCTGCCAAACAAAATGATACATTTGCATACAATCAAGTAGCAAGTTATTATCTTTTGGGAATCGGATGTAAAAAAGACACAAAAAAAGCATGGGAATATTATCAAAAATCAGCAGATTTAAATAACATTGAAGGAATGTATCAATTAGGATTGCTCTACCTCGAATCAACTAAAAACAAATCAAATCCTGAAACTGCTCTTCATTGGTTGGATAAAGCTGCAGTTTCTGGGTTAAAAAATGCAATGATTGAATTGAAAAAAATCTATTCATTACCGCACCCCTATTTTTTAAAAAAATCAAAAGGATTTTTACAAGAAATGATTTTTTACTATGATGAATTGTTAGCTAAAACGGGAGAACTTGAGAGTTTAAAATCCGTTTCTATTTCTTATTATGAAGGTACTCAAGCTACAAAACAAAATTTTGAAAAATCTATTATTTATTTTAAAAAATTAATGGATTTAGATGAAGTACTTGGATATTATGGCATGGGTGTTAGTTTATTGTATGGACAAGGAATCCTTCAAAATAGTCTTCAAGCGAAAAACTATCTAGAAATTTCTGCAGGTCGAGGCTATCAAAAAGCAATGACTCGTTTAGGTGATTTATATCGAATGGGAATAAACATCGATATAGACTTTGAATTAGCAAAAACTTGGTATTTTGAAGCCGCAAAACAAAATGATCCAGATGCTTTAATGAATTTAGGGCTTTTACATTATCGAAAACAAATTAATAATTCAAGTTTTGAACTGGCATTTCAATACATGGAAAATGCATCTAAAAAAGGGTATTTTCAAGCTTATTATTGGATGGGTATCTTTTATGATAAGGGTATTGGATGTGACTCTAATTTTTCTTTAGCTGAAAAAGCATTCCAAAGGGCCATCCAACTTGGAAGTTTAGGAGCTCTTTATAAATATGCCGTTTTACTCTTTGAAAAAGCCGAGTCAAAAACACTAAAACCAAAAAAACAACAAATAGCATATTCGACTGCAAATGAAATGTTTTTAAAATATGTCCTTGATCCGCAACATTCTCAAAGTAATTCAGCTTATTCCATGGTGTATCTAGCTGAAATGTATGAAAACGGAAAAGGCGTAATGGAATCAAAAAGAATTTCAAGGTATTGGTTTGAATTAGCTGCTGAATCCGGATTGTCAAGAGCTATGGTGAAAATGTATCAAATTCTTCAGGATACTGAATATTTTTCAGCATACGATTGGCTTCAAAAAGCCGTTAAAAACGAAGACGATGGAGAAGCGTTTTATGAAATGGGACTTTTGTATTATGACTTGAATTCATATATTGCCAAAGATTTAAAAAAAGCGAGAGCCTATTTTGAATCTGCAGCAAAACTAAAATGGAAGCCAGCTTTTGAAAAATTAATGATGATGTAGGTGAAAGTATGAATGTTTTTTTACATATTTGCTGCGCACCTTGCAGTGTAATGGTACTAAATATATTAAAAGAAGAGAAAATAGATGTGACCGGATATTGGTATAACCCCAATGTTCATCCATTTACAGAGTATACGAGTCGATTAAATGCTCTAAAACAATACAGTGAAATGATTCAATTGCCTTTAGTGATTAATGATACCTATGGTTTGAGACAATTTGTAAAACATGTTATCTCTGACTTAGAAAATCGTTGTGATTTTTGTTATGAAGATCGAATTCGACTCACTGCAAAACAAGCTAAGCTTAATGGTTTTGATGCTTTCTCTACAACATTATTGATTAGTCCTTATCAAAAACACGAACGTATAAAAGAAATTGCGGTTCGTATTGCAAAAGAAGAAGGTATTCCTTTTTATTATTATGATTTTAGACCTTATTTTCGCGCAGGACAACAAATTGCTAAAACATTACCTTTGTATATGCAAAAATACTGTGGTTGTATTTTTAGCGAAGAAGAAAGGTACCAAAAAAAGCTAAACAAATAAATTCAAGTTAAGATTTTTTCTTAACTTGTTTTAATAAAAGGAGAATTTCATGAAAACTGAATTTTATATTTTTTTAGCGTTTGTCTCTCTTTTCTTTTTATTGATATTGATTGCAATTATTCGAACGTTTTTTACTGGAAATTCACTTTCAAAACCTGTGAAAAAGGACATCTCTCTTGAGTTTCAATTAAAGTATGCAAAAGGATTACAAAAATTAATTCAAATTAAAACAATTTCCAATCGAGAAAATACTAATTTGAATTCTTTTGAAGATTTACAAAAAGTAATAACTCATCTATTTCCTTTAATACATTTAAACTTAGAACAAACAAAATTTGATGATGGATCCTTTATTTATAAGTGGATTGGAACAACTCATAATTATCCAATCTTGCTTATGGCACATCAAGATGTAGTGCCAGTTGACGAACTTAATTGGAAACACACCCCTTTTTCTGGAGTAATAGAACATGATACTATAATTGGAAGAGGGACAATTGACACGAAATCTACATTGTATGCAATCTTTCAAGCAGTTGAAGAATTGTTAAGCGAGAACTTTGTACCTTCAGTTGATATTTATCTAGCAAGCTCAAGCAACGAAGAAGTATCTGGAAATGGAGCCAAAATAACGGTAGATTGGTTAGCAAATCAAAACATAATCTTATCTTTAGTTTTGGATGAAGGCGGAGTGATTGTTGAGAATGCTTTCCCATCTATGAAAAAAGAGATGGCTTTAGTTGGCGTTTTAGAAAAAGGATATGTTAATCTGTTATTTAAAGCGAAATCAAATGGAGGGCATTCTTCCATTCCTTCTAGACATTCACCAATCGCAAGACTTTCTGAATTTGTAATGCATATCGAAAGAAAATTTCCTTTGAAAACAAAGATGATAAATGAAGTAAAAATTATGTTTGAAATTGCTTCTTCATCGATGAGCTTTTGGTATCGATTTATTTTTGGTAATATGTGGTTATTTAAAGGTTTTCTTACAAAAATCTTACCTTCCTTTAGCCCTTATGGAAGAGCTTTTCTTTCAACGACAATTGCCTTTACCATGTCAAAAGGAAGCGATCAAGAAAACGTAATTCCTTCCGAAGCATACTTATTAGCGAATCTCAGAACCCATCCAATACAAGGAATTCAAGATTCCGTTGCAGTATTAACTAAAATCGCAAAAAAATATGACATTGAATGTGAAATCATGAATGGCAGAGAAGCTTCTCCCATTACTGATATAAATTCAGCTGGTTATATCTATTTAACCAAACAAATTCAAACCTCTTTTCCAGATGTTTTAATTAGTCCTTATATTGTGTTAGGAGGTACAGATGCAAGACATTATCGTTCAATCTCAGATTCCATCCTTCGATTTTCACCTTTACGAGTCTCGCAAGCAGAGTTACAGTCGATTCATGGGAATGATGAAAGGTTAAAATTAAGTTCCTTAGCACAAGCCGTAAAGTTTTATGAGGATTTCATGAGGAATTATTAATTATTCTGTTATCTATAGATAACTTCTAAATTCTTGTGATATAATAAAGAAAAGCAACAAAATCAATATGTAAACGGAGGAATTTTATGATATTTCCTAGGAAAGACTTTGAAAAAGCGTCTTGTAAAGATGCAAACATTGATAAAGGATTTTTAGTTGAAATGTTTGACAAAATCAAAGAAGATCATTTAAACATTCATTCCTTAATTTTGTTAAAAGATGGCGCAAAAGTATTTGATGCCTATGCAGATGGCTTTGGTCCTAATCAAACCGAAGAAGTTTATTCCATTTCAAAATCATTTACTAGCATTGCCATCGGAATATGCCAAGATTTAGGACTTTTAAAAATTCAAGATTTAGTTTTACCTTTATTTGAAAAGGATATAACATCTTATTTACCAGGCTATGAAACCTTAACCATCACCCATTTATTAACCATGAGTGTTGGCCAAGAGAAAAATGGGTTAGCTGAATTAAAATCAACAGATAATCCATTTCAGTCTTTTTTTAACACCCCTTTAATCCATCAACCTGGAGAAGTCTTTTTTTACAATAATTTTGCTTCATTTATGCTTTCTGCGATTGTATCAAAAGTGACTTCTCAATCTTGTAATGATTTTTTAAATGACAATATGTATCAAATATTGGACATGGAAAAACCAGTTTGGAAAGATTTTAATGGGATTAATCTTGGAGCACATGGATTAAAACTGAATGCAATTGATTTAGCTAAATTCGGTTTGCTTTTATTAAATGAAGGTAAATGGAGAGAAATTCAAGTTGTATCAAGTGCTTATATTCTTGATGCCTCAAAAAATCATATTACAACTTCGCACGTAGATAACCCAAAAGATACTTATGGATATGGTTATCAATTTTGGTTAAATGATTTTGGTGATTTTAGGGCTGCTGGGTGGTTAAAACAATACATCGTTATCAACAAAGAATATAATTTGGTTTTTGTAACACAAGCTTATGAAGAAAGAGAATTGCTGGATTTATTTACCCAATATATCATTCCGGGATTTAACAAAGGCTGGATGTACAGTCCTTTATCTTTAAGAGAATTTGTTCGTCGTTTCGAAGAAGACTCAAAACCAATTATTGAAAACGAAAAACAAACAAGAAATATTTAAAAAAATTTTAAAAAGGGCTTGTATATTACGAAATCGTAATGTATAATGCATTCAATATTTAAATTTTATGAGCAAAAGAAGTAATCAATTCAACGAATGTTGTAGCGATTTAGGGATAGTGCAAGCCTAATCAGGAGTGGTTGATGAATGGATTTGTGAAAAGGGTGGCGGCAATGCTACTTCGGGAACTCCCGTTATAGAGTTAGGTATTGTTTGATACCGACAAGGAGAATGTTTTTTGTTCTTAAATATGGGTGGCAACACGAGTCATCGTCCCAGTAGACGATGACTCTTTTTTTTATTTTAAAATTGAGGAGGAATTTATCATGCACGAACCATGAAATGTGATTTTCAACAGACATATATATAAAATCAAAACTAAAATAAAAAAAGGAGAATTATATGCAAACAAGAGAATTTGGTCAATATGGCGGTCAATTTGTCGAAGGTGAAGTGTTACTCGCAATTAAAGAAGTTGAATTCGCTTTTGAAAAATATCGTTATGACAAAGAGTTTAACCAAGAATTCAATGATTTATTAAAAAATTATGCAAATAGACCCTCTCTTTTATACTTTGCAAAGAGAATGACAGAAGATTTAAATGGAGCGAAAATTTATTTAAAACGTGAAGATTTAAATCATACAGGAGCTCATAAAATAAATAATGTTTTAGGTCAAGCTCTTTTAGCAAAAAGAATGGGTAAAAAAAGAATTATAGCTGAAACCGGTGCAGGACAACATGGAGTTGCGACTGCTACAGTTGCAGCATTAATGGGACTAGATTGTGAAATCTACATGGGAGAAGAAGATACAATAAGACAAGCTTTAAACGTCTATAGAATGGAACTGTTAGGGGCTAAGGTCCATACTGTATCTACTGGCACCAAAACACTAAAAGATGCTGTAGATGCTGCATTTATGGATTTTGCGACTCATTTGGAGTCCACTTACTATTTAATTGGATCAGCAGTTGGGCCTCACCCCTATCCATTAATGGTACGAGAATTTCAAAAAGTGATTGGTAAAGAGATAAAAGAGCAAATTCTTTCTTTAGAAAATAGATTACCTGATTATGTAATTGCTTGCGTTGGAGGAGGATCCAATGCCATTGGAGCTTTTTATGAATTCATTCAAGATGCTGAAGTAAATCTTGTAGGATGTGAAGCCGCAGGAAAAGGATTAGATACTAAGTTACATGCAGCAACTATGACTCTTGGAAAAGATGGTGTGTTTCATGGAATGTATACAAAATTTATTCAAGATGAAAAAGGAGAAGTTCTTCCTGTTTACTCCATTTCACCAGGACTTGATTATCCAGGAGTTGGTCCAGAACATGCTCACTTATTAAAATCAAGAAGAGCAAAATACGTAGCGATTTCAGACAAGGAGGCCATAGATGCTTTTGTCTATTTGTCAAAAACAGAAGGAATCATTCCGGCAATTGAATCCAGTCATGCCGTGGCGTATGCAATGAATTTAGCGAAAGAATTAAGTAAAGATAAAATGATTGTCATTAATTTATCTGGTAGAGGCGATAAAGATACAGAAGAAATCGCAAAAATATTAGGGTATTTACAATAAATAAAACACTGTCGATTTGACAGTGTTTTATTTTAATTAATTTTTACACAGAACTAAATTCAAAAGTAGACTTTTCAATCAAAATAAGGTATAATGGTTTTGATAAATTAGAATAAATGAGAATCAAGAAGGTATTTTATGAATTGGAAGATTAATTGGTGGAAAAGTAACCTTCACAAGTTAAAAAAGAGACTTGTGATTTTTTTTGGTTTGCTTTTACTTTCAAGTCTTTTAATTGATCACTTAATTTTTTTTACATTTTTGTTTATTTTCTTCCCTTTGGGAGTAATATGCTATTTTATGGAGGCAATTTATGATATTAGGTGATGTAAACCATTTAACTGTATTAAGAGAAACCGACATTAGTTATCTTTTAACTGATGGAGTTGAAGAAGTATTTTTACATAAAAAAGAAGCGTTAAAACCTTATATGGATGGAGAAGAAATCGACGTATTTATCTATTCTGACAATCAAGGTAGAAAAACCGCTTCCACAAAAGAAGCTAAAATATCGATTCATAAAGGTGCTTTTTTAGAAGTCGTATCGATTAATCACGAATATGGAGTTTTTTTACATTATGGATTGGTAAAAGATTTATTACTATCAAAAGATGATTTACCTTTAAATTTAAATCAATGGCCTGTTGTAGGCGATTATTTATTTGTGTCCATGAAAGAAAAAAAATCCCATCTATTTGCGAAAATAGTTGGCAGAAAACAAATATCTGAATACGTAGCCCCTTTAAAACCAATGACAGTTGGAGACGTTTGTCAAGCTACCGTTTTATATTTACTTGATGATGGATTGGTTTGCTTTACAGAATTTGGTCATGAAATTTTTGTACATTATAACAATACAAGACAAAAATATCGAATTGGAGAACCAGTAAGACCAAAATTACTAAAACAAAATGAAAATGACGAATACGTCGGCTCTTTAATTGAACAAAAAGAGTTAATGATTGATGTCGATGGAAAAACAATTTTAACATATTTAGAATTTCATCAAGGAATGATGCGTTTTACTGATAAATCCAGTCCTGATGAAATTGCTTCAGCTTTTAAAATGAGTAAATCAGCTTTTAAACGAGCTTTAGGTTCACTCTATAAAGCGGGATTGGTTGAATTAAAGACCGATCATACAATTTTAAAAAAATAATTAATATATAGGTGAAAATATGGGAAGAGCACATGAAGTAAGAAAAGTAGCAATGGAAAAAACGAGTTTAATGAAAAGTAAACTCTATTCTAAATTTGGAAAAGAAATCTATATGGCCGCTAAAATTGGTGGGCAAGATGTGGATAATAATTTAGCATTAAAGAGAGTTATTGAACGAGCTAAACAAAATCAAGTTCCTGGTGATGTTATAAAAAGAAACATTGAAAAATCAAAGGGCGGGCAAGGAGAAGATTATGCTCCCATTCGCTATGAAGGCTTTGGACCTGGTGGATGTACTTTGATTGTTGAATGTTTAACCGATAATGTAAATCGAACTTTTGGAGAAGTAAGAAGTTGTTTTACAAAGACGGGCAGTAAATTAGGAGTGGCAGGAAGTGTTGCTTATTTATATACCTACTGTGCTTTAATAAGCGTTGAAGGTATGTCAGAAGATGAAGTATTAGAAGTTTTATTAGAAAAAGAATGTGAAATAACTGATGTATATGAAGAAGAAGGAATCGTGACAATAACCGGAGCAGCAAGTGATTTAGATAAAATGAAAGATGCTTTAACTGAAACGGGAAAAGAATTAACTTTTTTAGAAGATAAAGTTACGTATTTACCAAATGATTTCATTGAACTTTCTGATCAAGATCAAGAAAAATTAGACCGTTTTATTTCAATGACCGATGATTTAGATGACGTCCAAGAAGTTTATCATAATGTTAAATCAGCTGAAACCGAAGAATAAATAAATGAAGCAACCTTAATCGGTTGCTTTTTCATTAAAAAAACGGTTTTTTCTTACGTATAAAATAAGTTTTATGATATAATTATAAAGAGGTGTTAAAATGAACTTACCTAATAAATTGACAATGTTTCGAGTTGTATTGATTCCAATAATGATTGCATTATACTTGCTGATTGACGTAATTGGCATAGCAACATATTGGCTAATGGGAATTGTCTTTGTTGTAGCTTCCCTTACCGATTATTTTGATGGAGCAATTGCTCGAAAAAGAAATATTGTTACTACCTTTGGAAAATTTATGGATCCTTTAGCAGATAAGCTTTTAGTAATTAGTGCATTACTAATTTTAACCGATAATTTTGGCTTAGTTAATGGAATGTGGATGCCTTTTTGGATTCCTTTGATTGTGTTAGCTCGCGAATTAATTGTGACAAGTATTAGATTAGTTGCAGTAGGCCATGGCAAAATTATAGCAGCTTCAAAATTAGGAAAATATAAAACGGCAACAACAATGATTGCTATCATGTATTACTTTTTTTTAATGCCGATATCAAATCAATGGATTTACTATATAGGGTATATCCTAATTGCAGCATCCATTGTTTTAACGATTATCTCAGGAATTGATTATTTTCTTAAAAACAAAAAAATTATTTTAGAATCTGTTTAAAGAACTTTACAAGTTCAAAGCGTATTATTTTATCGTAGAATACTGAAATGATAACAGGAGGTCTATAATGATAGACGAAAAACGTAGAAAAAGTTTAGAAATCGCATTAAAAGAAATCGAAAAAGAGTACGGCAAAGGCTCTGTAATGATTCTTGGTGAAGCTGGAACAAATATGAATATAGAATCCATTTCAAGTGGATCTATCGCTTTAGACGCCGCTATGGGCGTTGGTGGATACCCAAGAGGAAGAATCATTGAAATTTATGGGCCAGAATCCTCTGGAAAAACAACGTTTGCGCTTCATGCCATCGCAGAAGTACAAAAAAGAGGTGGATATGCAGCATTTATTGATGCAGAACATGCACTAGATGCACAATATGCAAAAGCTTTAGGAGTAGATATTGATTCATTAATTTTATCTCAACCAGATACTGGCGAACAAGGGTTGGAAATCGCGGAAGCTTTAATTCGAAGTGGCGCAGTTGATATCATGGTCATTGATTCGGTTGCTGCTTTAGTTCCTGAAGCAGAAATCCGTGGTGAAATGGGAGATTCTCATATGGGGCTCCAAGCAAGACTTATGAGTCAAGCTATGAGAAAATTATCTGGAGTTTTATCAAAATCTCAATGCATTGCTGTATTTATTAATCAAATCCGAGAAAAAGTTGGAGTGATGTTTGGTAACCCTGAAGTAACAACTGGTGGTAGAGCTTTGAAATTTTATGCTTCTATTCGACTTGAAATCCGAAAAGGAGAACAAATCAAAGAAGGAACCGATATTATTGGAAACCAAGCAAGGGTAAAAGTAGTAAAAAACAAAGTTGCTGCTCCTTTTAAAACTTGTGTCATTGATATTATCTTCGGAAAGGGAATCTCTAGAACTGGAGAAGTAGTTGATTTAGCAGTAGAACATGAACTCATAAAGAAAAGTGGTTCTTGGTATTCATATAATGATCAAAAAATTGGACAAGGCAGAGAGAATGTCAAGAAATATTTAGATGAAAATCCTGATATGTTAGAGCTGTTAACCAAAAATATTCGCGAAAAATTGTTGATTAAATAAGGAAACTCTTAGGAGTTTCTTTTTTATTTTATAATGGTGGTTACAAATTAACTGAATAATAAAATGTTTTGGTAAATAATTTTTGACTATCAGTGCCTTTTATAATATAATAAGAGGGTAATAAAATTAGATAGTATATTGGTGGTATGATTCTGATATTGGATTTCAGACATACTCTTATATAAAACAACTTAAGATAATGGAGGTAATAATTATGGATCCAATTTATATTATTATTTCTAGTTTGCTAAGCTTAGTTGTCGGTGGTTTGATCGGATTTATTGTTCGGGTTTCTGTTGTAGAAAAAGGATTCCAAACAGCAAGAAATAAATCTCAAAGTATTATTGACGATGCGAATACTCAGGCGGAAAAACTCAAAAAAGAAAAATTGTTAGAAGCAAAACAAGAAATTTATAATCTGAATTTAGAAAACGATAAAATAATTAAAGAAAAAAAGTCCATGGTTGGCGAATTAGAACACAAAATCAACCAACGCGAAGAATTGATCGAACGTCGTTCGGCCAATTTAGACAAACGTGAACTAAATTTAGATCGTAAAGAAGAGACACTTGATGAAAAGAAAAACGCTATTGAGGAAAAGAACAGCAAATTGGAAAGCATAATCCAAGAACAAAATTCAAAACTTTTAGAAATCGCTAATTTCAGCGAAGAACAAGCAAAATCAGTTATTATGGAACGTGTAGAAAACGATATGGCAAATGAAATTGACCGCTACATTCGCGAACAAGAAGAAAATGCGAAAATGGACGCTTCAAAAGTTGCCAAAGACATTATTTCACAAGCCATTCAAAAGTACGCTCAAGATGTAACTGCAGAATCAACCGTATCCGTTGTTAATTTACCAAATGATGAAATGAAAGGTCGAATAATCGGTCGTGAAGGCAGAAATATTCGTACCATTGAAGCATTAACTGGCGTTGATTTAATTATTGATGATACACCAGAAGCAGTTGTACTCTCTGGATTTGATCCAATTAGAAGAGAAATTGCTAAAAAAACGATTGAAACATTAATTACTGATGGAAGAATCCATCCAGCAAGAATTGAAGAAATCGTTGAAAAAACAAGAGTTGAAGTTGACCAATTTATACGTGATATGGGAGATAAAGCCGTTTTTGAAACCGCAGTTGGTAGAATGCACCCTGATTTAGTAAAATTACTAGGAAGATTGCATTTTAGAACTTCATACGGACAAAACGCTCTAAAACATTCCATTGAAACCGCCTTTTTAGCAGGTAAAATGGCTGTAGAATTAGGTGAAAACGAAATCATTGCAAAACGCGCAGGTTTATTACACGATATCGGAAAAGCTGTTGATCACGAAATAGAAGGATCACACGTTGATATTGGAATTACTCTTGCAAATAAATATCATGAACATGCAGCTGTAATTGATGCAATATCAAGTCATCATGGTGATACAGAAGCTAAAACAGTTATAGGAGTTTTAGTAGCTGCTGCTGATGCGTTATCTGCTGCAAGACCTGGAGCTAGAAGTGAATCACTAGAAAACTATATCAAACGATTAACTCAATTAGAAGAAATCTCCAATTCTGTTGCTGGGGTTGAACAAGCCTTTGCAATTCAAGCCGGAAGAGAAGTACGTGTTATCGTAAAACCTAACGAAATTGATGATGCTAAAACATATTTGGTTGCAAGAGAAATCAAACAACTAATCGAGCAAAAACTCAGTTATCCTGGCACTATAAAAGTAACGGTTATTCGAGAAACACGCGCACAAGATATTGCAAAATAAACGACTAGCCTTCCTTCACGGAAGGCTATCATTTTAAAGGGATGATATAAATGAGAGTACTATTTGTTGGAGATGTTTATATGGAACAAGGCCGAAAAGCGTTTGAAAAATACTTTTTGACTGTGAAACAACAATATAAACCTCAATTTATTATTGTGAACGGAGAAAACATTGCCAATGGGAATGGATTAACTGAGGAAATATATAAAGATTTAATGTCCAAAGGAGTCAATGCCATTACGCTTGGTAATCATGCGTTTTCTAGAAAAGACGCTATAAACGTTCTTTCGCTTCCATACATTGCAAGACCTGCAAATTATGGCAAAGGTGCTTCTGGAAACGAATATATTACCTACAACTTTAATGGATTAACCATTACAGTAATCAATTTACTTGGTAGAGTATTTATGAGAGATCAAGTTGACAATCCGTTTACGAAAATTGATACATTACTTGAAGAAATCAAAAGCGACTACATCATTGTCGATTTTCACGCAGAAGCGACTAGTGAAAAATATGCTTTAGCTAATTACTTAGATGGAAGAGTACATGCAATGGTAGGAACACATACCCATGTGCCAACTGTCGATAATATCGTTTTTCCAAAAGGAATGCTTTACATAAGTGATGTTGGCATGACAGGCGTAAAATACGGAATTATTGGTGGAGAAATTAAACAAGGAATCCGAAAATTTATAACTGGAATTTCTGAAAGAACACTCCCAGAAACGCAAGGATTACTACAATTTAATGCAGTTTTGTTAGATTTAGATCGAAAAACGATTGAAAGAATCAATATCTTTGAATAAATTTTGTTTATGAGGCAACTCATAAACATCTTTTTTTCTAGTTAAATAATTTGTATAATTTATGGTAATTGGTTATACTTAAAGATGGTGATAAATATGAGTGAGACAAACTATAACAAACCATTACTTAAAAATGCGCGCAAACGAAGTTTTAATGAAACGATTGTTTCAGAATATCAAATTCCGCTAGAAATTAAGAATTTTGGAAAGAATAAAAAATATTTAATCCAAACACATGGTTGTCAAGCAAACGAAGCGGATTCAGAAAAATTAAGAGGATTACTTGAAACAGAAGGTTTTTTTAAAACAGATGATTTAAATGAAGCAGATTTGATTATAATTAATACTTGTGCTATCCGAAAAAATGCTGAAAATAAAGTTTTTGGAGAGATTGGTAGATTAAAAAAATATAAGGTTTTAAATCCTAATTTGGTATTAGCCGTTGGTGGATGTATGCCTCAAGAAGAAGAAGTCGTTGAAAAATTACTGAAAACGTATCCTCAAGTGGATATCATTTTCGGAACTCATAATTTACATAAATTTCTTGAATACTTGTATAGAGTTATGATTCAAAAAGAACGAATGATTGAAGTGCTATCTTTCGAAGGAGAAATCGTCGAACATGTCCCTACGGTTAGAGAAAACCGTTATAAAGCTTGGGTGAACATTATGTATGGATGTGATGAGTTTTGTACGTACTGTATCGTTCCGTATACGAGAGGAAAAGAACGTTCAAGAAAACCAATACATATCATTGAAGAAATAAATGAATTGATTACGCAAGGATATAAAGAAGTTACATTACTAGGTCAAAATGTCAATTCGTATGGATTAGACTTTGTGAATGAAAAATATACTTTTGCTGATTTATTAAAAGAATTATCTTCTTTGCCGATTGAAAGAATCCGTTTCACGACAAGTCATCCGAAAGATTTTTCTTTCGATTTAATCGATATGTTAGCGAAAGGGAAAAATTTAATGCCTTACATTCATCTTCCTGTACAATCTGGATCTAACAAAATCTTAAAAGCAATGAATAGAAAATATACCAAAGAAAGTTATTTAAATTTAATCAACAAAATATATGAAAAAATTCCAGATGTATCCATAACAACTGATATCATTGTCGGCTTTCCAGGGGAAACAGAAGAAGATTTTTTAGAAACGCTCGATTTAGTTCGTCAAGCTTCATTTGAGGGTGCTTATACGTTTGTTTTTTCACCTAGAACTGGAACTCCAGCCGCTTCGTTTATTGATACAACCCCAGATTTAGAAAAAAAAGCACGTCTTTACAAGTTAAATGAAATCGTAAATCAAGGTTATGCAAAAGGAAATAGTCGTTTTCTAAATCAAAATGTATCTGTTTTAGTTGAAGGACACTCAAAAACAAATCCATCAATATTAACAGGATATAGCAATCACAATAAGCTTGTGAATTTTAAAGGAGACGATTCTTTGATTGGTACAATCGTTCAAGTTAAAATCATAAAAGCAAAAACTTGGTCTTTAACCGGAGAATTGTTTCATGAGTAAACTTACCGATTTATTAGATCAATTCCAATCCAGTAGTTTGGTTTTGGAACTTCATAATTTAAAAAAAAAGATTAACACAAACCCAAGATACATTGAAGTTTTTGAAGAAATAAAATTTCTTCAAAAACAGATGGTTCAATTCGAATATTATAGTAAAACATCAGAGCTGTCTTCAAAAAAAAGAGATTATGAAACACACTTAAATTTACTGTTAAGCGATCCAATTGTAAGTGAGTATTTAGACAAAGCAGAAGAATTAAATGCTTTACTTCACCAAATTCAAGAAATTATTAATAATGGACTAAATGAAATTCAAGAAGAATTGTAAATGAAATTTTAATTTACAGTTCTTTTTATTTCTTAATCCAGAATTGATTCATTTATATAATATAAAATTGTTAAATGCTCTTAAATTAATTTTTATAGTAAACGTTGATAATATTTATATAAGCTAGAAATAGAGGGGTTTATTTTTTCGGAACTTAAATAAATATATATATTTTAAAGATACATGTAAAATTACTGATACTACTTAATCCGATTTACCTTACAAGGAATATGAGATTCGTTAAGAAACTCAATTTTTTTATTCAATATTTCAAAAAAAAAAAAAAAAAAAAAAAAAAAAAAAATTTTTAAAAATTTTTAAAAAAAAAATTTTTAAAAAAAAATTTTATATTTTTAAAAAAAAATTTTTTAAAAATTTTTTATTTTTTATTAAATTAAAATTTTTTATTACATTAATTTTTTAATTT
>Ga0180007_10003009_pt1 | contig 19319 bp, 20 predicted proteins | sample MM_PC_MetaG_FD_121122 | JGI IMG/M metagenome (GOLD analysis project Ga0180007, IMG submission 121122) | Groundwater microbial communities from the Aspo Hard Rock Laboratory (HRL) deep subsurface site, Sweden - MM_PC_MetaG | ecosystem: Environmental > Aquatic > Deep subsurface > Groundwater... | reverse complement strand
TGGTGGTAGAACTTCTCCACTGACCAATCCCAGCGCGGATCTTTGAAACCGCTGGCCAACCCGCCGACGGACTCGGACGCTTCGTAGATCGTGACTTCGTGCCCGGCCTTGGCCAGGTCGTAGGCTGCGGCCATCCCGCCGACACCGGCGCCGATGATTGCGATTCTCATGGTTTCTCCTTGTCGATGCGACCCTGTCGGTGGCCAAAAATAGGGCCAAGACCCACCCTTACAATTTTCCTGTCTCTGCGCGCAACGAATCGCTCCACTTGATGCCCTCACGGGCCATGTACCAGGCGCCCAGGGCCGTGATCGGCAGCCAGAGCGCTACATGCAGGACCACGGCGTAGCCGAGCGCTTCCGCACCAGGGACTTCGTAAGCCACCAGCACGGCCTTGGTAACGGCTTCCCAGGTCCCTATGTAACCGGGAGCAGCCGGGATGGTGGTCGCCAGGTTAGCGACGCCATTCAGGAGCATCAGTGCAAAGAAACTAACCTCAAAGGTAAAGGCGTGCATGACAAACCAGTACTTGACCGTCTCCAGCAGCCAGATCAGAATGGATGTAATAAATACCATCAGCACGTTGACCGGTGAACGCAGTGAGGCCAGACCGTCCAGGAATTTAAGCATGACGTCGCTGGTCTGCTCGCGGAAGCGTTTGTGTAGGATGCGGTCGATGAACCATTGCCCGATTTTTGCCGTTACCTGCGGGAACATAGCTGCCAGGATGAAGACGATCAAAGCGCCAATAAACAGCCCTGTCCCGATCAAGGCAAAGTCTTGGATGTTTCCCACAAAGCCCGAATCCGCCGTGGCTACTTTTGCCAGCTCCGGCAGGTTGACGAAAACGAAGCCCAGCATGACCACCCCGTCGAAGATGCGCTCGACGATGATCGTCGCCAGCGAGGCAGAGATCGGTACGCCCTCCCGGCGTTTGAGGATTACCGCCCGCAACACCTCCCCGGCCCGCGCCGGGTAGATGTTGTTGCCCATGTAGCCAATGCAGGTAACCGGGAACATCGTCCGTGTCGGGATTTTCTTGATCGGGCCGAGCAGGTAATGCCAGCGCCAGGCCCGCACCCACACCCCGATGAAATAGACCGCCACACCCGGCAGGATCCACCAGTAATTGGCCGAGCGCACTGACTGCCAGAACTCGTCCAATTTCAAGCCGCGCAGGGCCAGCCACAGGAAAAAGAGGCTGATGAGGATCCCGACCCAGAACTGCCAGCGTTTCATAGGCCCGATTGTACCAGAGGCGCCTGCCCCTTGATATAATCTCATTATGCCATCCATTGACCGCCTGGCACCCGAGTTTGAGCTCGAGGACCTGACTGGAAAGCCACATCGCCTGTCAGAGTACCGGGGCCGGATCGCGATCGTGAATTTCTGGTCGGCAGAATGTCCGTGGACCGAGCGGGTAGACCATGAATTAACCAGGCTTCTCCCCGGCTGGGGGGAGCACGTCGCCCTGCTGACCCTGGCGGGAAATGTCAATGAAGAATCTGCCCTAATTCTTGAGCAAGCGCACCATCGTGGCCTGGTCTCGGTGTTACTGGCGGCCCGGACAGGGGTGCCGGAGGCATATGACGCCAAGACAACACCCCACCTGTTCGTCGTCGACCCGGACGGGATCTTGCGTTATCAGGGTGCATTCGATGACGTCACCTTCCGACAGCGTACTCCCGCGGTCGGCTATCTCGCACAGGCAGTGGAAGCCCTGCTCTCGGGAGGCAGGCCGGACCCAGCGGAGACCCCTCCGTATGGCTGCGCTCTGGTGCGCCAATTACCCGATTCATGCTAAAATCATCCCATGGCAGTTGACCTACCAGACCGAGTTGCATTCCTGAAGCGGATCCATATCTTCCGCGGCCTCAATGATGCCCAGTTGACCATCGTGGCCGAGGAACTGCGTGAGGAAAACCGACCTGCAGGTGATATCGTCATCAGCCAGGGCGATGACGGGGACTACTTTTACCTGATCCACGCGGGCAATGCCCGGGTGACCCGGCAGAGCGAACGCCAGGAACGTGAACTGGCGACCCTGATTCCCGGGGATTACTTCGGGGAGGAAGCCCTGTTGACCCGGCGTAAACGCTCAGCCACGGTGGAGACGCTGGAGGATACCCGCCTGCTCGTCCTCTCGCGCGAAGACCTCTCCGAGCTGCTCAAGAAAAACCCGAAGTTACGGGCCAATTTTGAGGTCGCGGTGGAGAGCCGGCAATTGATCCGCCAGAAACGGTTCAAGTGGGTGCGTAAAGGCGAGGTGATCTATTTCCTGGCCCGCAAGCATCCGATCGTGTTGTATCAATCCATGATTGGACCGGTTCTATTGCTTATTATTCCGCTGGCGTTCCTCCTGCTATACCTGCTTACCGCGGCCACATCATTTATCGTATTTTTCGGATTAGCGCTGCTCGTCTGCCTGGGCTGGGGGATCTGGCAATGGCTGGACTGGGGGAATGACTACTACATTGTCACCAACCAGCGTGTCATCTGGCTGGAGAAGGTCATCGCCGTGTACGACACCCGCCAGGAGGCGCCGCTCTCGACCATCCTGTCGGTGGGCGTCGAGACCGACCAGTTGGGGCGCATTCTGGATTACGGTGATGTCGTTGTGCGCACTTTCGTCGGACGGATCCTCTTCCACCGTGTCCACCATCCCTTCCAGGCGGCTTCACTGGTCGAAGAACACTGGACCCGGACCCGTGAGAGCAGCCGCAAGGTGGACTCAACCGCCATGAAGGAAGCGATCCGCAGCAAGCTCGGGCTGCCGTCCAAGCAGGTAGTCGAGCCGGAACCTCAGGCAACGGTCTCTTCGATCTACAAGCCGGGTATCCTGCGGGCCCTGTTTGCCAATATGTTCAAGGTGCGCACCGAAGACAGCGGGGTGATCACCTATCGTAAACATCCCTATGTCCTCTTCCAGCAGACCTGGAAAGTCGGATTGGCCTTCCTGCTGCTCCTGGCGGGCCTGGTCTACCGCCTGGCAAACCTGCCGCCAGACCTTCCCGGTGCAATCGCCGGGGGTGTAGATACGCTCTCCTTGTTGATCGGGTTTTTCATGCTCGGGGCCATCCTCTGGTGGATTTACCAGTTCATCGACTACCGCAATGATATCTTCCAGGTCACACAGGACCAGATCTTCGATATCGACCGTACCCCTCTGGGGCGCGAGGAACGCAAGGCGGCTCCACTTGACAACATCCTCAGCACCGAATACAAGCGGATCGGCTTCCTGCAGGTGGTGTTGAATTTTGGCCACGTGTATATCACTGTCGGTGGCGCACAACTGGTCTTCGAAAACGTGGCCGACCCGCCGGCCGTCCAACAGGATATCGACCAGCGCCGCGTCACGCGCATCGAGAACAAACGCCGCTCTGAGGCGGCCGCGGAACGCGAGCGGATGGCAGACTGGATTGCCACCTATCACCGCAGCGCCGAAGGTTTCCAGCGTGAGGAAGATTTATTTAATCCTGAGGAAAGTGATGTAAAATAGGCGGGCTATAAACCTTAGGACTTACGCACTCCAAGATGGTTGGGGGGTGTGGTGGGCTGGCTTCGCCAGCCCACCACACCCCCGAATCCTATCCAACTGCGTAACTCCTAAACCTTATTTATCGGTGAGAGAAGAATGACTATTCGAGAAATTGTGACCCTGCCAGACCCGGTGCTACGCCGCAAGGCGAAACCGGTTGATCGGTTCGACGATTCCTTCCAGAGCCTGGTTGACGATATGATCGAGACGATGCGCGCCGCGCCCGGAGTGGGCCTGGCTGCACCCCAGATGGGTGCCTCGCAACGCCTGATCGTTGTTGAATACCCCGAGGACGACGAGCAGGAAGATGCTCCCAAGAAGCTCTTCGTCATCGTCAATCCGGAGGTCAAGGCCACATCGGAAGAGGTGGAGACAGGCATGGAAGGTTGCCTATCCGTCCCAGGGTTGCTGGGCGATGTCGACCGCAACGTCTCCATGACGATCAAAGGCTTGAACCGCCGCGGCAGCCCGATGCGTGTCAAGGCCAAGGGCTGGCTGGCGCGCATCTTCCAGCATGAGATCGACCACCTGGACGGCATCGTCTATACCGACCGGGCGACAAAAGTATGGCAGCCCGCGCCCGACGAACCTTTTGTGGATAACGTCTAAATCTGCCGGATGTACCTGACTCACCTTTCCCTGACGAATTTCCGCAGCTTTGCCCGCCTGGACCTTGATGTACCCCGGCGGGTTGTCTTGCTGGTCGGGAGCAACGCCCAGGGCAAGACAAGCGTTTTGGAGGCAATCTACTTCCTGGCCGCTTTCACATCCTTCCAGACCCACGTGGACCGGCAATTGGTCAACCTGGTCGCTGCCAAGGAGGCGCTTGCCGTAGGCCGCCTGGTGGCTGAGTACACCCGCGGGCCAGTGTCCCACCGGCTGGAGGCGCGCCTGATCCTTGAACCGACCGGCGCGAACAGCCAGCGCCTGCGCAAGGAGATCCTGCTGGATGGTGTCAAAAGGCCGCTGGCAGATGTCATCGGGCACTTCAACGCGGTCTTGTTTGTTCCACAGATGATCCAGATCCTAGATGGTGGTCCGGAGGAGCGTCGCCGGTACCTGAACCTGGCACTTGCGCAGACAGCCCCCGGCTATGCCCGCTTAATCAGCGAGTACTCGCAGGCGCTGACCCAGCGCAATGCCTTGCTGAAACAGCTTGGTGAGCGCGGCGGCGACACGAGCCAACTCGATTATTGGGACGAGACGATCGCTCTTGCAGGTGCCAGGATTATTTTGCACCGCATCCGGGCGGTGCAAGAGATCGAGACCCTGGCTGCCCGCATTCACCATCACCTCACCCGCGGCAAGGAGGTCCTGCGCCTGAATTATCTCCCTTCCTATGACCCGGTAGCGCAGTCGAATGGGCAGATAGCGATGGCGCTCAACACTTCGGTGGACCGTAGCGGGTTGGGCGAGGACGAGGTTTATCAAGGATTCCTGCAAAGGCTGAAGTCCTCCCGGCCCGAAGAGATCTCCCGGGGGGTGACCGGGATTGGACCCCATCGAGATGATTTGCGCTTCCTGGCCAACGCCATTGACCTGGGCGATTACGGCTCACGCGGCCAGGCACGGACAACCCTGCTGGCGCTCAAGCTGGCTGAGATCGAATGGATAAAAAAACAGACCGGGCAATGGCCTGTATTGCTGCTCGACGAGGTGCTGGCTGAGCTGGATACCGACCGGCGAGACGACCTGCTGGCATATCTAGAGAAGATCGAACAGGCCTTGTTGACCACCACCGATCTAAACCTGTTCACTGCGCAGTTCGTCGCCCAGGCCCGGGTCTGGCAGGTTGAGGCCGGTTCGATAACAGACAATTGAGATCTATCAGGGAAGGATGGAAAGATGACTGTAAAGAATATCAATGCTGTCGAAGCTTCCACCGTCAAGACAGGGGTGGATACGACCATTCAGGTGCTTATCTCGTCTCAGGAAGGGCCGAATTTCGCCATGCGCCGTTTCAGCATCGCACCGGGTGGTGGCATGCCAAACCATACCAACCTGGTAGAGCATGAACAATACGTGCTCCAGGGTCAGGCCAGGATCAGCATCGATGGCGAGGAGTACGATGTCAAAACCGGAGATGCGGTTTTCATTCCGGCGGGGGTGCCTCACTGGTACGAAAATTCCGGTGAAGAGCCGTTTTCGTTCCTGTGTATCGTCCCAAACCGACCGGATGAGATCAAGATACTCGATAAACAATGCTAACTGGATTTTATATTCAGCGTGCCCCGCAATTGGATGATCCCGCCAAGAAATTACGTCATTGGCGGGATGTCATTTAATATAATAGCGGTTTCTTCGCCGGGATCCCGGCACTGCGGGGATATTTCGGCGGGGTGGCGGCGATCTTATCAACAAGGATCAGGTAGCGTTCGTCTGCTACTCCCGGCAAGGTGACATGAATGAGCTGGTTGATCTGTCCCCCCAGCAATTTGATCGCCTTCTCCGCCTTGTGAGCCTCGGCCGGGCCGCTGGTGCCTTTTTGGGCGAGCATATGTCCGCCGACCTGAGTCAGGGGGAGCAGGTATTCTGCCAGGATGGGCAAGTTGGCGACTGCCCGGGCGATTGCCCAATCGTAGCGCTCGCGGTGGGCGGCCGCCTGGCCCACATCCTCGGCGCGGGCATGCAGCACCTCGACTGCCTCCAGCTTGAGGCTCTCGACGATATGCCGGCAGAACTTCACCTTTTTACTCACCGATTCGACCAGGGTCAATTGCATGTATGGGTAGAGAATTTTTATCGGGATTCCCGGGAACCCGGCCCCGGTGCCAACATCGATCAGTCGCGTCGGCGGGTTATTCTTCCAGGCCAGAATGCATGAGAATGAGTCCAGGAAGTGCTTGGTGCGGATCCCCTCTTTATCCCGGATGGCCGTCAAGTTAAACATCGTGTTCCATTCCAGCAGTTCGCGCTCATAATGCATCAATGCAACCACCTGCCGTCCGGTCAGATGGATGCCAAACTCCTGGAGTGCGGTCTGAGCTAACTTTTCCATGCCTATCATAAATTATAACAAAGCCCCTCCCTTCGTGGGGGGAGGGGCAAAAGTGGCTAGGTTTTACTTACGCCTTGGCTTTCTTGGCCTTGCGCTTGCGGATGGCAGAGCGGATGCCTAGGCCAACCAGTACGAAGGGGCCAAAGATGATCAGCAGGATCGGCAGAACAAGGATCACCAGCCAGATCAGGAAGTCCACCAGGCTTTGCAAGAATTGGATCAACGCCTGGACAGCATCCCGGGCTACGCCCTCAGGCTTCCAGCCGCCAATCTCAAGCGGTTGGATGGTCTCCTCGGCAATGACCGTCACGGTGATGAGCGAATAGGCGGAGGCCTCTTCGAAATATTGCATCTGGCCTTTGACGACTTCGATCTGCTCGCGGTAGTACTCCAGTTGGTTGAAGACGCTCAACACATCCTCGGTCTCAGTTGCATTGAGCATGATCTGTTCCAACTGGTCGCGGGCGGATTCCATGGAGCGGAGCCGCGATTCGAGGTCCACATACTGCTGGGTAACATCCTGGCCGGACCGAGTCTCATTACGCACCTCGATCGCATCGCCTTTGATCTGGTTGATGGCGTTATCCATGCTTGTCGCTGGGACGCGAATGCTGATGCGGCCTTCCAGGACAACCTCGCCGCGCGGGGCATAGGTCTGGTAGATATTCATCGAGACGACGAAACCACCCATCTGGTTTGCCATCCGGGCGATGGCATCCACTTTGATGTCTGGGTCTGACACCACGATGCTCAATTCGGCGTTCATGATCACCAGCCGTTCCTGGATGGCGGTAGTGCTGTTTTCGGTCCCAGACTGGCCGTACGGCATCTCGTTGGGCTGAGTCATGCCTTCGTTGTAGGCATCGGCCACCGGCGCTTCCTGCGCGAGACTATCGTACCCGGGGGCACGCACCTCATCCGGGGCGCCAAGGGAAAACGGCACGGATGCTTTTGGGGCACAGGCAGCCAGGACCAATAACAGGGCAAGGACAACAAATACGGCGTTCTTTTTCATCGTTTCTTCTCCTTCGTTGGGGTCATGAGTTCAGGTTCGCCCTTTAGACGCCTGTTGGGGGAGAAAAGTTCCGGGATGGGCTGAGAGCATGGGCAACTACCAGCCCCCGGTGAGCCTTTCGGCATGGCGCGGCGGGAGTCCGGCGGTTAGGATACGATCCTGTACAGACAGGATGTCGTAGTCAGCGCGGCGCGGCTCCCATTTACAGGTCTCAGGATAGTAGATCGCGTACGCTGCGCGCGGGTCGCGGTCGCGCGGTTGGCCGACCGAACCAGGGTTGTGGATTGATCGGCCGTTCATCTTGTAGTGTGTACCTGGCGCAGGGATTTCGATCTTGAAATCGTCCTCATCCTGGTTGTACTGGAAAATGGCCTGGAAATGTGAATGGCCGACAAAGCACCACGGAGTATCGAAGAAAGCCAGGTTGAGGCGGGCATTGAGGGTATTCAGGATGTATTCCCAGATCGGGTCGCGGGGTGCGCCGTGGACCAGCGATACTTGGCCCCGGACCGATGTCTCCTTCGCCAGGTTGCGCAGAAAATCCCGGTTTTCATTTGATAGTTGGTCCGTCTGCCAGATCAGCGACCGGCGCGCCTCAGAGTTAAAGGCTGAAAGGGGGATTCCACCGACCATGGCATAGTCGTGGTTGCCCATCTGGCAGGTCAACCCGGGAAGGTTGCGGATCCGCTCGACACATTCGTTCGGGTCTGGGCCATAACCGACCAGGTCGCCCAGGCACCAGGTCTCATCCACGTCTCCAGCGTCGGCCAACACGGCTTCGAGGGCGTTCAGGTTGGCATGCACATCGGATATTACCAATATTCTTTTCATCACTGCTCCAGGAGCCCCAGTAATCTTTCAATCACCCTTTCTCCTACTTCTGACTTGCTCATCAGTGGCAAGACTTCTTTATTGCAATCCGCATAGATAAACGTAACCCGGTTGGTGTCGGTGGCAAAGCCGGCATCCGGGGAGGAGATATCGTTGGCGACGATCAAATCAAGCTTCTTGGAATGCAATTTTGCGGATGCATTATCCAATAGGTCGCGGCTTTCGGCGGCGAAACCGACCACACAGCGCGGTCGCTTCGTCTTGGACCGCAGCTCTGCCACCGCGGCAAGGATGTCTGGTACGGCCTCCAACTCGACCCGCGGGATACCGTCCCGTTTCTTGAGTTTTTCGGTCGCAACCTGTTTCGGACGGAAATCGGCAACGGCAGCAGCCATCAGCAGGGCATCGGCATCCGCCGATTCCGCCAGCACAGCCGCGAGCATCTGCTCTGCCGTGCGCACTTCCAAAATGCGCGCTCCAATCGGCGGGGTTAAGCCTGTGGGCGCTGTGATCAGAACGACGTTTCCACCTGCATCGAGGGCAGCCTGGGCCAGAGCGTACCCCTGTTTGCCCGAGGACCGGTTGGTGATCACCCGCACCGGGTCGATCGGTTCCTGTGTCCCACTGGCAGTGACGACGACCTTCTTCCCTTTCAAAGGCCCGCCACGTCCCAGCGCCAGACGGATCTGCCCAAAGAGCTCTGCAGGCTCGGTCATCCGCCCCAGCCCGACCAGACCGGAGGCCATCCGGCCCTCCTCCGGGCCGATGACGGTCACTCCCCGCTGGCGCAGGATTTCGATGTTCGTCTGGGTTGCCGGGTGCGAGAACATCCCGGCGTCCATGGCCGGGGCGATTAAGATGGGACAATCGGCAGCCAGGGCGGTGATGGTCAGCAGGTTATCGGCGATCCCGGAAGCCAGTTTGGCGATTGTGTTCGCCGTGCAAGGGGCGATGACCAGCAGGTCTGCGCTGTGACCAAGACCGACATGGAGCACGTGGGCTTCACCACCCCACAACTCGGCGTCGATGAAGGCTCTCCGACCAGTGACCGACTGAAAGGTGAGCGGCGTGACGAACTTCTCCGCGGCGGAAGTGAGCAGGATCTCCACGTGCGTGCCGGCCTGGGTCAGCCTGGAAGCCAAATCAGCCGCCTTGTAGGCGGCGATTGACCCGGTCACACCGAGGATGATATTCTTGTTTGAAAAGATGATCATAGAGAAATTATACTCTTAACGCCCTGCAGAAAGCGAATCGGCTGGGGTATCTGCGGGACGAGTGGTCCATGGTGCGGATATTGGTCATCTTCGAGGTAACGGTCACACTTCCTTAAGAGTCTGTGCGATTCAGCAAGGTGTTAATCCGGGCGATCAGCTCAGTGGTGTTGCATGGTTTGGTCATGTAATCATTAACTCCCAACTCGAAACCTCTTTCCTTGTACTCGGCACTATCCAGAGCAGTCAGCATGATGATCGGGATGCCGGCGGTCTTCGGGTTGCTGCGAATCTTCATGCAAACTTCAAAGCCATCCATCTCCGGCATCATGACATCCAGGAGAATGAGATCCGGAACAGATTTTTCCAATTGCTCAAGGGCTTGAAGACCGTCGCTTGCATGGATAGTGTGAAACCCATGATTACTCAGTAAGGTTGAGAGCATTTTGCTGAGCATCTTGTCGTCATCAACAACCATGATTTTCCCAAACATAATGGTTCTCCAGAGCTTTGGTTTCGGGCACCGGGATGCACCTCAACCCGATCGATTTTAGGCCTATGGTCCAGCCGCTTCAAGATGCCTCAGGAATCTGAAAGCCATCCAGCAAGCATAGAACCATCAGCAGGATAATTTGTCCTGTAATATTATCGTAAATGTAAAATCCGTGTTTGAAGTACCTTCCCGGGGTTGCTTCATCGTGCCCTTCATAAAAGCATGATTCCAATCGGCGGGTATAAGGTCAATCTTCATTGCCCTTTATGAAAGATGTGCGCACGCATCCAGATGTAGATTGCAGGAAGGATGGCACCGAGATAGATACTCAAGGGGACTATAGAAAGAAATTTGAGCGCTTGGAAATTATACTTGAAGAACAGGTAGCCGAGGTTGCCGAGTATCACCGGGAGCCAGCCCACCGGCAGGACAAACAAGGCCAGCAAGTCAGCTTGCTGGAAATAAGGCATAGTCAGAGGAATGGCAGCCACCAGGGACAGGAATTTCTTTCCCCGATCCATTGGGATGAAAAGCGGAGGCAGCCAAAAAAGGAGGGCGGCAGGGCCGATCCATTGCCATAGGCTGATGCTGGCCCAATCATATGGTGGAGCGATCTGCAGCCTTGCCACCAGGTTCTGCGGCCAGCCCGGGTAGAGGATCAATGAAAGCAGCGAGAGACAGGCCGGCAGGATCAGGACGCGCAACCGGTCCCGCCACGAGATATCTGCTGTCAGCCAGAGCAGAAAGCCGAATGGCAGGCCGATTTGGAACTTCGTGCTCGCCAGCCAAAATCCCAGCCCGGCGAGGTGCCAGCGCCGGTGGGCCAACCCCCACCAGCCGAGCGCCAAACCAAAAACCAGCAGGCTGGTGATCTGGCCCATATACAGGCCATAGAGCATTTGGAATGAGATCAGGGTGAGGGTTGTCGGCCCGCCGAAGATCCGCCCGGCGAAGTAGATGCAGGGAATGCTGAGCAATGCCCAGACGACATAACCCCATGTGAAAGGAAGGACTGCCCACAACTTGAACAGGGGTAGGATCCAGATGGCATAGTAATAACGGGTCAGGGTACCCCCGGCAGCGAGAAAGTAGACATTGTAGTCGAAGGGGATGACGAAGAGCTGGTCCTGCACCCAGACCGCCAGCCCTATGGCCACGATCGCAAATGCGAGGGCGAAGGCTTCCAGCCTGGATGGCGGTTTCCTCAGCCGGGAGTCGATCGCATCTGCTTTCCAAAAATGTTCCAGGTTGGGGTGGAAGAAAGACACTTGTGGTTCCCTTTGTTCTACCTGATTACGATTGTCCAAACAGGGTTTCCAGCCCGCGCCAGACACAATCGCGCCAGGTGGTGAAATTGTACGCGCCCCCGTTCTCAAAATAGATCATATCATAGCCACTCTCTCTGAGCAGGGCCTGCATGCTTAGGTTGGAATCGCGTAGAAAGTCCATCCTGCCGCAGTCCAGCCAGAGCTTGACTGGCGGCCGGGGCATGTGACGGACCATCTGCATGGCAATGGTCTCATGCTCCCAGAGCGTGAAGGCGCCTGCCTGGCTGAGCACCCGGCCAAAAATCTGTGGCAAGCGTAGAGCAGTATACACCGATATCAACCCGCCCATCGAGGCCCCCAACAATCCGTAAGCACCAGGGTGTTTTTCGATATCGAGGATGTTCATTTCCCGGGAAGCGAGTGGGATGACGCCTGCGACAATAAAGGCCAGCGTCGTCTCCGAACAGGCATACTCAACCATCCGGCCCGGGCCGCCATTCTGGATCAGGGCCATCGCCAACGGGTGGATGCGCTCCTGGGCGATGAGATTATCCACGATGGCGGATAATTTCCCGCGTCGCAGGTAATCCGGGCCATCGAAGACGACCAATAAGGGGACAGGGGCATCGGTGGGAGGCTTGTACAGGTAGACATCGCGCTTGCTCCCGAGGACCATGCCCTGTGCCTCGACCCGGTGGCGGGTGACTGTCCCCCGGTCTGCGCCGCGGGTGCGTCGGACGAGGGGTGTTGGGCCGGCATCCGGCATATAGAAGAAATGGTTGTAGGCGTTGATCCCGTTCCAGATGCGCCGGCGGTTGAGCGGGTCTGGAATACGGACTTTTGTCCTCGTGTCCAGAAGTGAGTATTCAAGGTAGCTGTCTGCCGGCAAGTCGAATGAACAGGCATACATGCCCCTGGCAAGGCGTTTAAACGGCTGAGGGTTCGCATCCCACCCGTGGAGGTCGTCGATCAAGGATGGGGCTGACTGACCTTCCCATAGGAAGGTGGCTTTTTCTCCGTCAATGACCGGGTTGCCACGCTGGCGCGCCAGGTTGAGCAGGGATTGGTTCATAAATATTCTCGTTGGGATAAGATTGCCCCGGATCTACCCGACTGACCACGGTCCCGGCAATCCTGTCGTAGGGCGTCCGTTGTCTTTTGGACAGGAACAGGGTCAGCAAAGTGATGGCCAGGAGCAGATATGCCACCACAAACCCTGCCACAACCCACTTTTCCGGCTCCTGGGGATTCGATGGCCATCCGGGGATGTGGAAGATGCAAGTGTGGGCGATCTGCCAGGGAAGGAATTTGAGCGCCGAGCGTAAAAAGGCCTGCCAGAAGGACAACTTAGTACCATCCAGCGTGACCACCTGCAGACCAAGCCGTCGTTTTCCCCAAGTGGCCCTGCGTGAGGAACTTTCCTGAATGGCGAAATACAGGATTACAGGCAGGATCACCGTGATGAAGGCCACCAAGTCGCTCAGGACAGGATCCAGCGGATCGGCATCCTTGAGCGGACCACGGACGAAACCGATGCCGATCGCCAGGGTGATGAATATATAGATGACGATCGGTAGGATGTCGATGATAAAGGCACCCATACGGCGGATGACTAGAGTTTGCTTACGGCTTTCCATAACGTTCGCGTTTCTCCGTTCCCTTTGGTGGCTCCTCGATATCAGGATGAACCTCCCGGACTCCGCATTGCTTTCATCACCTTCTTTCCGAAAGTTGCCGGTGTGGAGTTTTCTATGACCAGCGTCTCGGCCGAGTGGAATTTCATGAAATCGGCCATTGCCGCTGCCACGCTGGCGACGAGTTCCTCGCCCGGCTTTACTCCCGGCTCCAGGTAGATGGCTTTAAGGCGCAATGTACCGGTCTTGCGCTCGAGTTTTGGATCGAAGCGGCCGACCAGGCGGTCCTTATGCAGGATGGGCAGGCAGAAGTACCCATAAATACGCTTAGGGGCCGGTAAATAGGCCTCCAGGGACTGGCGGAAACCCCAGAATTTAACATCCCGGCGGTTGGCCCAGAACAGGCTTTCGAACGGGCTGAGGAAAGTCGTCCTTTCGGCTTTCAGAGCTCCATCCGCAGCCTGATCCAGCAGGGGCAGGTTGTCGCGGTGGATGATCAGGTCCCCTGTTGTGCCATCGTCAAGAATCCCGCTGACCCGCAAAAGGGTTCCCTCCCGGAGCAGGGATTCTACGATCGGTCTCGACCGGGTAACCTTCATCCAGGTATAGTCACCAGCGTGACGGGCCAGACAGACCCCGAGTGCTTTTGCGCCGCGTTCAACCCAGTAGCGGTCGCGTCCCTCAGCGGTCGGCTCGGTTGTGTCGACCCATTCAGGGAGGACTCTCTCGGTCAAATCGTAGACCCGCTGGAAGTTAACCCGGTCAGCGATCATCAACTCTCCGAAGGCGAACAAGTATTCCAACGCGACCTTGGCCGGGCGCCAGTTCCACCATGCCCCTGGGGGATGGTCGCCGCGATCGAAATCACTGATCTTCAGCGCCCCCTCGCGCTGGATCCGTTCGCGGACGAAAGCGATGGTCTCCGGATGGCCTCCCTGTGAAAGCCAGCGGGTGTACCAGTTGCTCGGCTTTTCCTGCAGGCTGCGCTGGTGGGGGATCTGGTAACGGTATTCGGCCAACGGGATGATGCTGGCGGCATGCTGCCAGCCCTCGAAAAGCCGGCGTTGCGGGCCAAAGACCAGGGCATCAAAATCAAATGGGACGTAGTTCCCCAGGCGGGACCACAGGACGAGGTACTGGCTGCGGGCGACCATCTGCAAGGTATCGATCTGGACACAGCCAACCTGGTCGACAGCAGCAGAGATGGCGTCGCGCCCCGAGGGAAGCTCGCTCCCATTTGGGTGATGCAAGCCCTGGGTCCGCAGGGCAAGGGTGCGCAGGGCCGCCAGCGGGTAGACCGTTGTCATCTGGCTCGCAGCGAAACGCGCATCGGGTGCAGTTCCGCCAGCATGACATTATTCTTGACCGACGGGTCATTGTACATGAATGCACGGGCGGCGTCTTCGCTTTCAGCCTGGAACACCACCAGGCCAAAGGTGTCGTCGAGGCACGGGCCAGCCAGGAGGACAGTCCCTGCAGCGGTGGCTGCTTTGAGATATTCAAAGTGTTCGCTCATCACGGCTTCTTCTTCAGGTGTGGGGGCGTCGAAAAAACCGTGGCGGAACGGATGGAGAAGGTAGATATATTCTGGCATGGGCTAGTCCGAGAACGCTCCCGACCAAGCCTCGAAGCGTCGGCTGGCGCATTCTTCATCCTTGTAGAAAGAGAGATAGGTTAGAACCTGGTAGGGGATAAAGACCTGATCCTTGGGCTTGTGCAGAGCCAGGTCGTAATATGTGTGCCAGGTGCCGGAGTTCAGGTATATCTGGTTGGTAGGGTTGGGCACGCCGGGGATCGAGTCCAGTGGGATGACTTCATGTTGATGGGTATGTCCGTAGACGATGAATTGGGCCGTGCGCTTAAGGAACGCTTCCTCCTTCAGGGCATATTTCGCCAGTGTGACGTCTCCACCCCAGAAGGTCTCGCGTAGCCATACTACGATTTCATCAATGGTCTGGAACGATGTGCGTTTGGACAGGCGGATGAGCAGTTCCAGGCCATCGACGAGATCAAATTTGAACTTCCTATCGGCCTCGCGGACGATGGGCAGATCCAGGAATTGCTCGGCCAGTTCATCCCAGACGGCCTTAAGTTTCTTCTGCGCCGAAGCAGGGACATTGTTCTGTCTCAACTGGCCGCTGATCCACAGCGGGGTGGCCAGCACCGGGCGGACATTGACCAGTTCACGCAGGCTGTCGATGATCCCGGCGGGCAGGTCCGCACCCAAGCGGCGTTCGGCCTCGACCGGGAACCGGTTGAGCACTTCCACAGCGAAGGCATCGCCAATCGTGGCTGCATTCCGGCCTTTTTCCTTGTTATAGTTAAAGGAGTCGTAGACATCGCCATGTTGGGCATGGATCCTGTATCGCCGGAAGATGTCGTTGAGCTCAGCCAACTCCTCGCTCTCATGGGGAAAGGGCGTGACCGGGTTGGCCAAGCCAAACGCAGCGATCACTTCCTGCCGGATCGCGTCGAATGCGGGACCAGGGATGTGGTAATACCAATCATGGTTGCCAATCATGGAGTAAATGCGCACTGGCACACGCGCCTCCTGCTTCTTGCCCATGGCTGGAAGGCCATTCCTGGTTGCAGCGGGGAGAGGCAAGCCTCGGGAGAGATCCTTGAGTATCTGGGCGGTCTCCTGGTTGTTGGCCAGGATGGCGCGGGTAATCTCTCCCAGCGTCTCGGCATAATCCGGGTCCTTGAGATCAGTCCATGGCCGGGTCAGGTTGGCCTGGCCATTGTCCTTCTCCAGCCAGCGGGTGGAATGGAGGGGCTCGAGGATATCTCCCATCAACACGATTTCTATCTGCTCCAGGGGGCGGTATCTGCCATCGGAACGCCAGGAAGCGTGGAGGGCCAGTTCCTTCAACCGGTCTGCGAGCAAGCGGAAGGCTGCAGCGGAGATGGATTTGCCGAACGTGCCGTCGCCCAAGTGGATATCGCTGATGATGATCAACATACGCAACCTCCAGTGGAATCAACTATCTGCTCTAATTATAGCCGCTAGTTGCAGCCTGATTTGGGAAAAAGTTGCTCCGAATTGCCTGGACACAGTCACAGGAGTTTTGGGAACCTCTGGGCGTCCGCTCAAATGGCTGGATGACACCGGTCAAGAGCGTTTTCTCCGGGTACTAGTACCCGGACACGGTGAACGTGATGGGGGCAGACATGGAATTGACCGGCAAACGTAGCGTAATACCACCAATCAGAATCACAGTGTCCGGGCACTAGGGAAGTTTTTGACCATCATCGGTCTGTTTTGTTGCTCCAAAAGTCCCTTGCTATTTCGGGCTGTATTAAGGTACTATTACGGAAACATATGTCATCGAATATGCTGGTGCCCCGCGCCCAGACTGGACTCCAGACCGGACGTATCCTGCAAACCACTCTCAGTGTTGCGGTCTTGTTGGCGACCCTGTTCACCGGGTTTACTCCTGCATTTCTGACCGACAACCTGAACGACCGGTTCTCCTTGCTGTTAACCCCTCAGCCGCAAGTCTTCCAGGCTGAACCGACGACCCAACACTCCTTACGTATCGGGATTGTATCTGGCCACTGGGGGAACGATGCTGGTGCGGTGTGCGAAGATGGGACGACCGAAGCCGATGTCAACCTGACAATTGCGCTATTAGTCCAACAACGGTTGATGGCTCAGGGTTTCCAGGTCGACTTGTTGAAAGAGTTTGATACTCGTCTCGATGGATACCAGGGCGCCGCGTTGGTTTCGATCCACAACGACTCGTGCCTATATATCAATCCTCAAGCCACAGGATTCAAAATTGCGGCCGCGGTTGGCAACCGCGATCCCAACCTGACCAACCGTCTATCCGCCTGCCTGGGCGACCGCTATACCCAGAGCACCGGCCTGTCATTCCACTCGGGCAGCATCACACTCGACATGACAGATTACCATGCCTTCAATGAAATCGATCCGTCCACCGCTGCGGTGATTATCGAAACCGGCTTCCTCAACCTGGACTACGCTATATTAACCCAGCGTCCCGACCTGGTGGCTGAAGGTATCGTCAATGGCATTCTATGCTATGTGAATAACGAGAGCCTCTCGACGCCTAATGTAGTGCCATAACATGAATCCTGAACCGGTATCCGTTCAACAGGCAATCGAGAATGCCCGCCAAGCTATGCAACGGGGCAACCGGAAGGATGCCCGTCGTTGGGCGGAAAAGGCTGCTGCCCTTGCCCCGGACTTGGAGGAGCCCTGGCTGATCCTGGCGGCAGTTGCCAGCCCGCGGGCCAGTGTGGCCTACCTGGAACGCGTCCTCGAGATCAATCCGGATAGCGAGGGCGCCCGCAAGGGCCTGGGTTGGGCAGTTGGTCGCCTGCGCCAGGCGGAGGGGGAGAGAGATGCAACTGCGCGGATTCCGCAACATGAAGAGGATCTGGCAGATACGACGCCGCGCCGCTCCCAACGTTCGACCAGCAGGCGGAACTCCATCCCGCCAGACCGCTCCCATTCTCGGTCGGGTGGGTACCGCGGGGTTACTTTCTGGATCGGGCTCCTGCTGTTGACCTGTCTGCTGGCAGCCTGGGTGTTCTGGCCAGGGAATGCCGCGGCAGCAGTTGCCATGTTGCGCGGAAACAATGGACAGGTCCAGCCGACCGCCACCCTCCCCGGGGCAGCGGCGAACATCACCAAACCGACCTATACCCCGACCCCGACGGCTACGTTCACACCCACACCGACCTTCACGCCATCGCCAACGCCCACGAATACGCCCACACCCACCCCGACCTTCACACCGTCACGAACGCCACTGCCGACCAATACCCCCGACCGCCAACAATCTGGTCCGGTGCCCGGGTATTCACCGACCGGCGCTGAACGCTGGATCGATTTAGACCTATCTGCCCAACGGCTGTATGCTTATGAGGGCAATACCGTTGTTGCGAGTTTCATCGTCTCGACAGGAACCAGTCAGACACCAACCGTAACTGGACAATATTACGTTTACATAAAGCTCCTGTATACGGATATGGCCGGCCCGGGCTATTACCTGCCCGATGTGCCCTATACGATGTATTTTTACAAGGGGTATGGCATCCACGGAACTTATTGGCATAGTAATTTCGGGGTACCCATGAGTCACGGGTGCGTGAACATGCGCACATCTGAAGCCGCCTGGTTGTTTAATTGGGCTTCTGTGGGCACACTGGTAAATATCCATTATTAGGTAGGAATTTGTCTGCCGTGAGTCTACTTTCGAGACGCGATTTTCTCAAGCTGAGCGGGGCGGGGGCACTTGGCTTGTTGTTTGCCGGTCTTTTCCCGGAGAGAATCCAAGCCGGGGAGGAGCCGATCAGCCAGGGCCGTGTTACGGATGGCAATATCAGAGTCTATGATGCCCCCTCGACCAGCGCCAACCTTGTGACATCGTATTGGAAGGATTACGTATTCCCCATCTCTGAAGCGGTGATCAGTGATAACCACGAGGATTACAACCGGGTCTGGTACCGGTTGGAGAGCGGCGGGTTTACGTACTCGGGTTCAATCCAGCCGGTGATGACCATTTTAAACACGCCAGTCACAACAATCCCCTCGCAAGGCGTCCTGGCGGAAGTGACCGTCCCATATACAGATGCCCGCCGGCGCCCGGGGCGTGACGAACCCGTCCGTTACCGCTTGTATTACCAGACAACCCATTGGGTGGTTGGAATTGAATACGATAACAGCGGGACTCCCTGGTACCTGATCCAGGACGACAAGTGGCAGGATGTCCGCTATTATGCCCAAGCCAGTCACATGCATATCTACACGCCCGAGGAACTCGCCCCGCTCTCCCCGGACGTCCCGAACTATCTCAAACGGATAGAAATCCGCCTCGACGACCAGTTGGTGATTGCCTATGAAGGTCGCCACCCGGTGTTCATGACCCGTACGGCCACCGGGGCACGCTTCCGCAATGGAACCTACTCGACTCCGCTCGGACATTTCCAGACATTCCATAAACGCCCGTTCCGGCATATGGCCGCAGGCGACTTGGCATCCAATGGTTATGACCTTCCGGGCGTGCCCTGGGTATGTTACATTACCGAAAGCGGTGTTGCCCTCCATGGGACATACTGGCACAATGACTTTGGTCGTCCCCGAAGCCATGGCTGTATTAACCTGCCTTCCCGGGCTGCGAAATGGCTCTACCGCTGGACCCAGCCGGTTGTCCCCCCTGAAGAACAATTTGCCTTGAAGAGCTTCGGGACTGGGGTGGATATCTTCGAGTAATGCTGACCCGTAGGGATTTTCTAAAACTGAGCGGTGCCGGGCTGCTGACGGCCTTGTTTGCAGGTGTCTTACCGGACCTGGGACAGGCCG
>Ga0180007_10003008_pt1 | contig 19322 bp, 18 predicted proteins | sample MM_PC_MetaG_FD_121122 | JGI IMG/M metagenome (GOLD analysis project Ga0180007, IMG submission 121122) | Groundwater microbial communities from the Aspo Hard Rock Laboratory (HRL) deep subsurface site, Sweden - MM_PC_MetaG | ecosystem: Environmental > Aquatic > Deep subsurface > Groundwater... | reverse complement strand
TAGAAATAGCTGCCTCGAAGCGGTTAAAAGATGTATTGCATCTTTTTACAACAGAAAGGCAGTCTTCTTCAGAATGACAGATGGGGGTGGCGACTTGCCTTTATCAAGACGATAGGGTTGCAATAAAATTGCAAATAGAGGCAAGTCGCCACCCCCATCTGTCATTCTGAAGAAGACTGCCTTTCTGTTGTAAAAAGATGCAATACATCTTTTAACCGCTTCGAGGCAGCTATTTCTAGGAACTTGAAGCAGTGTCTTGTAAACTCCTCGTGCTTCATTTTCATTAAGCGAGGAAGCTCGTATGGCCCACAGGTTAATGTCCGGGAAAAGAGCTATCGTACTTTCAAGGGCTTGGCGGAGATCTTCTCCAATCGGCTGCTCAAGGATTAACCGTTCAATCTTCTGCGCAATAGCCTTTTTCATAAGCATATCGTTCTCTTGATTAAGCTGAAGGACAAGTTGCCACAGATTGGGACTTTTTCTGAGAAAGTTCTCGATTAGGTTACTGGAGAGGGCAATGCCATCTAAAACCCGGGATTCAGCCATGTTTAGCCAAACTAAACTAAGCCCAAGAGGTTTTCCGCCAACTAAACTTAAGGGATAGATATTTTTAGTTGGCTCGGGAGTTTCTTTGGCGTCAAGGTGAGAATCAAGGACAACATTTAATACGCCCTCCCGCCATTCTTCATCCATTCCTAAACAGTAATCACTTTTTAACCTCCTTTCATTTAAGATGAGATGGAGCAAGAATCTTCCCTTAGCCGAAGATGCATCAAGGCGACTTAGTTGAGGATTAAGCTTCTTTGTAAAGACATTAGAGAAGTTGTCTTGCCAAACTTTTGGATTATGAACTAGCACTTCCAATAACGAATTTGTCGTATCGCAAACAGAAGCGTATGTCCAGGATAATCCTGAGAAGTTTTTCTCATCCTCGATCAGGGGGACCCAATTAAGGAAGCGAATCAGGGCGTTGATATTGGAAATGATAGTTATCACGTTCTTACCCTGACGCTCTGGCTTGGATAGAATTTTATCCAGCTCGTTCAATGCATCATCCGTAGACATTGGATCGCCTTTTTTGCCGCCAACCCTCATGGGTACCCACTCTAAAGCATTAGCTGCAAAGACGACATGGTGTGGTTGGACACCAGCTATTTTTGCAACGTTCAATAAGATTTTTTGTTGAATGGGGTTGGCAAGCATTTTTTTGGTAATGGCATGGATTCCTCCCCATGTTAGACCATTCCAATTCAACTCAGTTGCTACTACATCCTCACGAAACGCTATGGGCAACAAAAATGCTACAGCATCAAGCTTTCCGGCGGATGATGAGTTAAAACCTTTTTCTCCTAACAACCAGCTTGTGTTGCCAACAATGGCTTCAAGGTTGTAAAAAGGATTCATTATCCCGAAAGCAAGTAAAAGCCTGTTTACAAGTCGGGTAATTCTTTCAGGTAAATCAACTGAAAGTTTTTCCTTTAAGAAAACCGTTGTTAGGCGTCGATCTAACAACCAAGAGAACAAACGAGCTCGTTCTAAGGTTATAGCAAGATAGGATGGCTGTTTACGACACCTCATTTGCCACTCACTAATAGTTTCAGTGATTATTTTAGCGTTTTGAGACTTTTCCTTGTTAGAACTATTCTCTAATACTTGAATCGCTTCCTCAAACTTGATTTTTTTAGCAAGACTTATAGTATCCGGCCAAACCTTAAATAGAACCCCAAGATTACCTCGATCAAGGAATGGTATTACTGGAACCGCCCAAGTTTTAAAGATTCCTTGCTCGATACCATTTTCGCGCTGAACAACAAACTCATCTTCCTTGTCCGTTCCAAAAGCATTTACTTGAGCACACATCTGGCTCAGCATCATAACTTCTTCATAGCCCCACATAATGAGTTCTCCTTTCGTAATTAGTTTCTTTCCTTATGAGGTTGGAAAAGAACAGAAAAACTGGTCTCGTTGAAGACCAGTTGTAGAAGTTCAAAATTATCCTTTCAACACCTAAAACTAGTCTCCACGAAAGAGATCATAGTAATAGTAGTAATAGGAGTTTAATTTCCTCTGGTTGTCTTTCATTGTCGTCTTCTACTATTGTATAAAGATACAGCAGACCTTGTCAAGCCCTTCTTAAACTAAGCTTAGGAATTAGCTAAATTAATCCAGTCTTTTATGCTTAATGTCTCGGCTCGTTGACAGGGGCTGATGTTGTTTTTTTGGAGCCAGACTCTTGCTTTGTCTTTGTCCATTTTCAGGCCTTTTGATAAGTTATTGATTAATTGCTTTCTTGGTTGGCTGAAGCCGGCTTTAACAACCTTGAAGAGCAAATTGTCGGGAAACGATCCAGATAATTTTGGTTGGGGAATTATTTTAATAATGGCGGCGTCAACTTTTGGCTGGGGCCAGAAAGATTTCTTTGAGATGTAAGATATAATTTTTGCTTGGGCGTAAACCTGAACTGAAACCGCCAGCAAATTCATATGAGGCGGTTTGGCGCAAATTCTTTGTCCCACTTCTTTCTGAACCACCAACACGATGTGCGGAGGCCGGGCCTCCGCACTTTCCAGGAATTTTCTGATGGCAGGTGCTGTCAGATAAAAAGGCAGGTTGGCCACTATTTTGTAATTTTCAATTCCAAAATTTTTAATTTTCAAAATATCAGCTTGGATAATTTGAACATTGTCAAAGTCTTTCAGGGTTTCTTTTAGTATTTCAACCATATTGCGGTCTTTTTCAACCGCCACAACTTCCTTGACTCTTTTGGCTAATTCTTGAGTTAAAGTGCCAATGCCTGGCCCGATTTCCAAAACAACATCTTCTGGTTTCAAGTCAGCAGCCATAATTATCTTGTTCAATGTTTTCTGGTCAATGAGAAAATTCTGCCCTAATCTTTTTGAGGGCCGCAGACCGTATTTTTTGAGCAGCTCTTTGATGTTTTTTCTTGAAAATAGGTTCATTTTTTAATCTTAACACAGTTTAAGGGCTGTGGATAAACCGCTTGACTTGGGGGTGTTAGAATGGTATTCTGAATATAGAGATAATACATGGAAAGTTTGTTAGCTAAAGCCCGACAATTCAAGCAAAATTGGATGGTTTGGCCGAATCTCAAGGGGTCTAAGAACGACCCTTTGCTTTATTTGGGCGCGATTTCCATTTTTTTGTTTTTGTTTGTTTCTTTTGCCGCGCCTTCCTGCGTTAGCAAGAGTATGACATCTGTTTTTAATCAGGCCTCTCAATGCAGCAGTCTTTTTGCAGTGCCTGGCATAAAAATCCAAGAATCGCCGGACTTGAGCTTGGTTCAGAAAAACAGCTTGGCAGCTGTTTCCCCTCCCATTATGGTTACGCCCCAGGTTTTAGGGGCTTTGATTGAGGCGGCTGACTACGAGTCTGACCAAAAAGAAGTTGTTGAATATACGGTTGAGCCGGGAGATAATCTTTGGTCAATCGCTGAAAAGTTTAATGTTTCTTTAAACACTGTTCTATGGGCCAATGATTTAAGCCAGAATACAGCCATTCAGATTGGCCAGAAATTGATTGTTCCGCCGGTTTCAGGCGTTATCCACCACGTTAAAAAAGGCGACACTGTCAGCCAGGTCGCCAAAACCTATAAATCAGAGGCGGGCAAGATAGTTGCTTTTAACAATTTGGCGGCAGAAAATGATATTTACATCGGAGATATTTTAATAGTGCCTGACGGCGTTATGCCGCCGCCCACTGTTTATGCGCCAGCTTATGTGCCGATTGCTTCCAGTTATTTCATCTGCCCGATTTCTTCGCCCTGCCGCATAACTCAAGGCCTGCACTGGTACAATGCCATTGATTTTTCGCACGGCAAGTGCGGCGAACCGATTTACGCTGCGGCCGGCGGCACGGTTTTAAAAGTTAAATTGACCAGTTCCGCTTCTAAATGGGCGTTTGGCGGGGCAGGCAACCACATCACCATTTTACATCCCAACGGCGTGGTAACCATGTACGGCCATATTCAGACAAGCTTGGTTAATCCCGGAGATTATGTTTATCAAGGCCAGGTAATTGCTTTAATGGGCGGAGCTTACGGCATGCCAGGTTCTGGTAATTCAACCGGCTGTCATTTGCACTTCGGGGTTTCCGGGGCCAGGAATCCCTTTGCCCAATAAATAACCATGTCAGAATTTATTTTACTCTGGACCACATTCACAGGTATAACTAGCTATATTTTGCTTAAGACGTTCGGATTGCTGTAAAAAAGACAAACAAAAGAACCGCCTCCCAGGCGGCCTTTTTATTTCTGGCATTTCATACAGGTGCGGGCGGCTGGCATAACTTCCAGTCTTTTTTCTTCCACCTCTTGGCCGCATTTTTCGCACTGGCCGTATTTGTTTTCTTTGATTTTATCCAGAGCCAAGTTGATGTCTCTTAATCTTGTTTCCAAGCTGAACTCAACCGGCAATCTGGTTGTGTATTCTTCCACCTCGTCAGCCGCTGTTTCCAAAGCCGAGCCGCCAGTTTCGTCCCTGCCGAAATTAGGGAACTTTGAATCCCAATCCCCTTTTAGGTTGGGGTCTTTGTCGGCAAAAGTCGCCAACTGCTTTTCAATGGCAGTTTTTTCATTTTCCAATTTCTCTTTAAACTCTTGTATTAGTTTTTTGTTCACCCCCACACCAAACGAGCTTATATCTTAAAACTAAAAATTAGACTTAAGAATTTTGCTCGTGGTTTGTTTATTTATAATTTCCCCCGCTACCATAACAAACGTTGTTTTTTAAGATTAATTTTTTAAAGCTCGTTATGGTGTGGGGGTCAATATGTTTTATTGTAGCAGACTTTCTTTTAATTTAATAATTTTTAAGACCGACTGGTTTATTCTATCTTCGGAAATCTCGTTGTTTTTCACCGCTTGGTAAAGCAGGTCAGCGGCTTGCTCAATGGTTGATTGAGGATTGGAAAAAATCAAGATATCAGCTCCGGCTTTGACAGGCAGGGTAACCAGCTCTTTCAGGGAAAACTTGTTTAACAGGTAGTCTTGAGGCAGGTCGTCAGTAATAATCAAACAGTCGTTGCCCAATTCCTCTTTCAGCAGAGCAATGCCTTGGGGCGAAAAGGTAAAAGGCAGGTCAGGGTCAATGTCAACGTAGATAACGTTTGAGGTCATAACCAGTTCCGGCTCGCTTTCCATAACTTTTTGGAATTGCCAGGTTTCCGGGGTTTCATTCAAAACAGCCAAGGTTTTTTCCGGATTAAAAGCAATCTTGCCGTAGCCGGGAAAATGCTTGACAGCCACCAGGACATTGGCTTGTTTGTGGCCCAGGATTAAAGATTTGGCTAATTCGCTGACCGCCGCCACGTCCTTTTGAAAAGAGCGGGAAAAAAGAAAATCATCGGGCTCGGTCAAATCCAGAACCGGAGCCAGGTTGAGGTTGATGCCCAGTTTTTTCAATTCTTGACCTCGGGCCAAGCCAACTTCAAGGGCCTGGTCTGGATTGTTGATGGCTTGCTGGGCAGTTTTTTCTTCAACAAAATCTATTCGATTGATGGGCTGGCCTTCTTGGTCCACGCTAATCAGCAGGGGTAGGCCGCTGCGGACCAAAGAAGTTTTTTGCAGGTCTTCGTTTAATTTTTTAATCTGGCCTTCGCTGCCGATGTTGCGCTTTAACAGCAAGATGCCGCCTGGCTGGACATTGTCAATTAACTGTTGGGTGGCCGGGGTAAGCGTTTTACCGCTGATGCCGACCAAAAACATCTGGCCGATTTTTTCTCTCAAGGTCAGCCGGTCCAAAACAAATTCAGCCCCATAAACAGGGCTGAAGGGCAAAAGGGACAATGGCTCTTCTCTTAATTTTTGCAAAGTTGTTTCCATGCCTTTCCAAGAGCTGGTCAGGATGAAATAATCGTTCAAGAAAATCGAGTAGACAATGCCCAGGTCCTGGCGGGAAAAAGTTTGAAAGCGAAAGCTTAAATCTTCATAATTGCCGTTTTTAAAATTAGGGCTTAAAGCAGGCTCTTTTTTGCCCATTAGACTAAAGAGGTTGGCCAGGTCGTTTTCCATATTCGGCTCCCAAGATGTCAGCAGTTGGGTCAGGCCTGATTTGTCTGTGGACTTGGTGATTAATCCCAATCTATTGCCTTCTAATTGGGAATAGATAAACAAGGTGAAATCATCTCTCGCCAAGTCGTAAAAACCAGCTGGCGCGGTCAGGCCGAGCTCTTGAAAAAAAGCTTTGAGGCCTAAAATTTGGTTGGTTTCAGGGTTTTTGAGCAGGAGGCGAATCACCTGGCTTTCTTCCAAATCTCCTGCGAGAGTTTGGGCCAAGCCATCCATTTCCAAGGTTAAAACTCTGTCAACGGCCATAAGGGCCGGGGGCACAATGGGTTGTTTTTGCTCTTCCTGTTTTTGTTCGCTTATCGGCAGGACCGGCAGCTCTTTTTCTCTGACGACCAAATACCAGTACCAGAAAGTGGCCACAGCAGCCAAGACCGCCAAAGTGAGCAAGGTCAAAACAATTCTAATCCAGAGCTTTTGGACAAAAGACGGTTTTTTCAAAACAGGCCTGGGGATTTTTTTCGAGATTTCTTTTAAACCGGCCAAAGGACTGGGTTTTTCAGGAGCTACTGGTAAAGGAGGCAAAGGCGGCGGCGGAGCCAGAGGCAGTTCTTCTTTTCCCTCTGCCTTGGCTTCTATCCTCTGCAGGAACTTTTTTCTTTCCGCTTCTTCTTTGGCCTGGGTTTTTTTCAAGACGTCTTTAAACCCTTCTGTTCCCATCTGCTTGGTTTTTTCTTCCTCGGCCGCCCTGGCTTGCGCCGAGGATTCTCTTTCTATTCTTTGTTTTTTGATTTGCTCTTCCTGCTCTTTGGCCTGCTCTTCGGCCAAGATTCTTTCTTGGGCCGCTTTCTGGGCCAGCTCTTTTCTGGCCCTTTCTTTTAAGAGTTCTTCTTCTGTTTTTATTTGAGAAACTTTTTCTCTTTCCTGGCCCGCTTCCACTTCGCGAAGCTTGGCAATATCTTTTTGCATTGTTTTTACTTCGTCTCTTTTCAGGTATTTTAATTTTTCATCTTTTTCTTCTGGCATCGAGATAAATTTAGTATTTATCGAAGATTGAAATGAATCGAAAATTCATTGAGCATCTTTGAGGGACAAGTTTATTCTACCATGTTCGTCAACAGAAATCACCATCACCGGGACAATGTCGCCGATTTTAACCACGTCTTCCACTTTTTCCACTCTTTTGTCGCTCAATTGGGAAATGTGAATCATGCCTTCCTGGCCGGGCAGAATTTCCACAAAGGCCCCGAAATTCAAAATCCTTTTTACCTTGCCCTGGAAGACCTCGCCCACCTTGACTTCCCTGACAATGTTTTTTATCCATTCAACCGCTTTTTCGGCGGCTGTTTCTTTTTCCGCTGTCACAAAAACCATGCCCGAGTCCTCAATATCAATGGAAACCGCGCACTTGTCAATTATCTCGTTGATAATCTTGCCGCCAGGCCCTATCACCTCCCTGATTTTTTCAGGTTTTATCTGCAGGGTGTAGACGCGGGGCGCCCACTGAGAGAGTTTTGGCCTGGGCTTGTCCAGGACTTGGGCCATTTTGCCCAAAATCTGCTCCCTGGCTTTTTTGGCTTGGCGCAAAACATCCTGGAAGATATTTTCGGTAATGCCTTCAACCTTGACGTCCATTTGAATGGCGGTAATGCCGTTTTTGGTGCCGGCCGCCTTAAAGTCCATATCGCCGTAATGGTCTTCCGGTCCTTGAATGTCAGTTAAAATTTTATAGTCGCCTTTTTCATTACTGACCAAACCCAGGGCAATGCCAGCCGCTGGAGTTTTAATCGGTACGCCAGCGTCCATTAAAGCCAAGCAGGCAGCTGAAACAGACGCCATTGAAGTGGAGCCGTTGGAAGAGAGGATTTCCGTAACCACCCTCATGGTGTAGGGAAACTCTTCAAATCCGGGCACCAAAGGCAAAAGGGCTTTTTCTGCCAGCATGCCGTGGCCGATTTCTCTTCTGCCAGGACCTCTCATGGGCTTGACTTCTCCCGAACAGTAAGGCGGAAAATTATAATGGTGCATAAAGCGCTTTTTGCCCCTGATTTCCATGCCTTCCAGCAGTCTGACGTCTGAAGGCGAGCCCAAGGTTAGAATGGAAAGGGCCCTGGTTTGGCCCCGGCTGAAAAGTCCGGAACCATGGGTTCTGGGCAAAAGTCCGACCTCTGCTTGGATTTCCCTGATTTGGTCTAACTTGCGTCCGTCCGGCCTTTTTTCCTGGCGCATAATATTTTCATGAAGCAGTTTGTTGGCTGCTTCTTCCAGAAAGTTTTTAACGTATTTTGCCTTATTAAAGCCCGGATATTTGCCTTCAATAAAATAAACCAAATCGCTTTTCAGCTCATCCAGGGGCAAGTCGCCAGCCAGGGCTTTTTCCAGTTTGTCTTTCAAGAATTCGTTGAGCTCCTTTTCCAGGGCCTGGTCTTTGGCTGGTTCTGGCAAAGAAACTTTTTCCTTGCCGATTTTTTGGGCAATCTCTTTTTGGAAGTCAATGAGTTTTTCCAGATGAGGTTTGGCAAAACGATAACTGTCCAAAATCGTGTTTTCGTCTGTTTCATCTCCTTCCATCTCAATCATATTGATAAGCCCGTTGAGCCCGACCAGCATCAAGTCCATTTTGCTTTCTTGTCTTTGCTGGTAGGTTGGATTTAAAACAAACTGGCCGTTTGTTTTGACAACTCTCAAGGGAGCGATAGGGCCTGACCAAGGGATGTCAGAGATGGACAAAGCCAGGGAAGCGGCCACTAATCCCGGAATATCAGGATCGTTTTCGCCATCCCAGGAAAGGCAGGTTACAACCACTTGGACTTCTTTGTAAAAATCCTTGGGAAACCTGGGACGAACAGCCCGGTCAATGGCCCTGGCAGTTAAAATGGCTTCGTCAGACGGTCGGCTTTCCCGCCTGATAAAGCGGGAGCCCAAAATCTTACCCGCCGCATAAAATCTTTCTTCATATTCCACGGTCAAAGGGAAAAAATCTATGCCTTCTCTTTCGTTTTTTGACATAACAGCTGTGGCTAAAACCATGGTGTCGCCGTATCTGACCAAGCAGCTGCCTGAAGCTTGCTGGGCCAGGTTGCGAATTTCAACCACCAGGTCTTTGTTGCCGATGTTGAGTTTGAATTTCATATAAATGTAATGAGTGAGCTTCGCTTATTTTTTAAGTAAGTATTTATCCGGCATTTCTCCCAAGTCAATAAAATCATCAGCTATTTCTTTTAAACGGGCAGAAGTTGATTTGTCGAAAGCCAGCACTTCAACCCTTTTGCCCTGGTTTTTCAAATATTCCACCAATTGGATAAAGTCGCCGTCGCCAGAAACCAAAACAATCACGTCAACCCCGGTCGCGCTTTTGACGGCGTCAATGGTAATGCCAACGTCCCAGTCGGCTTTTTTCATGCCGCCGTAAAACTCCTGCAAATCTCTGACCCTGGTTTCAAGTCCCAGCTTGCTCAAGGCTTCAAAAAAGGGTTTTTCTTCTCCGGTCTTTGTTCTGACCACGTAAGCAAAAGCCCTAATAAGCTTTCTTTCCCCGACAGACGTTTTCAAAATCTCGGAAAAGTTTACTTTTTTGCCGTAAAGGTTTTTAGCTGAATGATACATGTTTTGCACGTCAATCAAGACAGCCACTCTTTGTTCTTTGTGCGTGATGACCATGTTGTTCTTATTTTTTAAGGCCGATCGCCTTAATGATTTTATTATACCGCCTAATGTTTTCTTCTTTCAAATAATTGAGCAGCTTCCTTCTTTTGTCCACCATCTTGAGCAGGCCTTTTTTGGAGTGAAAGTCTTTTTTATGCTTTTTCAAATGCAAAAGCAGCGCCTTGATCTCATCTGAAAGCAAAGCAATCTGCACCTCTTCTGACCCGGTGTCTCCTTCGTGTCTTTTGTATTGTTCGATTATTTTCGCTTTTTGTTTTTGGTTGAGCATAAGTTTAGTAACAATTTAAAATATTGGTCAGGTCTTCAGCCCCTGTTTGGCTGGTTGAAGGAATAGATTTCAAGTCCTTGAATAGTTTCAAATAATCCTTGAGTAAGCGGGGCATCAAGAAATTGTTTTTGACTGTTAAGTGGGCTTTTTCGCCTATTGCTTGTCTCAATCCAGGGTCTTTGACAAGCTTAATAATTTGTTCGGCTGCTTGCTGGGGATTGTTGACAATAAAGCCGTTCTCTTTGTCTTTGATCTGGGTTTTGATGCCGCCGGCATTGCCCCCAATAACTGCTTTGCCCTTCCACATGGCTTCAGTCACTGTGAGCCCAAAACCTTCTTTGATTGACTTTTGCAAGATAACATCAGAAGCAACCTGAATGGCATTGACAAATTCGTCTACCTTCAAACTGCCCAGCATGCTGGGGTCGGAAAAAAGAAAGATATTAGGGTCTTTTTGCGCTTCTTTTTTAACAATATTGAAAACCTTAATGCCTTCCGGGTCGTCTTGGGCCAGGAAAAAGCCCACCATGGCTAATTGCAAATCAGGGATTTCTTTTTTGGCTGTTTGATAGGCCTTGATAACTCCCAAAGGATCTTTCCATGGGTCAAAACGGGAAACCTGGGTAATCAAAGGTTTTTTAATATTGATGCCAAAGCTGGTTAGAATCTGTTGGGCAGTCTTTAATTCCATTGGCTGGTTTTTCGGTCTTAAAGGATCAATGGCTGGCGCAAAAACCACAGCTTCTTCTTTGATGTCCTGTCTGACAAAATCTTGAGAGCTGACCACAACCCTGTCATAACCTTCCAGAAAACCAGCCACAAAATCCCAAACCTCTCTATTGGGAGAGCTTAAATCAATGTGAAGGTGGCAGGCTGAAGGGTGAAAATTGGGCAAAAACTGGATAACGCCGGCCGGCTGGGGATCGTTGACTATCCAAATGTCAGCTTTCATGTCCTGCATTAAAGCCGCGCTTCTAATCATATGGTGCAGGTATCTTTTGCGGTGGCTGAAAGGAAAGTCATAATTCTTTCCCTGCAGGGCATTATGCATTGACTTGGTGATTTTGAAAAAGTCTTCTCTGGCTGGAATAGTGTACCATTCAGCATTCAGCCCAACGCCTTTCATCAGCGGAACCAAGCTTTTTAATATTTCAGCCACTCCCCCGCCGCGGGGCGTAGAATTAATCATATTAACCTTTAAGCTCTTCAGCTCTTTTGACAAGCTGTTTATTTCTTCCAACTGTTTTTGAGTGGCGAAGTTTTGGTATTGGTCTATTTTTTGGATTGAAGTTTCTACTTTTGGCAGCATTGTTTTTATTCTACACAAGAAACAAAAAAAGGCAAATAAAGCTTTCCTTTGGTGCCCCCACCAGGACTCGAACCTGGAACAAACGGATTAAGAGTCCGCTACTCTACCAATTGAGTTATGGGGGCGAATTTATTCTATTTCTTTTAATATTTTTAAGATATTTTCTTTTAGTTCGGGTAGATCTTTATTCGTGATTCTCCAAACTAAATTTAGGTCTAGTCCAAAATATTCATGGACTATAATGTCCCTTGTGCCGGCTATTTTTCGCCACGGAATATGCGGATATTTATTTTTAAAAGAAGCTGGCAAATTCTTTGTCGCTTCACCAATAATTTCTAATCTTCTTACCACTGCATCCTGAATTTGAGTACTATGAAGAAAGTTGTCTTTCGTAACTTCTTTGAGGTATTTTTCTATCGCTTCCATGCTTTCTAAAATATGTTTTAGAAAAATATCAGGTTTTTTCATAATATTACTAGTTGTTCATCTAAAATTATATCTTTCAAAAGAGGATGAAGAGAATCGTAAGTTATCACGTCTACTTTTTTCTTTAATGCTTTCTCTAGATCCAGTTTTAATCCCACCAAATCAAGCAAGCTTTTTTCTCCCCTGAACTCAACTAAAAAATCGATGTCGCTATTTTTTTTTGCTTCGCCTCGGCTAAAAGAACCAAAAACCGCTGCCTTTTTAACATCGTGCCGTTTTAATATAAAAATAATATCCTTTTTAATATTTTGAATAGATGTCTTCATAATAATTTTTTACCAACCGAGCTAACGGGGCAAGGTTATTTTTCACAGCCGATGTTGTACCATTGCAATAAAGACGAAGACTTAACAATGCCAAGCTGGCTGATAACCGTGGTTATAATCACCCAGGCGCAGAAAATAATAAGAAGGCCGATAACCACTGATGTTATAATGTTTCGCGCCTTGGTCAACATATCTGGCTTAACCCCGCCAAAAAAGAACATTACCCCGCCAATCACCATCATTAACACGGCAATAACAGCCGCAACCTTAAAAAACCAAACAATAATACCATTAATCATGACAAAAAAATGGCATAATTCGCAGGAATTAGATTTCCATTCGGCCCCTAGTCCTTTGCAATTTTCTTCAAAAGTAAAATCTTGATGGTCAACATCAAACGCTTTTAGGAGTTTCAAAAAATCATCAACCAATGCGGGATTTGTAGAATTATAAACACAAACTTCTTTGCCGCAAGGCACTAATCCATCATAAATTATTGTTTTTCCATTGTCTTCATAAGCATTATAAGAAGCCCCAAAAGAAACTAAGGGGAAGAACAAGCCCGCCAATAAAATAATTAAAAAAAATCTTTTCATATTTTTATTGTAGCAAATTTGCGTTTTGCAGTAAATCCAGTGCCCCTGGCACGACTCGAACGCGCAACCTTCTGGTTCGAAGCCAGACGCTCTGTCCAATTGAGCTACAGGGGCTTTTATTATTTGATAATAATTGAATAAAAACAGAATGTCAATGAGAAATGCGCAAGAAGAGAAAGTCTCTGTCTTGCGCATTTGTTTTTTACCGGGAAGGGAAAATTACTGGGGATATAAAATGTCTTGAATTTTCTGCCACCGTTCAGCGGTTTCCCGCTCCATGGTGGCGATTTCTCCTTCGCCCTTAAGCAAGTCTTCTGCTATTTCAACCGCTCGTTGAGATAGCTCTGCTTGCCTTACTGCTTTCTCTTTGTGGGCCAGGTAGTCTGCTGCTTGTTGGCGCAATTTTTTCAGCAGAGCTACCGGGTCCACCCGCTCCTCTTGAGGTTGGTCCTTAAGTTGGATCTCGCCCAGCTTCTCAATTTCCCCGTCTAACCAGGACGGGTCTTCATACGAAACCGGCGCTGGCGTAGGCGTAGGCGTAGGAGTGGGCGCGGGCGCGGGCGCGTTGCCGCAAAGGGTTAAAGGCAAGACTATTGCTAAAGCAACGATAACCCCCGCCACCACAAAAGCTGCAAAAATCCCTCTTCTCGACATTTTTTTGACTCCTCCTTTTCTTTTTTTGATTTCCCTTTCCTCTGGTTTGACCGCATGATATCACATATAGTTTAATCTGTCAAGCATTCGCGGCGGTAATGGATGATTGAAAAAATTTCACCTTTAGAGTAAAATGAAAAATATGGAGATACCAAAAGAAGTAAAATCTGTTATTGATAAATTAAAAGGCAAAGGATTTGAGGCCTATATTGTGGGCGGGTGCGTGCGTGATTTTTTGCGAGGCGTTGAACCAAAAGATTGGGATGTGACGACCAATGCCAAGCCAGAACAAATTCAAAAAATATTTCCTAAAAGTTTTTACCAAAACAAATTCTTAACAGTAACAGTGTTAACCGGCAGCAAAGATCCCAAACTGAAAGAAATAGAAATCACTACTTATCGTTCTGAAGCAAAATACACTGACAAACGTCATCCAGACGAAATAAAATTTGCCAAAAATATTGAAGAAGATTTGGCCAGAAGGGATTTCACATCTAACTGTATTGCGCTCGATTTTCAGGCCCGGAAATTCGAAATTATAGATTTATTTGGCGGGCAGAAAGATTTAAAAAATAAGATTATTCGGGCAGTAGGAAAAGCTGAAGTTCGTTTTTCAGAAGATGCTTTGAGGATGATGAGAGCAGTGAGATTGGCTGCAACTCTTGGATTTACAATTGAACCCAAAACAGCTCAAGCCATTAAAAAAAACGCTCCCTGGCTGCAGGCTATTTCCAAGGAAAGAATTAGAGATGAGTTTGTTAAAATCATTATGGCAGACAAAGCAGCAGACGGCATAGAATTATTAAGAGAATTAGGTCTTTTGAAATACATTATTCCTGAACTTGAAGAAAGCCAGGGAGTCAGCCAAAATAAGCATCATATTTATGGATGTTATCAACATGCTTTGCTCTCTCTAAAATATGCAGCTGAAAAAGGGTTTAATAAGCACGTCAGAATAGCCAGCTTGCTGCATGATATTGCTAAGCCTCGGACCAAAAGAGGCCAAGGCGAAAATGCCACATTTTACGGTCATGAGGTGGTGGGCGCTAGAATGGCCAGCCAAATTCTAAGCCGGCTTAAGTTTGCCAAAAAAGACGTTGAGAAAATTGTTAAATTGGTCAGATATCATTTATTTTATTACAATGTAGACGAGGTGACAGAATCTTCTGTTCGGAGATTGGTCAGACAGGTTGGGCCAGAATATATGGAAGAGTTGCTTCAAGTGAGAATGGCTGATAGAATTGGTTCTGGCGTACCCAAGGCCGAGCCTTATAAGCTGCGGCATTTGAAGTATGTTATTGAAAAAGTGTCGCAAGACCCCATCTCTGTTAAAAAACTAAAAATAACAGGGGATGACGTAATGTCTTTATTAAATATCAAGCCAGGCCGGAAAATAGGACAAATATTGGACATTTTGCTGGGTTATGTGCTCAATGACCCGAAAAAGAACAAAAAAGAGCTTTTAGAAACAAAAATAAAGGAGCTTAGCTCCTTAAATGAAAAGGAGCTAAGCTCCTTGGCTGAAAAAGCCAGGCAGGATCGTGAAACAATAGTGACAAAACAGGACAAAATGACAAAAGCAAAATATTGGGTGACTTAATCCCTTGACCCCCTAAATTTTCCGGGCCGTAGCGTAGCAGCCTAACGCGCCGCGTTCGGGACGCGGAGATCGTCGGTGCGAATCCGACCGGCCCGACCATGAACAACCAAAAAGGCCAGGTTCAAGCTTTACTTTTTATAGCCATTCTTATTTTTGGCATTGTTTCGTTTTTCATCTTTTTTGGGTCAGAAAAGATAGAAATTCCCAAGATTGATTTGTTTCAAAGCAAGCCCAGTCAAAAAGAAACTATTATTTCTCCTCCTTCTCAAGACAATACAGTTGAACCGTTGCCTGTTTCTATTTCTGATAATTCCCCGCCTATTCGTTCCAATGGCCAGCCTTCGGGCAGTTTGCCTGCTTCAACCAGGAAGACAAATATCAGCTTGGAGACTGATGAAAAATCTGTTTGCCGCTATGGCACTGTTGCCGGTCAGGGCTATCACTCAATGAATCATGTTTTTTCCAGCGCTGATTCAACATATCATACTGCCCAGGTAACTGGCTTGAGCGAAGGCCAAATGTATCAATACTATATTAAATGCGCTGACGAGAGCGACAACATCAATACTAATGATTTCGTCATTCTTTTTATGGTCAAAAAACCAGACGATTTGACCCCGCCTGTCAGGAGCAACCAATACCCGATTGGCGATGCTTTGCACTATTTGACAACCAACACTGTTATTGGCATCAGCACAGACGAACCTGCTTCTTGCCGTTATGACTTTGAGCAAGGCAAGCCTTACAGCGCCATGCAAAGGAGTTTGGCTGACGATGGCACAAAGAAATACCACACTGCCACAATTACTGGCTTAAGTAGCGGCCATAGCTACAGTTATTTTGTGAGGTGCAGGGATATGGCAGGCAATGTCAACACTGGCGATGTTATGATTTATTTCAGTGTGAAATAGTGACATTTTGACTTGGAATGGTGACATTTTGGCATTAATGGTGACATTTTTAGCATTAATGGTGACATTATGGAAATTGTCTTAAAAATACAGGGAAATATACATAATTTAATGAGGCAGTGCGGTTATTACTTTGAGAGGCAGGATAAGGAAGAATTAGTCTTTATCCGGGCTCTGGGCAATTCAAAGTCAGGCTATCCCCGATTTCACATTTATTTGAAGACGGATTCGGTTTCCTGCCAAATCCGCATTAACCTTCATCTTGACCAAAAGAAGCCGATTTACCAGAGCGCAGCAGCTCACGCCGGGGAATATGATGGCGATTTGGTTGAGAGAGAAGCTGAAAGAATAAAACAAATAATCGCGGGCCGTTAGCTCAATTGGCAGAGCGTCGCATTCGCATTGCGAAGGTTGCCGGTTCAATTCCGGCACGGTCCACCAATAAAAAACCTCCAACCAGTTGGGAAAAGTTTGACAAAAATCTTGAAATTGGTAAGCTAAAATTAGCATGGCTAATCAAACCACTGTTTTTAGAAAACTGGAGACGTTGGAGAAAGACCTTCAAAGGTTGAAAATTGAGGCTTTTTTTGCTTTACCAAAAAGAATGCAAAGACTAATTTATCCAGAGAAGTTTCTAAGAAGAACTACCCGGAATTTAAGGAAAGCTATCTGGCAAGAAAGATATGCCAAAAAAGTATAAAATCTTTCTCGATTCCAGCGCCTTAATTTCTGGACTGAATTCACCATCCGGAAGTGCCGGGATAATCATCTCAGCATTTCTGGCTGGTGAATTTTTTGTTTTTGTTTCAGATCAAGTGATTGAAGAAGTGAACAGAAACATCCAAAAGAAGTTCCCCCTATTAAAGGAAAGATTTTTAAGCTTTCTAATTTCTCAACCAAAAATCGTTAAACAACCATCTATTCAAGAGGTTAGAAGGGCTTATAAGCTTATTCAATCCGAAGATGCGCCAATTTTGGCTGCAGCCGTGAAATCAAAGCCAGACATTTTAATTACTTGGGATAAAAAGCATTTCCTTAAAAAAGGAGTCTTGTCAAACGTTGCTTTTCTTATTTGTACTCCAGAAGAATTTGTTCAAAAACATTGGCAGAGATAAATCCTCGATAATAAAAAACCTTCAACCAGCTGGGAATCTTTTGGCATAAAGCCGTTATCCCCCGAAGGGGCCCTCAATAAGGAGGTAATGAGGGAGATTCCCAAGTGGCTGAAGGCTTGAGTTGTGGAGGGGCTGTTAATAACCCTCATTATACTCTCTTATTATAATTTGTCAACTGGGGCTTGACAGATATTCTTAACTTGTTAAACTGGAATTAGTTTGGCAAAGACTGGAATTTTTTGTCCGTTGGAAAACGGACATTTTATTTGATAAATATGGACATCAAAAACTTTACATCAGCTTTGGGTCAAATTGCCGAAGAAAAAGGCATTTCACCGGAGAAAGTCATTGAAACTATTGAAATGGCCATTGCGGCCGCCTATAAAAAAGACTATGGCAAGAAAGGCCAAATAGTCAAAGCCAAGTTTGACCCAAAGACTGGCCAGGTTAAGTTTTGGCAGGTTAGACAGGTGGTGGACGAGGATATGATTTATACCGAAGAAGAAATAGAGAAGCTTAAAGAAAGACCAGCCCCGGTTTTTGAAGAAGCTTCGGCGGGCGATGAAAAGAAAATCCGCTTTAATCCAGAAAAGCACATTATGATTGAAGAGGCCAAGAAGACAGATGTCAAGATTAAGCCTGGCCAAGACCTGGAAATTCCCTTGGAAGCCCAGGCAGACTACGGCAGGATCGCTGCCCAGACCGCCAAGCAGGTTATTCTGCAAAGAATCAGGGAGGCGGAGAGAGAGGTTGTTTTTTCTGAATACAAATCAAAGGAAGGAGAGATTATTTCCGGCATTGTTCAAAGGATAGAGGGCAGAATGGTCTTTCTTGACATTGGCAAAACATTGGGCATTCTGCCCAGAGAAGAGCAGGTGCCCGGAGAATTTTATCGGCCGGGCCAAAGATTGAAGGTTTACATTATTAAGGTGGAAGAAACATCCCGAGGTCCGGTCATTTTCCTTTCCCGGGCTTATCCCAAGCTCATCTCCAAGCTTTTTGAAATAGAAGTGCCTGAAGTTTCCTCGGGCGCGGTGGTCATTAAATCTGTGGCCAGAGAACCTGGTTCGCGTTCTAAGATAGCTGTAACCTCCACGGCTGAAGGCGTAGACCCCATTGGCAGTATGGTTGGCCAAAGAGGCACCAGGGTGACTGCTGTAATCAACGAGCTGGCCGGAGAAAAGATTGACATTATTGAATGGCAGGAAGAGCCAGAGCAATACATTGCCAATTCCTTGTCGCCAGCCAAGGTTATAGAGGTGAAAATTATGCCCAAGAACAAGGCCTTGGTTTTGGTGCCGGAAGACCAGCTTTCTTTGGCCATTGGCAAGGACGGCCAGAACGTCAGACTGGCTGCTAAGCTGACCGGCTGGAAAATAGACGTCAGAAGCTTTGAAAAGGCGGCAGAAGAAGAAAAGGAAGTCAAAAAGCAAGAAAAAGCCGCAAAAAAGAAAGAAGTTAAGAAGAAAGCCGTTAAAACAAAGAAATAAGATTATTTAATTTAACACTACTCTTATGTTTTACCTGCCCATCATTGTTTCTCTTTTTGTTTTGGTCTTTGCTCTTTTTCAGGTCAAACAAATTCAAAAAGCTCCTGGCGGCGAGGGCAAAATGATTGCTGTTTCCAATTATATTAAAGAAGGAGCTTTGGCCTATCTCAAAAGGCAGTTCAAAAGTATTGGCATGGTGGCTGTTTTGCTTTTTTTTATTCTTTGGATTCTTTTAGGCTTTAAAACAGGCCTGGGGTTTTTGGTCGGCGCCGTGTTTTCCGGTCTGGCTGGTTTTATCGGTATGCTCGTTTCAACCCAGAGTAATGTCAGGGTGGCCCAAGCAGCTAAAAAAGGCTTGGGGCCGGCCTTAAACTTGGCTTTCCAGGGCGGTTCGGTTACTGGTTTTTTAGTGGTGGGACTGGGACTTTTGGCAGTGGCCGGCTTTTATTTTTTGACCAATGACCTGAAAGCATTAATTGCCTTGGGTTTTGGCGCTTCTTTAATTTCAGTTTTTGCCCGGCTGGGCGGCGGCATTTACACCAAAGCGGCTGATGTGGGCGCTGATTTGGTCGGCAAGGTTGAAAAAGGCATTCCCGAAGACGACCCCAGAAACCCGGCTGTCATTGCTGATTTGGTGGGGGATAATGTCGGCGACACAGCCGGCATGGCGGCTGACCTTTTTGAGACCTATGTGGTAACCTTGATAGCGGCCATGGTTTTGGGAGGATTGCTTTTTCCAGGCCAGCCAGCAGCTCTTTTGCTGCCTTTGTTTTTGGGCTCGGTGGGTGTTTTATCATCGGTCATTGCCAGTTTTTTTGTCAAATTAGGCAAAAACAAAAGCATTATGTCAGCTTTGTACAAGGGGCTGCTCGGCGCAGCTTTGTTGTCAGCTTTTGGCTTTATCTGGATTATTAGAAATTCAGCTTTATCCTTAAACCT
>Ga0180007_10003007_pt1 | contig 19327 bp, 20 predicted proteins | sample MM_PC_MetaG_FD_121122 | JGI IMG/M metagenome (GOLD analysis project Ga0180007, IMG submission 121122) | Groundwater microbial communities from the Aspo Hard Rock Laboratory (HRL) deep subsurface site, Sweden - MM_PC_MetaG | ecosystem: Environmental > Aquatic > Deep subsurface > Groundwater... | reverse complement strand
GCGCGGTTTCTTTAAAGGTTGAGGAGTTACTCACCACCAAAGTTACACAAGGAGGTATTGGTGAACAAGTAAGACTGGTGGCTCAAGAGCAAAAACAAGCTCAAGATAGGATCAGTGCCGGGCTGGAAAAAATCGACAGCAGGGGCGGTCTGCTTAAATCTTTAATTGGTCCCAACTATTTGGCTCTAAAGAATATGCAGGAGCAGATGGAGCAAAACAGGTTGCGGATTATGCAACTTGAGAAACTTGAGATCCAACTTGTGAATTTGGGCGATGCGGCTCTTGTGCAAGAGACAATTCAGACACTAACCGAGCAAAACACAGCACTTATAGATAAGGTGGCTTTGGAGGAGCAATCTAGCAGTTTGCTGGGGTGGTTATTTAAGATTCTGGCTAAGTAGATGCACTATATCTATCTGGTGCGTTGTGTGGATAATTCCTTGTACTGTGGGCAAACCACGGATTTGTCTCGTCGTGTCAATGAGCATAATTTTGATGGTAAAAAATCTGCCAAGTACACCAAAGGCAGAAGACCAGTAATTCTCGTCTATTCTGAAGAATTTGCCACATTCTCTGAAGCCTTAAAACGGGAATTAAAAATTAAACGCCTTCCAAAAGCAAAAAAGGAGGTCTTGGTTAATTCGGGATACTCCCATGAAAAACGCAATTATTTTATTGGAATTGTCCCAAATGGGACAGACCCGATTTAGACAACCAGTTCTTTTTAGTAAGTATCGTGGGAACTATCAAAACTGTAGTTAGAGACCAGAGACCGACCAAGTATCCGGCTAAGACATCAGTTGGGTAATGGACGCCTAAATAAACTCGGCTAAATCCGATTAGTGTAACCCAAATACAGACACCCATTACGGAATATAATTTAATCGATCTGCTTTTACCGTAACGGGAAATGTAATAAACAATCATTCCATAAAGAAAAATATTGTTCATAGCATGACCCGAGGGGTAGGAAAAATCGTGTAGTACCGTCAAAGCGGAAACATTTGGGCGCGGTATCATAAAAATTAATTTTAGTGCGTGGTTTGCTATTTCCACAATTATTAGCGACAGGGAAAAAATCACTGCATCTCTTTGGTGTTTTTTAATAACTAAAAATAAAACTACCAAAAGTGATATCACTATCCCAGCGTATATGTCACCGAGGAAAGAAATCACAGACATCACAGTCGTCAAAAGTGATGTTCGTAAAGAATAAACAAAAAATGAGAACGATTGATCAAAGCTGTGTGTTTTTCCTGTTAAAACAGCAAGCGTTAGCAGAACGAATAATGAGAGGAGAGTTAGATTTAGAAGAATCTTTTTTGAGTAAGTCATGAGAAAACGGTTTGAGACTTTTTAAGAAAGAATCGTTTTATTTTCTCCCAATCGTAGTCTTTTAACATTGTAACCTTATCTTGAGCGTCATCAAAATAAGTTAAACTTTTAGCCAAATGGATAAAGTTATAATTTTTTTTGGCAACCTTTTCTCTAAACATTTCTAATAACCCATCAAGTGGAATAACTTCTTGGGTTATAAAATAAAGGTCCACAAAATCTTTTTTAAGTCCTCGACCCGAAATAGCATCCAATTTCATACACCCAACATCTACTGGGTTTGCAATGCTAATACCTAAAAAATCATCTGTGGGTTTTAGAAGAGGCAACTCGTAATAAAAAAAGCTTAATTTTGTCCCATTAAAATTGCCCAAGAATGTTTTTGTGGTTTGCACATCTACAGTTAAAGTTCCAAGGGAAGAAAGGGAATTAACAATTTGGAACAGATCAAAATTTTTGTTGGAGAAAAAGTCCAAATCCTCCGAAATTCGATGACCTAGGTTTAACGCCAGAGAGCTACCTCCCGCAAGGTAAAAATCTTTGGCAAGACCCGATTTGCCTAATAAGGCCAGATTTTTTCTAGTTGTTTCGTTAAGGGCTTTTGGAAACATTTTGTTTGGTCCTTTGGGATACCAAAATAATATGTCCAGTAATTGGCGCTTTTTTTTGATATTTCCCTTGAGTTTATTAGCGTTTCAACGATTAAGTTTTTGTCAAAATTGGCAAAAAGCCATTCAACAGCTTTTGTATCTCCTAAGTCCAGAACTCTTGAGATAAGATGGGGATAAAATTCTTTTTGTGCGGGGTTATCTAATTTTGCTTCCCAAAAGTACTTTTGGATGTAATTTGGTATTTCCATAATGGTAACTATATTTTACCACGATATTAGTTACACATGATATACTTTTTACATGCAAAACATTGTTATCTGTGGGGGACACCACAATTCTGCCTTACCACTAGCCAAAAAATTTAAAGAAAATGGTTACCAGGTAATTTTCGTGGGGCACAAAACCACGCAAAAAAATAATCGCGAATTGAGTAGTGAGTATAAAGAAGTTACTGGATACGGTTTTTCGTTTGTAAATCTTATTGCACCCAAATTCTATAGAAACAAAAATCCCCTAAAATATTTTCTATTGATATTTTCTCTGGTCAATGCTCTTGCGATTTTAATTAAATATCATCCTAAACTGGTTTTAAGTTACGGGGGGTATTTGGCGGTTCCAGTATGTTTAGTTGCAAAAGTATTGCAAGTTAAGATTGCTACTCACGAGCAAACAGTAACTATTGGAATGGCGAATAAACTAATTGCTAAAGTTGCAGATAAAGTTTTTCTCTCATGGTCCACGACCATTTCCCTTGGTGAGAAATATCACTTCGTTGGTTTACCGTTACGGGAAGAAATACTTTCTATCCTACCCCGCAAAAAATACGGTGAGTTTAGGACATTATTTATTACTGGTGGAAAACAGGCAAGCCATATTTTTAATGAGTTTGTATTTGCCAATATTGATAACTTGGTATCTCAATTTAGAATTATCCATCAAACAGCTAAGAATTCCCAAAACAACGACTATAGCCTAGCGCAAATCTTGATGGAAAAATACGGTAAAAATAAATATTTGGCGTTTGATTATTGTTACGGGGAAGACTACAGCAAAGTGCTACAAGAATCCGATTTTTTGCTCTCGCGATCGGGGGCTCACATTACTTACGAAATGGCTCATCTTAAAATTCCAGCAATTTTAGTTCCTATTCCTTGGGTTTCGCAAAACGAGCAAATGTTAAATGCCCAAACGGCAAAAAACTATTTTCCTAGTGTAATTTTGGAGGAGAAAGATTTAAATTGGGAAAATTTCATCGATTCCGCTACAAAGTTAAAAGAAATTACACATCAAGATAAACATTACAAGACTGTACCAACAGATGCTGGGGAGAAAATGTTTGAGATTTTGTCATCTAATTTATGATACCTTTGCGTGATCACAACTACCACATCACCACTCCCATAATCACCAACATTATAATTGGTCTTAATGTGGTGGTTTTTTTGTTCACACTGCTTGCTCCCCACGGTTTGGGGGATTATATTGCTTACTCGTACTCAATTATCCCCGCTCGTTTAGATTTAATTACCCTTATAACCTCGCAATTTTTGCACGCCAGCTTTGGGCATATTATTGGCAACATGTTGTTTTTACATATCTTTGGCCATAGTTTAGAAGACTATTTCGGGCATGTTAAGTTTTTACTTTTTTACCTTTTTTGTGGGGTTGTGGCCGGTCTTGGTCAAGTTGCGGTTTCTCCAGGGTCGCTAGTTCCAATTCTTGGGGCAAGTGGAGCAATTGCTGGTCTTATGGGGGCTTATTTGGTGCTGTTTCCCTATTCGGAGGTTGATGTGTTTATTCCCTTTGGTTTGTTTTCGCAAACTGCCACGGTTTCGGCAAAGTTTATGCTTTTATATTGGGTTGGAGCGCAATTTTTGTATGGAATTGGATCAATTGGTATTGGCGGGGGTGGAATTGCTTATACAGCGCATATTGTAGGTTTTGGAATAGGTTGGCTTATAGCGAAAAAACTGCCACCCAAGCCCGAAATTATCCCCCCCAGTAGCAACTATTGGCAATCAAGATTTTGATGTGAAAATATAAAATATGAAAGTGCTTATAATCAATGGTTCACATAGAAAAGGAAATACGGATATTATTACTAACAAAGTAAAAGAAGAGCTCGTAATCAACCAAATAGAAACAATGGAACTTGTTCTAAGAGATATAGAAATAAAACTTCCCGATGGTTGTGAGCAGTGTGCGAATGGAGGGGTTTGTCCAAATGTAAAAGACGAATTTTCGGAAAATATTGAACCTGCAATAAGAGATTACGATATTTATATTATTGCAACTCCAACTTGGAGTGATAATGTCACACCCCTAACGAAAATATTTTGGGACAGAATTGTTTCTTGGTGTAGCGAAGATAAAATGTATTTAAAGAATAAAAAACTAGCGGTGATAACTCACGGAATGGCAAATGATAAATCCTGGGACAATGTTATAAACTGGGTTAAAAGCATTTGTGTTTGGGAACAATGCAAATTTGGTAGTAGTTTAACTGCAAAATCCGGAGGAAAAGTTGGCGATATTGAACTGAAAGAAGGTAAAGTAAAGAGCTTTGTTTTGGAATTAATAAAGCAATAAAACCTTTCTAGGTAAAGATACTATTTAGGCTCGGAGCCAAATTGAGCCTATTTTTTTTGCTACAACTACAACATTAAAACCGCACTTCAAATAATGCTTTAATGGCAAGATATTATCGGGTACTACCCGATTCGGGTAGTACCCGCATTCCGACAATGAAAAATCTCCTTTTGCACATTCAGTTATCTATGCAGTCGTCGACAATTTGTCGACGACTTAATTCGTGGTAAAATTCAACCATGATATCAAGACAAAAGATAGAAAAAATTAGAGAAATTTGTCAGTCACAACCAATTGAATTTTTGGGTCTTTTTGGTTCCATGGCAAGGCAGGAACAAACCAAAACCAGCGATGTAGACTTACTTATAAGGTATCAAAATACCAGCCATCCAAGTATTTCCGACCATGTAAGAATAGAAGATCAGTTAGAAAATGCTTTAAAAAGAAATGTTGATTTGGTAACCGAAAAATCTTTAAACGAGAGGTTAAAACCCTATGTTTACAAAGACCTTATAACCATATATGGAAAAAGATGACGCTGTATATTTGGATGATAAAGAATACCTTAAGCTTGCTATAGAAAACTCTAAAAAATCAACGGATGCAGGTAATTTTCCCGCCGGGGCATTGGTGGTAAAAAACGAAAAGATCCTATCTTCCACTGTTAGTTCTCCTTACCCTGGTCTATTTCACGCCGACTCAAAAGCAATTACGGAAGCTTTTAGTAAAAACGGTTATTTAGAAGGGTCAACACTATACGTTGGTTTAGAATCTTGTTTAATGTGGTACTAGCATAGCCTACTGGGCAGGGATTGAAAGGATTGTTTATGCCGTTTCCAAATCTGAAGTGTCTGGTAATTATTACGAAATGTCAGAGAGCAATCGTCACTTGTTCGAGAGATTCAACAGAAAAATAAAGTTCGTACATATTAGGGGGTTGGAAAAGGAAGCCTTAAAGATTATTAGGCAATGGGAGATAAAGCAAAGCAACTAAATCAACATCTCTTTAGCAATTTCGATTCTTTTTAGGGTTTCAGATTTTCCGAGCACTTCTATTACTTCTCCAAGCGGAGGAGAGAAAGAACCGCCACAAAGAGCAATTCGAATAGGCATAAAAAACTGGCGGGGAGGTGTCCCCGATTCTTTTTGGAACTTGTGAAGCTCTTCGTCAATCTCTTTGGCAATCCAATGAGCGGGCTTTAAGTTGCTTAAGTAAGTTAAGTTAGTTGCGGTTAAGGGAGCCGACAATTTTGATTCTGAAAGCATTAATTTTATCAGCTCCTCCTTAGGCGTTTTTGTCTCATTAAAAAAATACCCCGCCAAATCCCAAAATTCATTAAGTCGTTTTAGGCGGTCTTTAATAAGAGGTAACACTTTATCCAATATCATCCCATCAAGATTTTTAATTGTAGTATCGAATTGAATTAATTTGTTTTTTAATTCCTCAACAGAAAGGTTTCTAATATAAACGCCGTTTATCCAATCAAGTTTTACAATATCAAAAACAGGGGCAGCCATCCGAACATCCTCAAATTTAAATTCTTTAATCATGGTATCCAAATCAAAAATTTCTTTTTCTTTATCTCTGCCCCAAATAGTTAGTGCCAAAAAGTTAATTAAAGCCTCTGGAAGGTAACCCTGTTCCTTGTACCAAAAAACCGAAGTGTGACCTTTGCGTTTAGAAAGTTTACTTTTATCCAAATTTCTAAATAATGGCAGATGAACCCAAATAGGCTCCTGCCATCCAAAATAGCGATATAAAAGAACATGTTTGGGAGCTGATGACAACCACTCCTCGCCTCTTATCACATACGTTATTCCCATCAAATGATCATCCACTGTAGCAGCCAGATGGTAGGTTGGAAATCCATCGGATTTAATTAAAACCTGATCGTCAACAGAGTCGGAATTAAAGTGCACATCGCCTCTTAGCAAATCTTTAATCACAAGATCTTCGTTATCAGGAATAATCATTCTAATTACAAAAGGTTCCCCATTTTCCACTCTCTTTTTGGCTTCTACAGGATTTATTTTGCGACAGGTTCTATCATACATTGGAGGAAGTCTGCTTTCTTGTTTTTCCTTTCGTATTTGTTCCAGCCGTTCCTTAGAGCAAAAGCAATAATAAGCCCGACCCTTATCAATCAACTGTTTGGCGTGCTCTTGATAGATTGGTAGCCTTTCTGATTGTTTATAAGGACCTTCATCATACTTGAGACCCAGCCAGTCCAGGGCATCAAAGATTGCTTTTTCTCCTTCGGCAACATATCTAGTTTTGTCAGTATCCTCAATCCTTAAAATAAACTTTCCGCCAGATTCCTTTCGTGAGTACACAAAATCAAAAATTGGTTGTGAGATATTACCCACATGCAAAATTCCCGTGGGGGATGGGGCAAATCTGGTTATTATCATATTTCAAATTGTATCATAGAATAGAAGTATGCCCCCGCAAAGTTCTAGCGTACTCATTGCAAGAGGAAATAATTTAGTTGGTCGCAAGCTTACCGAAAGGCTGCTTAGTAGTGGCTTTAAAGTTAGTCTAACTGCTACCCCATCACCTTTAGAAGAAATAAAGCTAAAGCCTTTTTTAGATAATCCCAATTTTAAACTTTTAGCTTTAGGCAATATCGAAAAGATTAAAAAGGAATGCAACGATACCAAAGTTATCTACTATTTTATTAATGAGGCACAGCTCGATCCTAAAGAAACCCAAGATTTTGACAATATCCTAAATTTTGCAGTAACAATCAAAGCTCGGGTTATTTTAGTGTCTGATTTGTCTGTCTATCAGGGTGTTGTTTCATCTGCCAGCTTAGATGAATATTTTGGTACCAGCGAAAACGACGAAAAAAGATTTTCTCAAGTAGAGCATAAAAGATATTTGGAGGCGGTGGCATGGAAAGTCTTTAAGAACAAACAATTAGACTTAGCTTTAGTTCGGCTATCTACTGTTTACGGTTCCCAAATGGAATTTACCCAGTATCCAATGGGTTCTATGGTTAAAGATGTGTTAGAAAACCGCCCAATTGTGGTAAAGGGTAATGGGCTTTCGAAGCACTACTTTATGCATGTTGATGATGCAACAGAAGCGTTAATTAAAGTTTCTAGTCTTAGCGACTTTTCGGGAAAAATTTTAGTTGCAATTGACAAAAATCTTGTTGCCGAAATAGAAATTGCCTATCTGTTAAAAGCACTATCCAAAAAGAAAATCGAAATTAAATTTACTCCTGCAACAGACGAAATTGTGTTTACCGAACCACCCGCCTTAGATTTTGTGGATCTAAAAACAGTAGGTTTTTCTCCCAAAATTTCTTTAAAAGAAGGGCTTATGGGGGTGCTAGAGTACTACGGTTTTTTTAATTCTCTTCCCATTGTGGAACAAGTCTTACCACAGGCTAGCTCAAGTTCAAAAAGTTCCTTGGAAGGGGTAGAGGGGGATAAGAAAGAGCAGAAGGATAAGGTAGGGAAGGTTAGGTTTGCTTTAATTTCAATTGTTCTTTTTGCTCTGCTTGCACACCCATTAGTTTATACAGCTAAAGCTTATTTCGGGATTTCCTATTTTTACAAGTCTCTTAATTTTTTAAATGAATTAGATGTCGAAAAAGCGCAGTACAATGCTGCAAGAGCTTATAGCTTGCTCAAGCAAACATCCAAACCTCCTGCCTATTTAAATTACTTGCAGTTATCTAGCTTTCTAAAGGTCCATCTTTATGCGGTAACAGCAGAGATTAATTATTTAAAAGCTTATGATGCTTTTCCTGCAAATTACGAGGAGTCCGTTGCCTATACAACACTTGCTGACACCAATTTAAGTCTGGCGCAAACAGAAAGTAAAAAGGTTTCCCAAAATTTCTTAAAGTCAAAAATGAACCAGCTTTTAAATCTTAATAGCTTATCAGTTTTGACCTCTAACCTTCCAGATCTTGTTAAGTCTTTGTATCAAATTATGGGATACGATAAACCAAAGTCGTACATCTTGTTATTTACCGATACCGCAAAACTGCGACCTACGGGAGGTACAATTGTTTCTTATGCCAAAGTATCTTTGGATAAAGGAAAGGTTATAAGTGTAGATGTAGATGATGGGAAAGCTGTGGATGGTACGCTACAAGAAAAGGACCTTCAAACAAAATCCCCCGAGCCTCTAGAGGTCTTACAGAAAGAACCAAATTTTGTCTTTTCTGACATGTTATGGGAACCCTTTTTTCCAAGCAACGCAGGTTTTATTTTAGATACATTTAACAATATGGATAGAAAGGAATATTCGGGGGTGGTATCTTTAAATTCTCAAATATTTAGCGAGTTGCTAAATGTAACTGGTGAAATTTATGTTTCCGCCAACGATCGATTGGTAAACGCGAACAATGTTCAAGGGGTGCTTAAATCGTATTTGGAGCAAGAAGGCAACGGTGTTAGTTTTGGGAATAAGTCTTTTGTTTCCAATTTAGTTTACAATATTTTCCAAAAGCTTCTAGAAGGAGGTTACTCCCAAAAACACCTCCTTAGTATTTTGTACAAAAATTTAAGCCAAAAGCAAATTTTGGCTTACATTCCGCAGACCTCATTTTTTTCCAAAATGAATTGGGATGGAAACACTCAAGCGGCGTCCCGCGCCGACTATCTTTTTGTTGTAGATGCTAACCTGTCGGGGGCAAGAACTAACGATTTTATTAAAAGGGATATCTCTTATATTGTTAACAAATCCGATGTTGGTGACGGTCTTTCGTCGACCCTTACAATAGGCTATGGGCATACGGGAAAATCCAATGCTTGGCCCGGCGGATCGTATGTAAATTACTTAAGGGTTCTTGTTCCTTATGGATCAAAAGTGGTAGGCGCTAAAATAATTGATGCTACCAGCCAAAAAAGTACAAATATTTTAAACGGGATTGCTACAAACAAAAAAGGGTTTCTGACCAGTTTTGAGACAAGCTTTGAAATTAAAGCTCAAGAAAAAATTAAAGTGCAATTAGTCTACGATTTACCACTTACAGTTTTTGATTCATCCCGTATCGAAAAAGGTTATTCGTTGGTAGTTCAAAAACAATCGGGAACGGTAGCCGACCCTTTTAATTTTGTTTTTAATGCAGGTGCCGAATCGTTTAAGTCTCAAACGCTTTTAAGCGAGGACAGATATTTTGACATTAAACCTTAGAATCTAAAAATACTATTCCAACCTCTTATATTCTAGCGATTTTGTTTCAAAGTAGGTGGAGAAAATTTGTGGGATGCTGTTGCGAGATTGAATAGGGGAACAGGTCAAAATATCCACATGCAAAAGCATAAGTTCTGGCCAGGTGTGAATGGTCATATTGCTTTGACTAAGCACAAAATTAATTGTAATTCCGCCCCCAGGAAATTTTTTGTAGGAGCTGGTAACAGCGTTTAATTTAAGGTCCTTTAAAACTTTCTCTAGCCTTGCAATCAATTCCTTTTTATTTTCCAAAACCTTAATTGGAATCTCAAAGAGTCTTAGGGTGTGGTGCTCAATATAAGGAAATTTTGCAACGCTGGTATTTTGGTAGGTATAAATATCTTTCTCATTGTAATAAATAGAATCTGCCGTCGTGGTGTTAGTTGTTCTTAAAACATAAATTGAGCTTGCGCTTCCAATGCTCTTTGCTCCAAAATAGTGGTTAAATTTGTCAATTTTATCTTCGATGACTAAATTAAAAGAATTGATAATCTCTTGAATTTTTAGAAACCTCTCGTTCGTCTTAAAGCTTGCTCCAAAACATAAAAAAATGTATTTTCCCTCACCTTTTTGTAAACCCTCAATAGCCCGCCTTAAAAAGAGGGTAATTCCCATGGGGGTATAGGGTGGGTCGGTAATTACAGTGTCAAAATTTCCTGCTGATCTTAAAGGTTTTCTTAAGTCTGCTTCGACTATTTTTATCTCCCAACCACGAGATTCCTTCTCATCATTGATAATTTTAATGATATCGGGATCAATTTCGTAAACTGTGGTAAGACTGGGCTTTCCAACTAAATTTGCTGTAAGCGAGACCAAATCGTCGTCGCCCAGTATCAGTAGCCTTTTTTTGTCTAACGCCCCCTTGGTTTTCATGATCAGGGATTTGGCAACCGAAGTTTTGGGGGTGGCAAAAAACTGGTCGTATTCTCTTTTGGCAGTAAGTTTGTGTTTTTCTCTTACGATTTTAATCGACTCTTCAATCGCTACATCATCAAAGTTTACTAGACTCCAAATGTAGGGAGAAAAATCGTTATTGTTGATGAATTCTTTAGGAAGCCCGTTAATCTTGGTCAATAAGTTTTGGAGAGTCGCTTCGGGAACGCCAGTTTGTAGAATCAAATCGGAGAACTCTAATTTTCCAGCACTTTTAATTAAATTTAGAACACCTTCCACCTCGGCTTCTTTAAGCCCTGTTTGTTGTGCTAGTTGTCCGATTATTTTTTCCATGCCTCTGATTTTATCAGAAAGGACAGACTCTTGCGTTTTTGTTAGAAATATACTCATAATAGTTGGTAACTCCCCCTTCTTTAAATTAGTAGGAAGATTTGTTAAATCTTGGTATGAAAAAAATTTATGAGGTCATAATTGTTGGCGCTGGTCCCGCTGGTCTTTTTGCCGGATTAGAGCTTGCAAAACAGGGTGTAACAGATGTTTTAATTTTGGAAAAAGGAAATAGCATTAAAACCAGAACAAAGCAGGAAACCATGTGGGGAGTGGGTGGTTCGGGAACTTTTAGTGACGGCAAATTGCATTTTAGTTTAAATTTAAGCCAAGAAAGGCTTTTGGATTTTGTAGAAAGAGATGAGGCTCAAGAGCTTTTGGATTATGTAGAAAGCACGCTTTTGGATTTTGGGGTTACGGCTCCTGTTACCCCAACCAATCTGGAGGATGCTACTTGCTTTGTTAAAAACTGCCAAAGAAATAACATAAAACTTTATACCCGTAAGTGTCGTCATGTAGGAAGCGATGTTTTGCCTAGTATTATTGGCAATATTACAGATAGTCTTGCGAAATCGGGGATACAAATAAAACCCAACTGCGAAGTCACGGAGTTTAAAAAGGAGAAAAATATCTTTAATATTAAAACCAACCAGGGAGACTACCGTGCAAAAGTACTACTTGTTGCTCCTGGACGAGGGGGAACCAAGTGGCTTCAAAATATTGCCAAAGATTTAAAAATTGGCTATGAATACCAAAAAGTTGAGATTGGCATCCGTCATGAATTCCCTGCTTCGGTTACCGAGGAACAATCAAAGGTAATGTACGAGGCAATTTATAGTGTACAAACCCCAACTTTTGATGATACCGTTCGGACACTTTGCCCTTGTCCTAATGGTCTTGTAGCAGTTGAGGATTACGGGTCTTATATTTGTGTCAACGGGCATTCCAGTTCCAAAAACGAATCCCCCAATAGTAATTTTGCTCTGGTGCAAGAGGTGGTTTTAACCGAGCCTGTGGAAAACACCACTGATTATGCAATTTCTATCGCAAAGTTGGCAACAACTCTTGGCGGGGGAAGACCTTTAATTCAGCGGTTGGCTGATTTGCAGAGTGGTAGAAGAAGCACGCAATCCAGAATTGCCAAAAGCAATATTACCCCAAGTTTAAAAGACGCTACCCCCGGAGATATCTCCATGGCGCTACCATACAGAATCGTGAGAAACCTTTTGGAGACGCTGGAGATTTTGGATAAAGTTTTACCGGGAATTAACGCTGGTTCCAATTTTTTATACGCGCCAGAAATAAAACTGCGAGGCTCCAGAATTATAACCAATAAATTTTTGGAGACACAAATTAAAGGGTTGTTTGTGGCGGGAGATGGGGCGGGGGTTTCGGGTAACATTGTCGGCGCCGCCGCAACCGGTGTTATCGCCGCAAGGGGAATTAACTCTGTTTTTCTCAAAAAATAGTTTGCTTTATGTAACTTATAGCCATTGTTGTTTATCTTGTGTAGATCGTATAAAATTTGGCAGTTCAAAACAACACTAGGTTGCATCACTCACACAAGGAGGAGGAAATGAACACAGGTGCCGTATTGGTAGGGGACGCTTTTTGGGGCGACAGTGGCAAGGGTAAAGGTGCCGCCTGGCTTGCGCTGATGTATAGCGCACAGATAGTTCTTCGTGGGGGCGGGGGTCCCAACGCCGAACATGGGATCTTTGTGGGAGAGCACTATGTTCGAACCAACCAGCTTCCGCTTAGTTGGATTTTAGCAGGATGTCCGATTGCGATTGGGTCTGGGACTGCAGTGGATCCAGTCAAGTTGCTTTCCGAGATGGAAAGATTTGGTCTTGGTTCTGATAGAGTCCACATAGATCCCCGTTGCCCTATAGTGGAAAGCAGGCACATAGCACAAGAGGTAGCAGATGCGGATATGGAAGCCATTGGTTCGACAAAGAGTGGGACGGGAGCCACACTGGTCGAATTTCTACGACGAGGAGAAGAGGTACGGCAAGCAAAAGATGTACCGCAACTTGCACCACTTATCCAAGATGTTGTGGTACTCTCCAACAAACTGGCAAGGGATGGGGTTGTGGTCGTTGAGGATGGCCAGGGATTTTGGCTGTCCTCGCGCTATGGAGAATATCCTAATGTGACCTCCAAGAACTGTACAACTGGGGCCATGATCGATGCCATAGGTCTGGGTTGGAGGTTAATCGGGGAAGTTTGGCTTATGGTGAAATCAAAACCCACGAGAGAGGGGAAGGGTGGTATGGGAAAATGCAGAGAGCTTACACTAAAAGAGATGAGACGGAGGGGGTTAGTGGAAGCCAGTTCGATTGGGGGTGTTCCCAGAAGGAAAGTTGATGGGATCGACTTCGACCTGCTGAAATACGCAGTTATGGTCAATGCACCGACTCACATTGCGTTGACCTTCGCAGAGCACCACGACCCCGAAGTTTCTGGGGTTACGAGTGCCGATAAGCTTACGCCAAAGACGAGGGAACTCATCGCAAGAGTTGAGAGGGAAACGGGGGTGCCGGTGGGGATGGTCGACACGGGAAAGCAGTTCAACCATGTTGTCAGTATCCCCCCGACGATGCCTATTCCCGAGCTGGACGAGAAAACGCTTGCCCGTTTGGCGTCGTATGTAGGGAGGTAGATAGGTAGTAGTGGCCTTGGGGGACACAACGGATACAGCGCTAAGGTAGCGTTCCGTTGCTTGTCCCCTGTTGTTTTTGTGGTAAAATAGATGCGGAGGTGAGGATTTATGATATTTTTACTGCTCTTTGTTCCCTTAATCGCCATGGCTTTATATGCCATTGGCGTCTACAACTTTTTAGCTACGGCAAAAGTTAGAATCAAAGCTTCTATCCAAGAAATTGGCAACCAGTTAAAACGCCAAGCGGAGTTAATTCCAAATTTAGAGGAGTCTGTTAAAGGCTATCTTAAGCACGAGAAGGAAATATTTGCCCTTTTAACATCAGCTAGAAAGAGCGTAGCGTCTGCCATAGACTCCAATAATTTAGGAGAGATGGTAAAGGCTAGCGACTCTCTGGCAAAAATTTTGCCTTCTATTCAAGCGACCTTCGAGAGTAATCCCGAAATAAAAGCTTCGGAGTTGGTCAAAAACCTAATGTCAAATCTGACTGATACTGCGGACAAAGTTTCCTACTCAAGAAGGCTTTTAATTGATTTGACAGCGGATTATAATGCCAAATTGGTGACTTTTCCCTCGAGCGTTGTTGCCAATTTGTTTGGGTTTAAAGCCGAGGCAGGTCTTACGACACCAGAAACGGGAAGCCATGTAGAAGTTTCGTCGACCGATGTAATTACTCCAAAGGTTAAACTTTAGGCTATGTCTACGGTTGTAAATTTTTACGAAAGGCAAGAGGAAAACACCCTAAAAACCCTGCTTTTGTTTGTGGGGTTTGTGGTGGTGCTGTGCCTTTTTGGTTATTTTATTGGTTACATTTATAATGATTCCCAATATTTAGTGCCTTTAGCCTTTTTATTTTCGCTTACCACCTCTTTTTTTAGTTACTATTTTAGCGATTCGGTTATTTTGTCACTCTCCAAAGCAACAGTTGCCAATAAAAAGCAGTATTTTGACTACTACAGCGTGGTGGAAAATATTTGTTTGGGAACAGGGTTGCCAATGCCCCGATTGTATGTGATTAATGATACCAGCCCCAACGCCTTTGCTACAGGAAGAGACAAAAATCACGCTACAATTGTTGCTACAACCGGGCTTTTGGACCAGCTTTCTCGACCAGAATTAGAGGGGGTTATGGCACACGAGCTTTCTCATGTTGGCAATAACGATATGTTGCTAATGACCGTAGTTGCGGTATTGGTAGGAACTGTGGTTATGGTAATGGACTGGTTTTGGAGGGTAAGAGTGAGAATCAATGATAATGACAACAAGCAAGCGGGGGCTATTTTTATGATACTGGCGTTGTTATTTGCAATTTTGACTCCAATTATTGCTCAACTTATTAAATTTGCTATATCAAGACAACGAGAATTTATGGCTGATGCCACAGCTGTGCGCTATACCCGCAATCCTAATGGTTTAATATCTGCCCTCACCAAAGTTGCTTCCTCCAAAGAACCCTTGGAAGTTGCCAACAAGGCCACCGCCCATTTATATTTTGAAAATCCTTTGGATAATGTGGAAGGCGATGGGGTCGGTCGCTTTAAAAACCTCTTTTCCACCCACCCACCTGTTTCCGAAAGGATAAAAAGATTAAAAGCAATGTAGCAATCTCACTCAATTTTTAAATCTTTAATGGTTGTTTCGATTGCAGTTTTTCCATTAAAAGTGTTTTCGGAGATAGAGTAGGCAACTGATACATTTTGTCCCAGTGATAGCTTATCGTAGTGATTTTCCGCCCCATTAAAAACCTTGCCCACAATTTTAAAGTTTGAGTTTTCTCCGTCACACAAAACAATTTTTAGATGATTAGATGCTTTGCCAAATCTGGAGAATCCGCAAACCTTAACCTGCGTGGAGTAAAAAACTGGAGTGGGGTTGCCAAGACCAAACGGCTCCATTTGTTTAATTAGTGCCAACAGATTAGCCTTTACTAAACCTAATGGAATTTCGGTATCTACCTCTACAAAAGGCAAAAGCAATTTGGGATCAATCTCTTTTTCCGCTAGATCTTGCGCCTGCTTGATAAATTTTTGCAGCTTATCCGATTTTAAAGAGAATCCGGCAGCGGCTTTATGACCGCCAACGCTCCCAAAAACACCCTTAATTTTACGGAGGAAACTAGTAAGATCAAATCCAGGAACGGATCTTGCCGACGCTTTGCAGTTTTCTCCGTTTACGCTAATAACAATTGCGGGTAAAAAATACTTTTGAGTTAATTTTTGTGCCACTAACCCAATGACTCCTTCATGAAACCCTTCACCATAACAAACAATAAGTTTCTTGCCTATTATCTTTTTGACCTCCTCATCGGCATTTAAAAATATCTCGTCGGTTGTGGCTTGCCTTTCTAAATTTATCTCGTTGAGACTTTTGGCAATTTCCTCACCCTGCTTGGCATTATTTGTACATAAAAGCCTTAAAGCGTCAATCCCATGAGAAATTCTTCCAGCGGCGTTTAATCTTGGTCCAATAATCCACCCGACTTCGTAGGGGGTGATAATTTTATTTTCTATTCCTGCTACTTTAATAAGTTCTTTTATACCAACTCTGTTGGATTTTGATAGATGTGGTAGTCCGTATTTTACAATACTGCGATTGATATCCAGTAATGGTTGTAGATCAGCAATAGTTGCCAGTGTTGCTAAATCTAAGGAATCTTCATCACTTTTGTTATGAATATACGATGAGAGCATGTAGGCAATTCCTCCAGAGCAAAGTTTTAGAGTGTGTAGAATGACTTTGGCATCAGGTAACTTTTTTGGAAGTTCGTGATGATCAATTATGGCAACGGTAAATCCTAATGATTTGGCGTATGCAACTTCGTCAACTGCTGTAATTCCACAATCAATAGCAATCAATAATGGTTTAGCACCAACGCCAATTTTTTGAGCAATGGCGTCAATGGATTTTTTGGTTAGTCCATAGCCATGCTCAAACCTATTGGGAATAAAAGGCAAGCAATTCCTGTGTCCTAGACTTTTGTAAATCAGTTCCCACAAAATGGCTGTTGCCGTGATTCCATCCACATCATAATCTCCGTGGACGATTACGAATGAGTTATCGTTAATGGCTTTTCTAATCAACTTTTCTAATTTGGAAAGGCTTGGAGCGTATTTTCCAAAAATTTCTTTGGGTTTACCCAGATATGTATAAGGGTGTGGGGGATTGAGAAAGGCCTCAACATCTTCCCCTGCTCGGTTTTCCAATAGAATTTCTTCCACCTGTTTTAAATTTGTCGTGATCGCCTTACTATTTTTATTTCGTATCTCCATTTTATTCGGGTTCGTCCCATTCGGGTTCGTCCCATTTGGGACGAACCCGAATTAGGAACTAAATAAATATTCCTTGTTTTGGATTATCTTCTATTTCTTTAGCGTAAGAATCTATCTTACTCCAGTTAGTAGATTGAACTAAAGTTGGATGTAGGTTTAACCAGGGTAAATCTCGGTTATTTATGTAATTTTGTAACGAAGAGTACTTATATTCAGACGACCCACCAACAATCCCCGACTTGTATGGGTTTAAGTGAATATATCTTCCTACATGGATAAGTTGAGCTTCTGTAATTATTGGAACTGCTCTGTAACACCCTTGGATTAAAGGTCCCTCCCTTGAATATTTCTCATTAAAGAACCCCGCATACACGGAGAGAATTCTTTTGGAAAATTCTTTTATTCCATAGTCTACTAAATTCTTACATAAAATGTGAAAGTGGTTGGGCATTAGGCAATATGCATAGAGCTCAAGTTGTCCAAAAACGCTGTTGGCTGGAATTTCTACTTCTTTCTTAGCAATTATTCTGCTTTCTTTAAAATCTTTAGTTAGGTATTTCTTAAGAAGGTAGATAAAGAATATGTAATCTTCGTGATCCAAAAACATCTCACACCTGTTAATTCCACGACCGTAAATGTGGAAAGTAATATCTGGCTTGTGGGTTTTACAGCGATTTTTATATGGCATTTTTCATTCGGGTTCGTCCCATTTGGGACGAACCCGATTTAGAAAAGTTTACGATGGTTTAATTAAAAGTGCAAGAAATTCTGTATTTCCACCTTTTGATCCGACAATTGGTGATCTTACAATTTCTAAAATTTTTCCACCTTCTTGCTCAATATCTCTTTTAACTTTATTTAATACTACTTGAGTAAACTTGTCTTCTAATCTGCCTCGGGTAAGCATTCCCCTTTCTGCCTCGTAGTGAGGTTTTATCAAAGAGACTATTTTTCCTTGGGGTTTTAAATTAGCCAGCGCATTGGGAATAATTTTACTTTGAGGAGTCCAGCCGACATCAACGGTAATAAAATCTACAGGTTCGGGGAGGTTTATAAAAATAGCGTTGGTTTTTTCTAGCACTTTTACCCTAGCGTCATTCCTCAACTTCCAATCTAATACCCCATACCCTGTGTCAACGGCATAAACTTTTGTAGCCCCGTGTTGTAGCATGCAGTCAGTAAAGCCTCCAGTCGAGCATCCAAAATCCGCGCAGATTTTATCCCTCAAGTCAATTTTAAATGTATTAAGGGCGTGTTCTAACTTTTCCCCCGCTCGGGATACAAACATTTTATCTGTAGATGATTGCATTGGAAAATTTTAGCACAATACGATTAAATTATTAGGGAGAGTCCCTAAAAACGGGATCAGAGGTATTTAAGGGACTCTCCCTAAAAATCAATAAATACAATTTGTATAATTGGATAAATTAGAATAATTGGAAGTTGTGATGGTCGTGTGAGTCTAAAAACAGGGTTTTTTCTAGTTGGTAAATTTAAAGGTGGAGAGAATTTTATTGCCAATCTCAAATAACTCTTCCTTATTAGGGTTTCTGTAGTCAATTGACAACTCAATGTCGTATAATAGCCCGTTTTTCTCAAAACGAAGATCTACTCGAGATGCTTTACTCGAAGAATCAGAATAAATCCATGTAAGCTTATAACCATTTGCTCCATCTGTTGTAGTCTCTTCTCCCTTTCCTTGATAGTTCTTTTCCCAAGAATCCAAAACATTTTTAGCCATTTGTAGGTTACTGTTTATTGATGTAGCTATTGTTGATATAGAAATCCTATCATTAAAAGGTGTTTTAGAATACTCCACTTTTGCAACGGAGTTCATTCCCATATCAATACTTGGTCTATAATTCTCGTCATCTTCCTCGCTCCTAAGTAACCACCCCTCTGGGTACTTAATAGAATATTTTCCTTTGATACTAGTATATGTTTTCCAGCCGGCGGTGGGGTCGGGTGATGGGGCAACAGATACAGCTGTTGTGTCAGTTGGTTTTGTGGTTGGAGTTAATGCTTTTTTGTAAACTACAATTCCAGCAATGGTTAAGACGATAATTAGCAAAACGGCAATTAGTACTTTTGGAAGACTAGATTTTGCTTTTGGTTCTTCTTGTTGTGGGATTTGGATAGGTTGTTCAACTGGGGCTTGTTCTATTGGGGTTGGGTCGGTTTGGTTTTCCATATTTTAAATACTACCACCGCTTTTTAGTCAATGCAATAATTGCAATTTGGATGACTTTTTCGGGTGAGACCCCGATACAAAAAGCAAATACCCTTTGGGGTCTCACCCGATAGAATCATTTCTTTTTGGCTAACTGTTTCCAGACAACCAGAAGTGGAGCGGCGGTGAAAGTGGAGGAGTAGGTTCCGGAAATTGTTCCCACCAAAAGCGCCAAAACAAACCATTTAATAGTCTCTCCTCCCAGCAAAAATAGAG
>Ga0180007_10003006_pt1 | contig 19332 bp, 19 predicted proteins | sample MM_PC_MetaG_FD_121122 | JGI IMG/M metagenome (GOLD analysis project Ga0180007, IMG submission 121122) | Groundwater microbial communities from the Aspo Hard Rock Laboratory (HRL) deep subsurface site, Sweden - MM_PC_MetaG | ecosystem: Environmental > Aquatic > Deep subsurface > Groundwater... | reverse complement strand
TTTGATTTTCAAAGAGCAAAGTCAAAAAAAAGATAAATTTAAGATTGCAAATATGTTTCGAAATGTTCGTTTATTACAATTTTGTATTTAATACTACTTCTGACTTTTTACAGGGCCATCAAATTTAATTCTCATTGGATCTGCTTGACTAATTCATGAATGGTATTATTCTTGGCATGAACATAAGGATGGTGTACATTTGAAGTTCACCTTAACCTTTTAAAAAAGAATAAACAACCCAAGGAAAGGACGTATGGACCCTTCAGATCCCGACAGTAGTATCAAGCGGGCCAATATAAAAATTCGTGAAATGGAGATTGACGATATTGCCCAGGTTTTTCACATGGGCGAGAAACTGTTCAAAGCTGATGAAATTCCAACCATGTACCGAACCTGGGACCCCTTCGAAGTGACCACGCTTTACAACAGCGATACCGAATTCTGCCTGGTTGGAGAAAATGATGACAAAATTGTGGGTTTTGCCCTGGGAACCACCATCATCAAAGAACATTCCGCCTGGAAATACGGTTATTTGATATGGTTGGGCGTTTTGCCCGAATACCAGAAAAAAGGTGTGGCCGAAAAGCTCTTCAACCGATTCAAAGATCTGATGCTCAAAAAAGGTGTCCGTATGATGATCGTGGATACCCCGGCTGACAACAAACGTGCATTGCGATTTTTCAACAAAATGGGTTTCGGACCACCCCAACCCCATGTGTACCTCACGTTGAATCTGGCTGCGGACCAGCAGCGCCTGAAAAACAAACCCCAGACCAACGGCCATGGGCGTGGGAATGGCAATGGCGCATCTATTGCTGAACTTTCATGCCAAGGCAAGGAGCGCAAATAATCTTTTATGATAGATCCCCAGCGTTTAAAAAGACTGTTGCAGCGTCTGATTGATATCTACAGCCCTTCGGGTAAAGAAGAAGACATTCTCAGTTATCTCAAAGGATTTCTCAAACGAAAAGGGATTGATGTCCACATGCAGGATGTGGACGAAAACCGCCATAACCTGATTGTGGCACCCCGTGGGGTTGATATCCAGCTGGCCCTGATCGGGCATGTTGACACGGTCACCGCTTATGATCTGGACCATTACATGTTCTCGGAAAACGGGGATGAAATTTCAGGGCTTGGTGCAGCAGACATGAAAGGCGGTTGCTCTGCCATGATAGAGGCCTTCCTCAGTTTATACGAAGACACCAACAATCAGAATCTTCCCTTTGCCCTCTGCCTTGTGGTGGGCGAGGAGGAAACCGGCGACGGGGCCGCCCAGTTGATGAAAGAGTATCGTTTCCCCTGGGCATTGATCGGCGAGCCCACGGATCTTGTGCCATGTTTCCAGAGCTACGGCTATATCGAAAGCCAGATCAACACCGTGGGCAAACGCCAGCATGCATCCCTGGCTGGTCGCAGAAAAAATCCTGTGGAATCTCTTCTCGGCGGCCTTCTCAGGTTCACAAACCACCTGGAACTGAAACGCCCCGAGTTGATATACAACATCCGCGATTTATTCACCCCCCCAGCCGGTTTTTCCGTTCCTGAATACTGTGAAGCCTGGATTGATATCCACCTGCCCTCCGAGGCACCCATCGGTGAAATCATCACGGAAATAGAAGAAGTTGTTTCATCCAGACAAACCGACCCCACTGAAATAGACGTCCGATTCCGTACGGAAACCATCGATGCAGGCTATGACCTTCCGGAAAAAGGTCCCATGAAAGAAATCCTCAAACGTATCTTTGCAAAACATAAAATCCCCTGGAAAACCAATTCATTCCGAAGCCATTCCGATGCCAATCAGATATTCTCATCCGGGACCAAACCCATCCTCCTGGGACCGGGTCAACTTGAAAAAGCCCATGCCCAGGACGAATCAGTCCCCTTCCAGCAAGTTGTCAAAGCCGCAGAAATCTATTGTGATTTCATGAAAAAAATTCTTCAATAATTGCTATATATAGCCCTGTCCACCCAGTCCACCATAACGTTTTCCCCTTTCAATCTTTCCCAACTGATGATATAAACGACAAACATTTTCTTTGTATACTCTTGACATTGCTCATCATCCAATCGGAGCTCACATGATCGTCTCAGGCTTTATGGGAAGTCCGCGAAAAAACGGAAACACTGCTTTTCTTTTAAAAAAATTCTTGAAAGAAGCCGAAGCACTTGGCGCTGAAACACGAATGCTTCATGTGCCGGACTTGACTATCCATCCCTGCACGGGCTGTGCCCTGTGCGAAAAAAAAGGATATTGCCATTTTAACGATGACATGCAGAAAGAAGTCTTTCCCCTTATGCGCATGTCCGACGTGGTGGTCATTGCATCACCCATTTATTTTTACAATGTGCCCTCCGAACTCAAGGCCCTCATCGATCGATCCCAGACCCTATGGTCACGAAAATACAAACTTCGCCTGACTGACCCAGGTCAGTCCTCCCGTAAAGGATTTCTCCTGTCCGTGGGAGCCACCCGGGGCAAAGATCTCTTTGATAGTATCCACCTGACCATGAAATATTTTTTCAGGGGAATCGCTGCGGACTTTGCCGGGGAGTTGACCTACAACCGAATCGAAGAACCCGGGGAAATGAAGCGCCATGCCACATTGAATAGTGATGTCCACACGGCGGCAGAACAGCTTCTGACTCCCCTTAAGCAACGAACACCCACCCTGGTCTTTGTGTGCCGGGACAACAGCCTGACCAGCCAGATGGCCGCAGCCTTTGCCCAGCATTATGCCGGAGACAGGATTCACGCTTTATCGGCCGGTATCCACCCTGGCCATGATATCCATCCTGAACTTGTCAAGACAATGGAGAAGAAAAACCTCGATGTGGCTTATCGAAGGCCTCGGAGCCTTGCCTCACTCACTGTCGGGACCAGGCCGGATCGGGTAATTCTTCTGGGAGATGGAGAAGACACTGCCATTCATATTCCAGGAGCCCGGGTTAGCTCCTGGACAATCCCGGGTGGCCATAATCCTGATACTGATTCAATGGCATCACTATGTGACGTGATCGAAGATAAGGTCAAAGACCTGATCCATGGCCTGCATTTGGCAACAGACCATTCAAAGACCATTTGAACCGTCTGTTTCTTTTCCCATAGCCATCCGTCGACTTTTACGAGTACATCATGATTCATATTTCACATATTGATTTTTCCCCAAAGACTGATAAATAGTATCCATGAAAAAAATCCTGGAAAAAAGCTACGACACTCTGACCACCCTGGTCCAGCGGAGACTGTTCAAAACCCCGGCCCGCCTTTCCATGGTGACATTCCTCCTCCTGATTTCAATAGGCACCTTTCTTCTTTGCCTGCCCGTGTCGTCAAAAACAGGCAGCCTCACCCTGATCAATGCTTTGTTTACGTCCACCTCAGCCAGCTGTGTCACGGGTTTATCGGTGATCAATATCAATGAGTCCCTTTCTGTGTTCGGGCAATGTGTGCTTTTGTGCCTGATCCAGGTGGGCGGGCTCGGCATCATGACCATTTCAACGGTTCTGATTCTCGTGGCAGGGGGTAAAGCCAGTTTTGCGGAAATAAATCTGGTCCACGATACTTACACCCACAGCGACAGTAGAAGTGCCGGCTCCATTTTACGTGAAATTTTTCTGCTGACTTTTTTTTTGGAAACCCTGGGTGCGCTTCTGCTTTTTACCCGGTTCTACCCGGTGTACGGTGCATCCAGAGGGGCATATGTTGCGGTATTTCATTCCGTCAGCGCATTCTGCAATGCCGGTTTCTCATTATTCCCAGACAGTCTCGAAGGATTCAGGAATGATTTCATTGTCAATCTGGTCATATCCGTTTTAATTCTGACAGGTGGCATCGGATTTCTCGTTATCGCTGAACTCCGGAACAATTTCCCTGTAAATAAAAGGACATGGAAACGACTCAGCCTTCATACCAAACTAATTTTGGTGTCAAGCCTCGTCCTTGTGTTTGGGGGAACCCTTGTGATTCTAATTATGGAATGGGACAATACCCTGGCCGGTATGGATCCGGCACACAAAGTCCTTGCTTCATTTTTCCAGTCCGTCACCCTCCGAACCGCCGGTTTCAACACCATCCCCATCAGCACCATGGCCAATCAAACCCTTTTTATCAGCATTATCTTCATGTTTATCGGAGCATCACCCGGGTCCTGCGGAGGCGGCGTCAAAACAAGTACCATGGCCACACTCTTTCTACTGGGTCTTTCACGACTCCGGGGGCAGTCATGCACAGCAGCATTCAACCGGACCATTCCGGAACAGAGCGTGACCAAGGCCACCAACATGATCATGATCTCACTTTTCGTCGTGATCATCGGAACCATCCTCCTTCTGATGACCGAAGTGGGACGGATTCCCCATGCGGAAAGCCGGGGAAAATTCATAGAGATTCTTTATGAAACCGTCAGCGCCTTCGGGACCGTGGGCCTGTCCATGGGCCTTACCGAAACCCTGACCTCGGCAGGACGCCTGATCATCACCCTGATCATGTTCACGGGGAGATTGGGCCCCATGATCATTGCCGTGGCCATCAGCAGGAAAGAATTGAAACACTTCACATATGCCCATGAAGATATCATGGTGGGCTAAGGAGAAACATGAAACAGTTTGCCGTCATCGGAATCGGAAAATTCGGCTATTACCTTGCAACCCGTCTTTACGACAAAGGGCACGAGGTTCTGGCCATTGACACAGACCCTGTCCTTGTCCAAAAAATACGAAACAATGTGACCACTGCGGTGGTGGCGGATTCCACGGATCCGGAAACCCTCAAATCCCTGGGGCTTAAGGATATCGACACGGTGATTGTCTGCATCGGGTCCATTATCAGTAATTCCATTCTGACCTCCCTCAACCTCCTTGAAATGGGCGTGAAAGATGTCATGGCCAAATGCCTGAGTGAGGCCCATGAACGAATTTTAAGGCGAATTGGGGTCAACCTCGTTTTTTTCCCTGAAAAAGACCTTGCCATAAGCCTTGCAGAAAAGCTGCACACGCCCAATCTCATCGACTACTTCCCCTTTATGGAAGGCTACAGCATCATCCAGATTGCGGTACCCTCTCATTTTGTTGGTAAAAGTCTCAAAGATGCCAATATCAACTACAAATACGGTGTCCAGGTCATTGCCGTAAAGGAATTCATCCCCGAGAGAGTGACCATGATCCCCACGGGGGATTTTATCATGAAAGACAGTGATATGCTTACCCTGCTGGGTCCCAACAAATCCCTGGAAAGAATGAAAAAATAAATGGCCATCAAGGGATTCCCATGGTAGGGAAGAACTAAAACATCAGGACATATCACTAAACTGTTTATATTTCAGTATGGCCTGTGCTCAAACCCTTGCATATTTCAACCTGGCAAGACAAGTCACACGATATCCTTTGCCGTCACAGTCTGCTGTAATCCATCACAGGCTTAGACAACATACTTAAATAATAAGAATTTATGTACCGATACACCCATTTTAGAAATACAGATGGTTATGTAACCACTCGAAAAAAGCACCGGCATCTTTGTTGCATAATTACAGGATGTTATTTTTAAAACTATCACAACCGTTTATGTTCCGGGGAAGATTCATGAAGAAAGTATACATGGTTCAAAAAGTGGATAATGATCTTTGGCCAATAAAAAACGTCGTCACATGCTTTTTTTTACTTATGGTCTTGATCTGCTTTATCATGGGCTTTGTTAAATTAAAAAGCAACTCAACAGACCCGGCCTGGCTCACCGTGGACGGCTTTGTACTCCGCCCGGAGCTTGAAACCCATATGATCGAAGGGCAGAACAGGGAAAACGCAAATTCCATATTCTACAATGCCTGCATACACTTCCAATACATCGTGGATGGAAACACTTACACGGGCAGCTATATTTTAGGTGAGATGAACAAAAACGATCCGGCCAGGGCTCAAAAAACAGTTGCGGCCTATCCCCAGGGGAAAGTTATCCGGATACGATACAACCCCGCATCGCCTGAACAGTCCGTGATGGATATTCCAACAAAAGAAAAAACCCTGGCATTTTTTCTTGCTGGTACGATTTTTCTGCTGTGTACCTTTCTGACCCAGCGACTTATCAAAGATAATACTCCCATGGTCACTCTTCCCAAAAAAAAATCTCCCAGCCCCCGTCAAACAACTAATCAGAAGGATGAGAACGCCCCTGGCATCATCCCCCAAGCATCAAAACTCATGTCCGACATTTCAGGGAGATGGACCCTGGACTATCAGGTCCCATCCATGCGGGAAATTATCTCATCATCCCATGGTGTTAAAACTGCCCTTGGGAGCGATATGAAGGCGGTTCTATCTTCGGGTTCAGAAACACTGACCGTGACCATTACCATGCAAGAAATCGAATTTAAATACAAAGATGCTAAAAGCCAGGGTAGCTGTGACATTCTCAGTGATTACCACCTGGATGGCAACAGGCTTTCCCTGGACCATAAAAGTATGGACTTTCTCATGACCGACATCGAAGATTTCCCCCCCCGGGCCTACACCTATTCACGGAAAGGATCAAAGCTCATCCTGACGTCCGATGAGATAGAAGGCCTTGGAAAACGAAAGATATCCTATCACCTGACACGTTCTATGGATTAAGTCCCAAGGCCCACTCAGTCGAACCACCCAGGCCATCAAAATTGATGAACTCGTAAAAAGTCGACAGATGGCTATGGAAAAAGGTCCATAGGCAAGGCATAGTGTTTGGCCGGGCGTGAAGGCATACACACACGTATGTCGAACGTCCGGCCAAACACTATAACGCCGCATATGGGACTTTTTACGACGCCATCAAAATTTAAAAATTGCATCTTATTTTTCTTCCCTTGCTGTGCTATGATCTGCAGCCAAAATACATTAATAAACGGAGATAATCCATGTTTCCTATAGCCAAGACCCTTGCTTCAATTTTCCGGGCCAGACTGCTTTTTTTAATGATCGCCTGCGCCCTTGTGGGACTGTTACTCGTCATTGCCGGTGTCAGTGGCCTCACCTTTTTTTCGGCCCAAATGATAACCATCGACATCCCCTATCTTGGAGCCCTAATCAACTGGCTTATGGGTGGAATTTTCACTGTGGTGGGATGGTTCATGCTGCCCGTTTTAATCGTTTTTATTGCCGGAATGTTTCAGGAGATTACCATCCATCGGGTTGAAAAAGTCGATTACCCTGAAACGGTTAAACATCAAGCCCCCCGTTTCTGGCCTGATCTCATGCATGATGTACGATTCACTCTCTGGGCCCTTTTTCTAAATCTCCTGATCCTGCCCTTTTACCTGATCGGCATCGGAGCTGTCCTTTCTGTCCTATTGAACAGCTACCTTCTTGGTCGTGAATTTTTCGAAAGCGCCGCGAGTTATCATATGGCCAAATCGGAAGCCAAAAAACTTGGACGACGTCATTCGGGTGCAGTTTATATGGGTGGTTTTGTGATCACGGCCCTGACACTTATTCCCCTGATCAACCTGTTTGTGCCCATCATCGCTCTGGTATGGATGGTCCATCTGTATCACAGCTTCGGCTTGCAAACCCCATCACAGGCGTTTATGAATCAGTCACTGGATTCGGAACAGAATGCATGAAAATTGAGACGGTATATATCGTTTCCGGCTACATGCGTTCCGGAACATCCATGATGATGAAGGCCCTTGAAAAAGGGGGAATGACAGCCCGATACAACACAGCAAAAGATCGGATTCTTTCTGATAAATACGAGCATCCGGACTACCATCCCAATCCTGAAGGGTTTTACGAGTTGGGCACAAAGGAGTTCGAATCCGAGGATTTCCCGACAATGTATCAGGGTCAGCTGATCAAGGCCCTGCACTGGCGCCTCAAAGACTTACCGCTCTTTTGTTACAAGGTTGTCTTCATGCTCAGGGATCCACGTGAAATTGAAGTGAGTTACTTGAAAATGTTCCGTCAGCGACCGCCCTTTGTTCTCCAGACATACCATGAATTCATTGAGAAAACCCTTTCAGGGCTCTCAAAACGAGGCGACATGGATATCACATCCGTCTGGCACAACGACATGATCCAAACGCCCCATCAGGTTCTGGGCATCCTCAAACAGAATGGCTTTCCCATTACGAATATTAAATCAGGCGCCGAATCTGTGAACCCCGATCTTTATCGTTCAAAAGGCAAGGACCTTGACCGGGTCAGAAAAAGCATCCCCGGTTTAAGAACAGATCTACCCGACTGTCTGAATAAATCCTGAGTGCCTCTGTGAGAAAAATTCAATCTGCGATGTCAATGGATACGATTTCCATTTCCCGACCCGAGGCAATTTCAATATTTTTGTCATTGCATTATGACTTTCGATTCTTTAGAATTACTATGGCAAGGGGTATGCCTAATTTCAGCGCGTATAGGATTACCCTCAAAGGTATATAAATCCTGTTCAGGAAGTTCCTTGCCACAACGGCTACAGGATATCAATGTCCCTTCGTCTGTGTGGTAAATTTGTTTTTTATTTTTTTCCATGTCCGTCATTAGATTTTGAGTAAAATTCGTTCACATGCAAGGTTTATAGCCGCATCGTTCAAAGACCGTAGCTTTTTCCAATCTTTTTCCGGTATCGTCGAATTCAATTCCAATCATCACTTGGTCAGATGAAAAATGCCTGCACCCAGAGATTGGGGAAGCAAGGACAAAGGTCGGTCGAACAAAAGACACCTTTAAGGGCATTTTCTTTCAAGGTTGGGACGGATTCCAAACATGACAGCCACCCTGAAATGTCATTTCGTTTCTTCATATCTTCATTTTTCCAAAAGAGCAAAATAAAAAAAGGGGGATAATATTATATCGAGAATGTTTTAGCCCATGCTGAAGCCTGACAAATTGAAAGTTTGAAATTCAATTTGACAAAAATAGAACCAACATATATTATTTCAGTATGTTCAAACGCACACTTTCAGATAAAATAGTCTCTTTGGCCAAACATTTCCCTGTGATTTCCATAACAGGTCCACGCCAATCGGGTAAAACCACTCTGGTCAAGGCGTGTTTCACCGATCACGAGTACATAAGCCTTGAAGACCCTGACCAGCAAGAGTTTGCCCTGACAGACCCCAAAGGATTTTTGAGACGTTTCAACAATGGTGTGATTCTTGATGAAATTCAGCGGGCTGCCCCAGTGCTTTCCTACATTCAGGGGATAGTTGATAGTGAGGACCGTCCCGGGCGTTTTATTTTGACCGGTTCCCAGCAATTTCATATCATGGAAAAAATCACACAGACCCTGGCAGGCCGAACGGCTTTGGTTAATTTGTTCCCTTTTAGTCTCGACGAACTCCTTGGCAGAATAACGATCGACCCATTTCAAATAGAGCAAACGCCTGTTCCTTTGCCACCCCCTGATTTCCCTTTGGAAGAGATTACCTTTAAAGGATTTTATCCACGCATACATGACAAAAATCCAGACCCCCATGATTGGTTATCCTCATATTACCGGACCTATGTGGAGAGGGATGTGCGAGATCTGTCAAACATCGGCAATCTGGAAACCTTCCAGCGTTTTGTACGACTATGTGCGGGTAGAAGCGGGCAAATTCTTAATCTTTCGTCTCTGGCTATGGATACCGGCATCTCCCATACCACAGCAAGGGGCTGGATATCAATCCTTCAAGCCGGTTTCATCATCCATCTGCTGCCGCCCCATTTTACCAATTTTTCTAAACGACTCATTAAAACTCCCAAGCTGTATTTTCTGGATACCGGCCTGCTTTGTTATCTCCTTCGGATTCGAGAACCTGCCGAGCTTTTCATTCACCCATTGAAGGGGCATATTTTCGAAACCTTTGTGGTCGCTGAATATTTCAAAGCCTTTGCCCATCGGGGTGAAACTCCCCCACTCTATTTCTGGAGAGACCAGTCAGGGCACGAGGTAGACCTTGTGATTGATTCGGGCACACGCTTGATTCCCATCGAAATAAAATCAAGCGAGACCGTTGAAAAATCGCTGTTTAGAGGGCTGAAATACTTTAAATCACTTGGGCCCTCCGTGGCTGAAACAGGCGTGCTGGTTCACGGGGGCGAAGGTTTGTATCAAAGAGAACACAACCTTGTCCGCCCCTGGTTTCAGTCTGTATAAAAACAAACGTTCATGATTTAAAGCCTTAAGCCTTCTTGTCTTTCTTTTCAGGTGAGGGATCAATGATCTTATCCGCCGACACATGCCCCAGGTATTCGGGAAGTTCGATTCCTGCCATCTTTGCAACATCATGGAGGGGGGGAAGACTTTTGATCAAGCCAGACAAAAAATTGGAGGTGGCTGTTCCATCCTTGCCGCTGCCTCCAGAATCCCAGACCGTCACTTTGTCAATTTTAATGTTTCGAATGGCTTCCACCTGCATCTCGACTATCTTTTCTATTTTTTCTGTCATAAGAAGGGTTGCCACGGATTTTGCGTCGCCATTGCACCCTTTAACCAATTCAAGATAACCGGCCGCTTTGCTTTCGAGAACTTTTCTAACACCTTCTGCCTCGGCCTGATATTTAAGAAGAATGGCGTCGGCCTGTCCTTTGGCTACCCTGCGGATGCGTTCAGCTTCTGCTTCGGCGTCGATTTCAATTTTCTCCTTTTCAATTTCCTGTCGAACAACCTCTTCTGCTTTGAGCCGTTGTTGTTCAGCCAGATATTGGGCTTTCTGAATCTCCACTTCCGCTTCACGCTTTGCCACTTCACCCAGCTTCATGGCCTGGGCCTGCTTCACAGCCAATTCTGCATTGGCATCGGCAATATCGGCCTTGGCCTTGTTCTCACCATCCACGGCCTGGGCTTCCTGTTGTTCAATATAGATTCGACGATCCGCTTGGGCTTTTTTCTGTCCCTTATCCGATTCAGCAACATTTTCAGCCACTTTGATTTCTTTTTCACGGTTTGCCACGGCTTCACCGATGGTGGCCTCTGCTTCCTGCTGCTGAACAAAGATACGTTGATCCGCTTCGGCTTTTTTCTTTCCTTTCTGGGCTTCGGCAACATTTTCAGCCACTCTGATTTCTTTGACCCGTGTGGCTTCCGCCTCACCAATGGCACCCAGTTTTTCCTGTTCAGCCACATCAACCTTGGCCTGATTGATGGCTTCGGCAGCCGCTTTTTTACCGATGGAATCGATATAGCCCGATTCGTCGGTAATATCGGTGATATTCACATTGATCAGGTAAAGACCGATTTTATTCAGCTCCGGTGCCACGTTTTTCCGGATAGAGTCCAGAAACATCTCCCTGTCCTGATTGATCTGTTCAATGGTCAAAGACGCCACGGTCAGACGTAACTGACCAAAGATAATTTCCTTGGCCATTTCCTCAATTTCCTGGGATGAAAGATGCAAAAGACGCTCGGCAGCTGCCGTCATGATCTCTTGCTCGGTGCTTATTCCCACCGTGAACGTTGAGGGTACGTTAATACGTATGTTTTGAAGAGACAAGGCCTTCTGAAGAGGAATACTGATGGTCATGGGTGTCAGGCTGATATAGGAATAATCCTGAATCAAAGGCCAGACCAGGGCACCACCGCCATGAATACACCGGGCAGATTGCCCCTCACCCACTTTACCGAAGACAACGAGAATCTGGTCCGAAGGACACCGTTTGTATCGGGAGGCAAGAAAAACAATGGTGGAAACGATGAGAACAAGTAACGCAACAATGGGTAATATCCAGAAATTGAACATGAAGACTCCTTGTTAATATTATATTTTTTCAACAACCAGAATAGACGAATTGACCTTAACAACCCTTACCGGCGATCCGGTTGCTAATACATCTCCGTTTATTTCCATGGCATCAAACTCCCGGAGTCGGCCCAGAAAACTGATGTTCACACGACCAACCCCCTTTTCAGGGATGGTCAGATAAACAGTCCCGGTGGAGCCCACGGCATCCTTTGTTTCTAAGGTCCCGCTGGATTGAAGACGGGCAGCTCCCTGAAACAATTTTCCAATGACCCAGACGGCGGCTATCCCTGCAACAGATGCTCCACCAAGGGCAAAAAATGCCCCCACCTGACTCTGACGGTACAAGGCAAGGCCCATGAGTCCAAACATCATCAAAAATGTTGACAATCCATGGATGGAGAGGAATTTAAATCCCAGATCCGAATCAGCATGGTGGGCATCCACTGACCCATGGCCATCCACACCCATATCGCCATCGGTGCCTCCACCCGCGAACTGCAGCACAAGGCGGATCAGTACAAAAAAACCGCCTATGACGGCACAGGCGATGAAAAACATTTCAAGACCATTAAAGCTGTCAGCCATGGATGTCACTGTTTGCCTCCCGGAATGTTATTCTGTTCTAAGGTGAAACATGAGGAATTCTTTTTCACAAATTACCTTACATAAATTTGCTGGGACTGTACAGACCAGGCAAATTATTTTACGATCTTTTTTTTTTGGTGGTAAAGAACAAAGGGTTAAAGCAAAAATTCAAACCCTATAAGTCCCATAAGTCCTATAGGTCCCATAAGTCCCATCCAACCGTGATGGCCCATAAAAAAAGCCGGCCCAAACAGGCCGGCTTTTTTCTAATTTTCTTTCCAGAACGGAGACATATCCCGGAGTTTTTGAATTACAGGGGGAAGTTTTTCGATAATATAATCCACCTCGTCTTCTGTGTTGTAACGGCACAGGGAAAAACGGATGGTTCCGTGGGCTGCGGTAAAGGGAACGCCCATGGCCCGAAGGACGTGGGACGGTTCCAGAGAGCCGGAGGTGCAGGCCGAGCCTGAAGATGCGCAAATCCCATCTTCATTCATCATTAAAAGGATGGCTTCCCCTTCAATGAATTCAAAGCTGATGCTGGTGGTGTTGGGCAGCCTGTGTTCCTGGTCCCCGTTGATGAAGCTTTTGGGGATCTTTGCTGTGAGACGGGTTTCCAATTTGTCGCGAAGTTTTTTCACCCGGGTATTTTCATCGTTCATATGGGCCAAGGCAAGTTCGCAGGCCCTTCCAAGCCCCACAATGGAGGCCAGGTTTTCTGTACCTCCACGCTTTCCGTGTTCCTGATGGCCACCGATCAAAAATGGGGAGAATCGGGTTTTGTTTCTCAGGTAAAGGGCCCCAACACCCTTGGGGGCATGGAGTTTATGTCCTGAAAGGGACAGCATATCAAAGGGGATATCCGTCACATCCACGGGGATTTTTCCCACGGCCTGAACCGCGTCCGTATGGAACAGGATACCACGTTCCTTGACCTTTTTTGCAATCTCACGGATGGGAAAGATGGTGCCGGTTTCATTGTTGGCCCACATAACTGAAACAATGGCCGTGTCATCCGAAAGGCTTGCATAAAGCTTGTCCAGATCCAGACGTCCCTTGCTGTCCACGGGGACAAAGGTGGTTTGATAGCCTTCTTTTTCAAGGGATTCACACAGTGTTTTCACGGCGGGATGTTCCACCATGGTGGTGACAATGTGATTCTTCCCTGGATTCATCCTGAGGGCCGAGCGAATGGCGGTGTTATTGCTTTCGCTGCCGCAACTGGTGAAGATCAGCTCATCGGGCTGGGCATTCAGGATGGATGCCACCCGTTTCCGGGCCAGCTTCAGAACATCACCGGATTCGGCACCCTTGTGATGCATACTGGACGGATTGCCGTAAATATCGGTGAAGCAGGGCATCATCTCTTTAAGAACATCTCCATCCACCTTGGTGGTGGCGTTGTTATCAACATATACGGTTTTCATCAACAGCCTCCTCCACCGTCAGTTCCATGGAGACCAGTTCACGGAGTTTGGCTTCCACATGATTTTTCAGGGTGATCTGGGATTTACTGCATGATGCACAGGCGCCCCGGAACTTCACGATCACACGGTTTGCATCCACATCAATCAGTTCCATATCCCCATGGTCTTTTTGAAGACCGGGACGGACATCCTCCTCAATGACCTTTTCGATCAACTTGATTTTCTGCATATTCGTGAGTTTTGCCGGCACCGCAGGCTTTTTGGGTTCATAATCAACACCTTGACCCACGGCCCGGATAATGGCTTCAATTTCTTCATGACAATTACCGCATCCACCGCCTGCTTTGAGGTAGTCGGTGACTTCTTCAATGGTTGTCAACTTGGCTTCCTTAACAGCACGTTCAATATCCACATCGGTGACACCAAAGCAATGGCAAATCACATTGCCAGTGACCACTTCAATTTTTTCACCCCGGTAATCGGAAATGGCCCGTTCCAAGGCATCCCGGCCCATGACCGAACAATGGATTTTTTCCTTGGGAAGACCTCCGAGATAGTCAGCGATATCTTCATTGGTGATCTTGGATGCTTCGTCAATATGCATACCCATGACCATCTCGGTCAGGGCCGATGAGGATGCAATGGCACTGGCACAGCCAAAGGTCTGAAATTTTGCATCTTCGATGATCTGGTCCGAATTGATCTTAAGGGTCAGGGTCAAGGCGTCTCCGCAGGCAAGAGAGCCCACTTCACCCGTGCCATTGGCCTGTTCCACTTTTCCCGTGTTCCTGGGGTTTAAAAAATGGTCTTTCACTTTCTCGGTATAGTCCCACATGGTTTATTCTCCATTCCTGTCTTGTGGTTTTAATAGCCTGCCGGCCTTATCATAAAAATCGTTATACACATAATAGACACGATATCCTATTTTTCAAGCAAGTCCCATGCCCACCCCAGGTCTTTTCCTTAATCTTTACCGATAAGGAACAATCCGTAGGTGGCCCGAAGATTGGGAAACACGGTGACAATGGTTCCATGCATATCCCGTTCCTGGGTATTGATGGCCGCTTCTTTCAAAATTCTGAAACCTACATCGTTTGAAAATCGTTTAAAATCCTTGATGGTCAACACCCTGATATTGGGGGTGTTGTACCAGTGATAAGGCAGCTGTTCAGTCACGGGCACATAGCCGCTCAAAAGAAGCTGCATCCTGATCCGCCAATGACCGAAATTGGGAAAACTGACCACGGCCTTCTTGCCGATCCTAAGCATGGACCGAATCAGTTCCGGCGGTGCATAGACCTGCTGCATGGTCTGACTCAGGACAACATAATCAAAACTGTTATCCGGATAATCGGCAAGCTCAAGGTTGATGTCCCCCTGAATGACGGAAAGGCCTTTTTCTATGCAAGCCCTTACCTTTTTTTCGGATATCTCTATGCCCCGCTCCTCCACGGCTTTCCGTGTTTTAAGGGCATAAAGAAGATCCCCTTCCCCACAGCCCAGGCCCAGGACCCTTGAGCCCGGCTGGATCCAGGATTCTATCAGGGTAAGATCATAACGCATCAGCCCCTCCCTTTTCCATGAAGACCTGAAAGAAAACCTGTGATCATGCCCGAAAGATTGTCACTGGGAAGAAGAAAGGCATCGTGGCCGCAATCGGCTTCAATTTCACAAAAACTCACATCAAGCCCGTTCCGTTTCAGGACTTTCACAATGTCCCTGGACTGATAGGTGGGGTATAGCCAATCCGACGTATAGGATACCACCAGAAATTTTGTGGCTGCCTTTTTCAGTGTGGCCAGGGCGCTCTGGTAATCCGCATAACGGGAAAGATCAAAATAATCCGCCGCTTTGGTAATATAAAGCAGGCTGTTGGCATCAAAACGATCCACAAATTTTGCCCCCTGGTATCTCAGATAACTTTCCACCTGAAAATCCGTGTCAAAATCAAAGGAAAAGGCGTCTTTCCCCTGGAGTCTTCTTCCGAATTTCTGATGCATGGACTCATCGGACAAGTAGGTGATATGCCCGATCATCCGTGCCACGGAAAGACCCATGGACGGTTTTTCCCCGGAATAATAGTAGCCTTTGTCCCAGTTGGGATCTCTGACAATGGCCTGCCTGGCCACTTCGTTAAAAGCGATGGCAAGAGCTGAATGGCGCAGGGTGGTGGCCAGGGCCACGGCAGATCGCACATGGTCCGGATAGTGATAGCACCAGGCCAGAGCCTGCATGCCCCCCAAAGACCCGCCGATCACGCTGTGAAGCCTTTCTATGCCCAAAAATTCCACCAGTTTTTTCTGGGCATTGACCATATCACCGATGGTCACCAGGGGGAAATCCAGGGCGTAGGGCTCACCGGTTTCAGGATTGATGGACGAGGGACCGCTGCTGCCCATGCAGCCCCCTAAAATATTGGAACAGATCACGAAATACCTGTCCGTGTCTATGCCCTTGCCCGGCCCAACCATGGTGTCCCACCAGCCGGGTTTTTTTTCATATTCGCCGTAATATCCGGCCACATGGGAATCTCCGGTCAGTGCATGACAGATAAGAACGGCGTTGGACTTGTCTTTGTTCAAGGTCCCCAGGGTTTCATAGGCCAATGTCACCGGCCCGAAATGGGCACCACTTTCAAGAACAAGACCCTTTCCCTTCTCCCCAAAGGTAAAAAAGCGCTTTTCTGTTTTTAAAAACCTCGGCTGAGCGTCCATACTCATCCCTTAAACCGCCTCAAGGGCCTGGGCCAGATCGTCTGTGATATCATCCACATCTTCAATACCAACGGACAGCCGAAGCATGCCCGGACGTATTCCAAGCCCGGTCTTTACACCCTGATCAAATGCCACATACTGGGTGGACCAGGGATGAATGATCAGGGTCTTGCAATCTCCAAGATTGGCCAGATGATACACCAGCTTCAGGCTGTCAATAAATCGAAAACAGGCTTCCGTATCCTTGAGCCCAAAGGTCAGAAGACCTCCAAAACCATTTTTCCCAAACTGTTTTTTCGCGGTTTCATGGGAAGGATGGTCATCACAACCCGGATAGTTAACCCAAAGGACCTCAGGCCTTGTTTTCAGAAACCGGGCCACGGTCATGGTGTTTGCCATATGCCGTTCCATACGAAGCACAAAGGTATCCAGACCAATCATGGTCAGATAGGAATGGAATGGGGCCTGGGTGGTTCCGAAATTAATGTGATGTTCGCGCCAGATCCTGTCCAGAAGGGCCAGCTCTCCTTTGCGATCCACAAAGGGTTTGAAATCACCAAAGCGATTCCCGGTCCAGTCAAAATGTCCCCCATCCACCACAACCCCGCCCGGTGCGTTGCCATGGCCGCTCAGGTATTTGGTGGTGGAATGAACCACCACATCGGCTCCCAGGGAAATGGGATTGACAAGAAAGGGTGTGGCCAGGGTGCTGTCCACCACAAGGGGAAGTCCATGGCTGTGTGCCAGATCTGCCAGAGTCCGGATACAGGGCACATCCATCCCGGGATTTCCTATGGTCTCAAGATAGATAAACCGTGTGTTTTCATCGATTTCACGTTCAACACTCTCCGGGTCCAGGATGTTGGCAAGCCGGGCTGTGATGTTGTATTTTTTAAAGACATTCACAAACAACAGGTAGGTGGACATGAACAGGGACTTACTTGAGACAAAATTGTCTCCGGCCCGAAGAAGTGCCATACAGGTATTGCTGATGGCCGACATACCCGATGCCATGGCAATGGCGCCTTTCCCCCCCTCCAATGAGGCCAGTTTCTTTTCAAGAACCGTATTCGTGGGGTTGGACAACCGGGTATAAATATGCCCCTCAGCTTTTCCTGCAAAGGTATTGGAAAGGCTTTCGGCTGTCTGATGCTCATGGGCTGCCGACTGAAAAATCGGGGCAAGGGTCGCACCCTGCCAGTCACCCGGCTCCTGGGCCTCATGAATCACCCGTGTTGCAAGACGGTATTTTTTTTCCATGCTTGTCCCTTTGGTCAAAGATTATCCTGAAGCATATCACAATGCCGGCAGCTCTTAATTTTTTCATCCCAGGTCTTATGGACCTGACCATCGCAGAGTGTCCCGTTGATAAACCAGCAGAGTTTCCCTGCATTGAATTCAAAGGCCGGACATTTTTCCTTGCGCTCATCCGGACACGAAAGAACGGTCCAGCATTCTTTCGCATTATCCTCACGCTTTGATATCAGAAAATAAATCTGGCGTTTCACATGATCCGGGATGGAACGCCATCCCTGCTCATAACTGTGTATGGCCTTCACGGAAACCCCTAAAAGAAGTGCCATTTCTTTCTGGGTTTTGTTCAGTTTTTTCCGTATTTCTGCAAATTCCTGAGCATCCATATTCACTCCAACCCATCGTGATAATTAACCATGTTCACCTCATCTTTCCATAAAACATTTGCGCAAGCTACCACAGTGTGGTACTTTGTGTCAATATGAATTGAGACAGTCCGTCCTTACCATGTCATAGGCATGATGCTTGCAGATATCAATTAGAAAACCAAATTTTATTCCAAATAGGAAAACTCCATGACAGACACATCCATCAAAGAACAATGTAAAACCGATGTAAAGATAGCCGACCGGTTTAAAAAACAATTACCGGAAATCACCGAAGCCATCATTGCAAGCTGTTACGATCCGGCATGTTTCACCCATATTGATTACGAGCCCATTCCCTCACGGGAAAATGTCATACGCATCATCAACCGGTTTATGGAGCTTCTTTTTCCCGGCTATTTCAGCAGAAAAAAGGTTGATCCCACAAATTTGACCTATTCCATCGGTGATGCGGTCATCACATTGTACAACCAGCTTTCAGAGCAGATCAGCCTTGGAATCCGGCACGATTGTTTCAGATACGATATTCCCTGCTCAGATTGTGAAAAACGGGGCCATGATGCTGCGATCCGACTGTTTGGGTCCATTCCTGACATCAAAAAAATGCTGGCCGATGACGTTCGCGCCACCTTTGAAGGGGATCCGGCAGCCCGGGGCCATGATGAAATCATCTTCAGCTATCCGGGCATATTCGCCATTTCCGTCTACAGGATCGCCCACACCCTGTTCAAACTCAAGATCCCCCTGCTGCCACGGATCATGACCGAATACGCCCACAGTGAAACGGGCATTGACATCCATCCCGGAGCCACCATTGGCAAACGTTTTGCAATTGACCATGGCACCGGTGTGGTCATCGGAGAAACCACGGTGATCGGGGATAATGTCAGGATCTACCAGGGTGTCACCCTGGGTGCCCTATCCTTGCCCCCGGATTGCGGAGAGAGATACAAAGGGGTCAAGCGGCACCCCACCATTGAAGACAACGCCATCATATATTCAGGTGCCACCATTCTGGGAGGAGACACGGTCATCGGGAAAAATGCCGTGATCGGAGGTAATGTCTGGCTCACCGAATCCGTGCCAGCCAACACAAAAGTTTTTCTTGAGCAACCGAAATTGATTTATAAATAAATGATCCATTGGCCTCCGGCGTCCCTGCCGGGGGCCAACCTTTTAAAAAGGTTGCCAAACAGGTATTGACCGGGGTAAGGCGCGCCGTGCCCCTAATCGGCCAGCCCAAAGCACATTTGTCCAGATTTTTAAAATCTGG
>Ga0180007_10003005_pt1 | contig 19332 bp, 14 predicted proteins | sample MM_PC_MetaG_FD_121122 | JGI IMG/M metagenome (GOLD analysis project Ga0180007, IMG submission 121122) | Groundwater microbial communities from the Aspo Hard Rock Laboratory (HRL) deep subsurface site, Sweden - MM_PC_MetaG | ecosystem: Environmental > Aquatic > Deep subsurface > Groundwater... | reverse complement strand
TTAAAGCGCTTTATCGGTCATTCCATAAGCATTCCAGGCTCTTGAGAAAATATCAGTCAAAATCCTGTCAAGCTTTTTTTGCAATCCCCTCACTTTTTTTTGTGGGGGGGGTGAGTAGTTACGTTAAAAGATCTTCCCTTTTATGAAAATAGTTGACTGTGCCCAACCTCTCGTTGGTTGTTAATGGAGTTGTTTGATGTAGTGGTGTACTGAGGCCATGAGTTTTTCTTTGTCGAGTTTGATATGATACTCATTAACCCCCACAGCTTTCCCTTTAGCTACATCTTCTTCTCCGGCAAGAGTGGTTAAGGCAATAATCGGAATAGAAGAAAAACGTGCATCTTTTCTTATGGTTTCTGTTAGTTCAAAGCCATTCATATTGGGCATTTCAATATCTGTAACCACGATGGAGATCTCGTTACCGTGTTTCTGGAGGAGTTCCCAGGCAATCGCGCCATCTTCTCCTTCAATGACCTCATATCCTGATTCGGTCATATATGATTTCACTTGATTTCTGAAAAAATTAGAGTCTTCTGCAATAAGAATAGTGGGCACAGATCCTCCTTCCTTATCTACTTCATAGATTTGCTGATTAGCAAACCATTCAGGGTGCAGAGTACCAACTACTTCATAGATATCAACGAGCATGGTGGTTTGCCCATCGATAATAGTGGAACCCATGATTCCGGGTTGTTTTAAGGTGACACCATCAATGGCTACTGAAATTTCCACGGCATCAATGGGACCGATGGCAAGAAGACCGACGATCTGTGAAGCGATATTGAAGACAATAACCAGAAGATTATCGCTATCTGCAAGTGGTTGAACCATGGCTACATCATCCACGGCAAACAGTGACAGACTGCCGCCTCGATACTTCATAACCTTTTTCCCACCGAGTACTTCTATGTCCCTCCGTTTTATCTTTTCTATACGCTCTACCTGGTTGAGGGGGACAGCGAACTGTTCTTGTTCGGAACTTCTAAAGGTAAGGAGAGCCTGTTTGTCTTTCTGGGCCTTGACCATGTTTTCGGCGGCCATGGCAACCTCGGTTGCTCGGTCTGTACCATCTATTGAGGTGAGATGCGCCATACGGGCGAGGTTCGTCACATCGAGGATAAGGGCTATACGTCCGTCTCCCATAATTGTGGCACCAGCATATCCCTTGCACTGCTGCAAATGCCTGCCGAGTGGTTTGATGACGATTTCTTCAGAGTCCTGGAGGCGGTCAACAATCAGACCATACTTTAACGCCCCGTTGGATACCACCACAATGTTCAGGGCGCTTGAGGCCGCAAAACGCCTGTCGGAATGGTCTCGTTCACTATCGCTTGCATCACTGTTTTTTTGAGTTCCTTGACTGTTGTTTTTCTTGTCGTAAAAGGCTGGGGATTCTTTCCCGCGGCGATCAGAGATCCGTTCTCTTCTGTCTTGTTTGAAATCGTTAGTGTTGGTGTCAAAATAGGTTCTTTCAATACCCAGAACATCGGAGAGGCGGATGAGGGGAAGAAGATTGCCGCGGAGTCGGACAACTTCTGCATTGCCTACTTTTTCAACACGCTCTTTGACATGCTTGGCAGGAATGCGAAGCAGTTCTTCAAGATTTACCTGGGGAATGGCATAGCGTTCTCCCCCCGTCATGATTATCTGGCAGGGGATGATAGCGAGTGTCAGTGGAAGTTTAATGGAAATGGTTGTTCCATGCCCTGGTTCGGAGATGATATCGACCTGGCCGCCCAGTTTGTCGAGATTTGTTTTTACCACATCCATGCCGACGCCACGACCTGAAACATCGGTCACTTCTTTGGCCATGGAAAAACCAGGCAGGAAGATAAGATTAACTTTATCCTGATCGGACATCAACTGGAGCTGTTCAGCAGTAATCAGGCCTTTATTAATAGCTGATGCACCAAGAACATTTCCATCGAGTCCTTTGCCGTCATCGCTGATTTCGATAACCACCTGCCCGGCTTCGTGATAGGCCTTGAGGATGACCATACCTTTAGGAGATTTTCCTAACCGGGCGCGTTCATCAGGCATCTCGATACCGTGATCAACGGAATTTCGTACAAGATGGGTCAGAGGATCGTTGATTAATTCAATGATAGTTTTATCCAGCTCAACATCCTTACCGACGATGGTAAGGTCTATATTTTTAGAAAGTTTTGTGGAGAGATCTCTTACTACCCTGTTGAATTTATTGAAGACATTGCCAATGGGCTGCATACGGGTGAGCATGATTGCTTCTTGCAATTCAGAAGTGATCAAGTCAATACGTTGGCCTACGACTTCGGCGTTGCGAACATCGTTGGAGGATATCGTCTGTAATAACTGGTTACGGCTGAGTACAAGTTCTCCGGCTAGGGTCATCAACGAGTCAAGGAGACTGACGTGAACCCGGATGCTTGTTTCTACTTTGACCGGATCCTGTTTTTGAGCACTTGATGCAGGGGAAGGTGTTACTGAACGTGGCGCTGCGGTTGCTGGTACCGCAACTGCAGGTGAATCTGTGACATCTGTAGTTGCTACAGGTTGAGGAGGGGCGGTTATCACTGGTGGTTGCGGTTCAGGATCAGGGGATAATATTGCTTCAGGAGGAGCAGGTGTCTCTTCAGTTTGTTGCTGGGGGACTGCGGAAGTAGCTTCAGTGGGTGGTGTCTCCACAACTGTCTGGCTGATATTCCCTTCAGCAATATCATTTAAGGGGCCTAAATGTTCTTGGATATCATAGTCGTTGCTGTTATGAATATCCTCGATCATGGTCTGCAGTTTATCTGAAGCCTGAAGCAGGACATTGATAATTTCGGGGTTGGGAATAAGCTTTCTGCTGCGGATCTGTCCCAGTACATTTTCCATGACATGCGACAGGTCCTGAATAACTGTCAACCCCATGAATCCAGCGCCACCTTTAATGGAATGAGCGGCTCGGAAAACTTTGTTGACCAGATCTTCATCGATATCACTCCCTGCTTCCTCTATTTGAAGAAGGTCGGATTCTATATCAGCGAGATGCTCGAGTGATTCTTCTATAAAACCCTGGAGTATTTCGTCGTCTTCAATTTGCATAAGAAAGCTCCTTCCGTAAGAAATAAATTAGGAAGTTGTTGGAATGGTTATGGGGAACTTCTAAAATTCCAAACGAATACAATATGTTCCGTCTGTAAGTGTTATTATTGTATATGTCTATATCTTGAATGTACAGTGAATTTTTTAAAAAAGAGATGCGTGATAAAAAGTAAGGTTGCGAGAGAACAGAGCGGCAAAGTGCTTACAGGATAGGAGCACGATTGGAATGGAATTTAGATTGCCGGGTGGTGCAAACATCATCTGCCATAACATCTTGAAAGAATATGCAATAGCATATAATTACAACACACTATTACGGCACGATGATGATTGCTGTCCCAACAGGGCGTGGGGGGTCATCCTTTTGTGATATCGATGACGGTCAGTTCATAGTTGAGTGGATGCCCGGCAAGGGGATGATTGTAGTCAATGCTAATTGAATCGTCTTTGATTTCCACTATGGTCGCCGGCACCTGATGGGTAACACCACCTCTTTCCACTTTCATGGAGAGAAGCATACCGACCTTTGGTTCAATTTTGTCAGCGAACTGTTTCTTTGGGATCGTATGCAGGAGATCTTTACGCCGGATACCAAATCCTTCGATTGGTTCCAGTCGAACTCTACGCATTTCTCCAATCTGCATACCAAGAACAGTACGCTGGATCGCTTTTGGAGTGTCTTCTTCACCAACTTTTATGATTCTGGGATCAGCTTCGGTTGCAGTTTCGAAGACCGTACCATTATCAAGCGTCCCGGTTAATGACACGCTAACAGTATCTTGTTTTTCTACTTGTTTCATAAAAAGGACAATGCTCCCTGCTAATAGAATGAATATAAAAACTGTAACATAACAAACACGAAAACATACTATTTATCCTATTGGGATACCTTTGGCAATATTTTGATGGCAGGGAGAAGGAAGTTTGTCACTGCCTTTTCTTGAGGCAGAGGAAAAGCTGTTTCTTGACAAATGATTGATACAGGCATACATTGGCCAGTTCCATCATGAATTATAAGGATCGTTTTGTAGCTTGAGTTTCGGCTCAAATGCCAAGAAAAAAACGCTTTGTTGAACAACTCAGCTTGAATCTCTTTTCCAGGTAATCCAAAAGGAGATCGGTTATGAAAATTACTTGTGAAAAATATCAGGAGTCGATGGAGGCAGAGGCAGCGGTATGCCGACATCCTGATGATTATTGTACAAGCAGGACATCCTGTATCATTAATTTTCTGGAAAAGGAACAAAAACGGGAAAGGGCACGTAGGAATACGGAAAAAGAGGACAAGAAAGACTTAACGGGTAAGACAGTTATGATAGAGTTAGATTTTGCAAAAAGTAAGGATGGACTCCTGCCAGCCATTGTTCAGGAGGCCGCAAGCGGAGAAGTTCTTATGCTTGCTTATATCAATCAGGAATCCTGGCTGAAAACTTTGGAAACCGGTAAAGCCCATTTCTGGAGTAGATCGAGACAAAAGCTATGGCTTAAGGGTGAGTCTTCAGGGCATGTTCAGCTTATTCGTGATATCTTTGTTGATTGCGATCAGGACACAGTGGTTTTCAAGGTTGAACAGTTAGGAGGAGCTGCCTGCCATAAGGGATATCGTTCTTGTTTCTTCAGACGGGTTGCTAATGATACCTTGCAGACAGTTGGAGAGAGAGTTTTTGATCCGGCCGTTGTATATGGAACTAAATAATAGACTGATTATCCTCAAAGGATAATAGATATGGAGAACAATATGAAGCAGCTGAAACTTGGCCTCCCAAAAGGAAGTCTTGAAAAAGCCACCATTGAACTTTTTGAAAAAGCTGGGTGGCTCATTAAACCAAAGTCACGTAACTATTTCCCCGAGATTGACGATCCTGAACTTGCCTGTTCAATCTGTCGTCCTCAGGAGATGTCTCGCTATGTTGAAAGCGGTATGCTAGATGCTGGGATTACCGGAAAAGATTGGACAATGGAGAATCAGTCGGATGCAGTGATCGTCAGTGATCTCATATATTCCAAGGTGAGCCGGAAACCGACCCGGTGGGTGATTGCTGTAAGTGGTGACTCGGATATCAAATGTATTGAAGACCTGGAAGGAAAAAAAATCGCCACTGAACTTATAAATGTGAGCAAACGTTTTTTTGCCGAAAAAAACATTAATGTGGACATTGAATTTTCCTGGGGAGCAACTGAGGCAAAGGTTGTTTCAGGTCTTGCAGATGCTATTGTTGAGGTTACAGAGACAGAGAGTACCATAAGGGCACACGGTCTCCGGGTAATATATGAACTGATGGAGTCCAATACCCAGTTTATCGCCAATAAGGATGCATGGAATGACCCATGGAAAAGGGAAAAAATTGAAAATATTGCCATGCTCCTTCAAGCTTCTCTCAATGCAGACAGGATTGTTGGCTTGAAGATGAATGTTTCCCAGGCTAAACTTGATCAGATTATTGAACTGTTGCCCAGTCTCAATGCCCCTACCGTTGCCAATCTCTATCATACCGATTGGTTTTCCGTGGAGACCGTGGTCTCCGAGGATGTGGTAAGGGACTTGATTCCAGCCCTGAAAAAAGGCGGAGCTGAAGGAATCATTGAATATCAACTCAGTAAAGTTATATGAAATTCATTGATGTTAATTTTTTACTCAGTGTTCATAAGCTGTCCCAATTGCCGCCGCCCTCGCTGCCCGAGATAGCCTTTGCCGGGAGATCCAATGTCGGCAAATCTTCTCTGATTAATGTTCTGGTTGGCAGAAAGGCTTTGGTGAAAGTAAGTGGACGGCCCGGGAAAACTCAGGGACTCAATTTTTTCGAAATTGACAAGTCTGCCTATCTGGTGGATCTTCCGGGGTATGGATTTGCCAGGGTTTCAAAGGGGATGCAGGACAGCTGGCAATCCCTTATTACCAGTTATCTGGAAACACGTTCCACCCTCTGTTGTGTGGTGGTGATTATGGATATACGCCACGAAGCTAAATCTCGCGATACGCAACTGATTTCCTGGTTAAGAGAAAAGCAAATTCCCTGTCTTCCGGTGTATACAAAAGTGGATAAGTTATCTGGCAATGAAAGGCAAAAAAATGCAGCAGCACTTGATGCCGGACACACCATTGACTCCAGCCAGAGGATACTTTTTTCTGCTAAAAGTGGTCAGGGAAAAGAAGAGTTAGAGAGAGCTCTTGCGTCTTTTGCCAAAATAGATTAGCTTCCTCTTTCATAGGTAATTACACTTGTATGTGGTGGCTGTCGTTCACCTTTAGGTGAGGGCAGTCATCTGTTACAACGGATCCATGAAAGGGAGACTCTGTATGACACTTCGCTCCGATTGGCCATGCTGGGAAATTATGAAGTGCAATAATTCCCAGGGGTGTCCAGCAAAGGAAAGTTCTTCAAAGCTTTGCTGGGAGATTATTAAGGAAGTTGATCGATATTCCTTTAATATATGTAGTGATTGTCTTGTTTATATCAGTAAGCAGAAAAATTCTCAGTTCAGCAAAGAAGAACTTTTGAGTATTATGGCTCAGAAGGGTGTGAATGTCCTAGATGGCAGGCAATGTCCTACCCTCTCAGGCTGTTGTGAAAAATAAGCTGCGACAGAGAAAAAGTTATTGGCAGGGAGTTACGATCGTTTCGATTGTAACTCCCTTTTTTTTTATTGTTCGGATTTTAGAACGGCCAAAAAGGCCTGCTGTGGGATATCGACATTGCCGACAGTCTTCATTCGTTTTTTTCCTGCCTTTTGCTTTTCCAGAAGTTTTCGTTTTCGACTGATATCACCACCATAACATTTTGCGGTTACATCTTTACGCAATGCTGAGATGTTTGTTCGTGCCACAACGGAACCGCCAATGGCAGCTTGAATAGCGATCTTAAACATCTGCCGTGGAATTTCTTCTTTCAGCCTTTCACAGGAGTGAAGACCTCGGGCCCTTGCCTTGGATTCATGGACGAGTTGGGAGAGGGCATCGACAATCTCACCATTGACAAGGACATCCAGTTTGACCAGATCACTTTTGCGATAGTCGTAAAGCTCGTAATCAAAAGAACCATAGCCCTGGGTCACAGATTTGAGCTTGTCGTAAAAGTCATAGATTACTTCAGCTAGAGGCAGTTCACAGCTGAATTCTATCCTGCCTGGCGTTGGGTAATGGTAACTGGTATTCTCACCGCGTCGTTCCATGCAAAGTGTCATAACCACCCCCATGTACCGTTCGGGGAGGAGGATAGTGGCCTTAATAAAGGGTTCTTCAACGCGATCGATCTGCATAGGATCTGGAAAGTGGGCAGGATTGTCAACTTCCAGTATGCTTTGATTCTTTAAGTAAAAAATGTATTTAACAGAAGGAACCGTTAATATCAGTGAAATGTCGAACTCCCGTTCAAGCCTCTCCTGAACCACCTCGAGATGGAGCAGTCCTAAAAATCCACAACGGAAGCCAAAACCCAGGGCTGCAGAGGAATCCTTTTGAAAGGTGAGTGCGGCATCATTGAGTTGCAGCTTTTCCAGGGCTGTTCCCAGATCCTCGTATTCATCGGTGGATATTGGGTAGATAGATGAAAACACAACCTGCTGCACTTCCTTGAAGCCTTTCAGGGCCTTGGCACATGGATTTTCTTTCAGGGTGATAGTGTCTCCCGGACGGGTGTCAGTGATGGTTTTCACTCCAGCAATAATATACCCAACCTGGCCAGCACTTAAGGACTTGGCCGGTTCTTTGATTACTCTGAATATACCTACTTCCTCCACCCGATATGATGCCTTATTGGACATGAAGTAAATGATGTCATTGGACTTGACGGTGCCGTTGATGATTCTGCAGGAGATGATGGTTCCGCGGAAGGGGTCATAATTGGCGTCAAAGATAAGGGCCTGGAGGGGAGCGTCCGGGTCTCCTTGTGGAGGAGGGACATGTTTGACGATGGCCTCCAGGATATCTTTCACCCCTTCTCCGGTTTTGGCTGAGCAGAGTTGGATCAAGTCACCGTCCAGGCCAAGGTCTTCCTCTATCTGGTTTGCCACTTTCTCTGGTTCTGCGGAAGGGAGGTCAATTTTATTAATAACAGGGATGATTGCAAGGTCATTTTCCATGGCGAGGTAGAGATTGGCCAGGGTCTGGGCCTGAACTCCCTGGGCGGCATCTACCAGAATCAGGGCACCCTCACAGGAACTGAGGGCTCTGGAAACTTCATAGCTAAAATCAACATGGCCAGGGGTGTCAACCAGATTGAGGGTGTATTTTTGTCCATCTTCAGCAACATAGGGGAGACAGATAGTCTGGCTTTTAATAGTGATCCCGCGTTCGCGTTCGATGTCCATGCTGTCCAATAGCTGGTCATGAAAATCGCGAGCACTTACCTGCTGACATAACTGAATCATTCGATCTGCAAGGGTGGATTTGCCGTGATCGATATGCGCGATAATTGAAAAGTTACGTATAGTTTTCATAGTGAATCGTTTGTTGTGGGCAGGGACTGAGAGAGTAGTGTGGCAACAAAGTAAAATAAAAAAAGTTACGCCTTCTAGCATAAAAAATAAAACAATAAAATAGAATTTTGTTCATACTTCAAGCTATGGTAACATATTGGTGGGATTTAATAAAAAAAACAAATCGTATTCTGGGTTATTCTGGCTTTTTTGGATATTCTGATTGCCTTTTCCAGAAACAGGGGTAATAATACAAAGTTCCGTCCTGGAATAATATTACTATCTGCTGAAACTATTCTGTAGAGTGTCTGACGGAATAGACTCGTTATAGATTCTGACAAGAGTAGGTCTTTTATTTCCCCTGTGTTTCAGTGAAGTTCGATGACCCTTGACCGTGTGTTGTGCTAATTAAGAGATGGAGGATATGAGCTCCCATAAAAAGAAAGATCTTGGCAAGCCGACAGAGCCTCAGTTGCATCCTCTGATCGCTTTGCCGGAAGATGATAATCTGCCCACACTGAGTAATCCTGCATTGCATCGTTATCTTCAGGAAATCAGTCAGTATGAACTCCTCAGTCGTGAAGAAACTGATGAGCTCTCTATCAAATTCCGTGAAAATGGTGATCAGGATGCTGCCTATAGATTGGTCTCCGCCAATCTTCGTCTTGTGGTTAAGGTGGCCATGGATTTCCAAAAGTACTGGATGCAGAATTTTATGGATCTGATTCAGGAAGGTAATGTCGGGTTAGTGCAGGCGACCAAAAAATTTGATCCTTATCGAGGTGTGAAGTTTTCTTACTATGCTGCCTATTGGATTCGAGCCTATATTCTCAAATTCATAATGGATAATTGGCGTATGGTTAAGATTGGAACGACCCAGGCCCAACGGAAGTTGTTTTTTTCTCTGAACAAAGAAAAAAGATTACTTGAATCCCAGGGGTTCAAGCCCGAAGTGAAGCTTCTTGCAGAACGGCTCAATGTTAAAGAAACCGAAGTCATTGAGATGAGTCAACGGATGGACAGCTGGGATGTTTCCTTAGAAAGTCCTGTACGATCGGATACCGATGATGAACAAAAAAATTTCATTCCTACCAACGGTCCTGCCATTGAAGATCTCGTGGCTGGAGATGAAATGAAGAGTCGTCTTGCTGAGCTGCTTGTCATACTGAAAGAGAAACTGAATGATAAGGAAACCATGATCCTTGAGAAAAGATTGCTCACTGATGAACCGCTTACGTTACAGACCATCGCTGATCGTTTTGGTATTTCCAGAGAACGTGTTCGGCAGATAGAAGTTAATCTTTTGAAGAAAATGAAAAAGTACCTTGAGGCAGAGATGCCTGATATTATAGATTTCTTTGACGGAACCCGTATGATTCGTAAGGGTGGCTGACAAAGTAGGACTGCAGAGTATATTTTTTGTCTGTTTTTCCTAAACCATGAATTTCAATGAATGAGTAAAATATATTATGAGAGTACCGTTGTTAGATCTAGGGATTCAACTGCAATCTATGAGAGAGGAAATTGTCACTGCTGTGACAAAGGTTGTTGATTCAACTACCTATATTCAAGGTCCAGAGGTCGTTTCTCTGGAGGAGGAAGTGGCATCTTACTGTGGTGCCAAATATGGTGTTGGGGTTTCCAGTGGTACCGATGCCCTTCTCGTATCCTTGATGGCTTTAGGGATAGGACCCGGTGACAGAGTTCTCACAACCCCCTATAGCTTTTTTGCTACCATGGGAGTTGTTTTACGATGCGGCGCTCTTCCTGTTTTTGCCGATATTGATCCCCTTTCGTACAATATCAATCCCGAGGCAATGCGAGAAATTCTTGCTCAGGATAAGGAAAAAACCATAAAAGCAATTCTTCCTGTTCATCTTTATGGGCAGTGCGCAGATATGGGAGCTATTCTGACCTTGGCTGAAGAATATGCTATTCCTGTGATCGAAGATGCTGCCCAGGCCATTGGCGCTGAATATCCTGATGCGGCCAGTGGAAAATGGCTAAAGAGTGGGGCAATGGGGTTGGCCGGCTGCTTTTCTTTTTTCCCAAGCAAAAATCTTGGCGGTATCGGCGACGGAGGAATGGTGACCACTAATGATGCAGCCTTTGCCGACTTGCTGCGTATGCTTCGCAATCATGGTGCAGAACCTAAATATTATCATTCCAGGATTGGAGGGAATTTTCGTCTTGATCCCATTCAGGCGACAGTTCTCCGCATCAAACTCAAACACCTTGAACAGTGGCATGAGAAGAGAAGAAAAAATGCATCATATTATAACAAGTTGTTCGGTCAAACCCCTCTGGTAGAGGACAAGCGTATTGTTGTACCAACGGCAGTCTATTCGAAGCAGGCAATAGAGGCAGGAGGGCACAGGAATTATCATATATATAATCAGTATATTATCCGTGTTCAAGATCGGGATGCGTTGATAGAATGGTTACGCTCTCATGATATTGGCTGTGAGATTTATTACCCTGTTGCTCTCCATGAACAGGAGTGTCTGCGAGGGCTATTGAATACGGGGAGGTTCCCGAATGCAGAATTGGCGGCACAGTCCACTATCGCTTTGCCTATTTATCCGGAACTTACTCCAGCTATGCAGGAATACGTTGTTGAAAAAATAGTCGCATTCTATGAGCGTTGATAACCCGCTTCCAGGTATTGTTACTTTCTGATGCTGCAGGGTATGCACCGCCATGTTTCAGATTTCAGGAGTAAAGATAATGGGAATGTTGTCTTGTGGAAGTCAACTCGCCTTATTCTCTTGCTCCTGCTTCTGGTTCCTCTCATCCTCTTTGCAGGTAACAGCCTTGCTGACCCCTTAGATATTGCTCCTGGTCATGACCTTGTTTTAAAAGACGATCAAGGGCAACCCACGTGGATGCAACTCTGGGAGAGTGGGCGGGAATCTGCTCGGGTGGGCGCATTCGAAGAAGCTGCAGCAAGCTATCGGGCACTTCTTCAGAAAAAACCAAAGATTGAAGAGGCCCTTCGAGAGTACGTCTTAGTCCTGATGACGTTGGATCAATGGGAGGAGGCCACTATTGTTGTGCATAAATTGTTGGAGATTGATGCGGAATCTTCTCAATATCAGCTGTATGCCGGACGGATAGCATTACGGCAAAAACGCTACGAACAGGCTTCGACCTATTTTGGTCAGGTATATACCTTGTCTCCTTCAGGGCCTTATTCCATCGAGGCCCTGAAGGGGGTAGTCTTGGCCATGCAGAAACTTGACCATAAGGAGTTGGCCTATCCATTGATGGAGCAACTCTATCTGCGTGTCCCTCATGAAGAGGTAATTGTTCGTCAATTAGCACAGTACAGTATGGTTCTTGGATATATCAATAAAGCGATGCAGTTCTATCGTATTCTCTTCGATGAATTTGGAGGGAACGACCAGGATTTTCTTGCTGCAGCGCCTTTATTTGAACAAGCAGATGATCTGGGAATGGCTGTTCGTTGTTGGCACAGCTATCTGGAAACTTTTCCTTATTACCTTCTCTTTCACCAAAAACTCTCTCAATACTATCTCACTCATAATCAGGAACGTTCTGCTCTGCCCCATCTCCTGGTCCGCCTAGCCCACAAAGAAAGTACGCCTGATCTTCTTCTTCAAATTGGTCATATCTATCTTTATCAGGAAAGTCGGCCTGATAAGGCATTGTATTATTATGAAGAGTACCGAAGCAAGAACCCTGGTAACCGAGAAGTTGTTGCTGAGATAGAACGAATTCAAGCAGTCCTTGCCAATGACCTGCTTGTTATTGTTGAAAATGAAGGTGCCTGGCCACTCTGGCGGGATCTTGCCAAAATAGCCCCTAATCGCCTGGCTATTTACTCGTCCATGGCTGAACAACTGGAGGAAATGGGGAAAGAAAAAGAACTGCTCGAAGTTTTGGAAATCATTCATACGCATGATCCTGACAACCAAAAGGTTTCTTTCAAGCTGGCACAACTCTATTTTGGCAACGGAAATCTAACTGCCTGTGAAGGGGTCCTTGATTCTTTGAAAGAAGAAGAACGTTCAGGGAAAGATTACTTTTTTCTCCGTTCACGAATCGAGGAGGAGAGGGGAAACCGACTCCAGGCCTTAACATACTATAAATTGTATTTTCAAGAAAACACCAAGGATTACTCTGCCCTTGTAAGATGTCTCAAAATTTCAGGGGATCTTGGTTTGATCAGCGAACTCGACTACTTTTTTCACTTACTTCCCGAACACTCTGCAAACAAGAGGGAGGAAGACAAAGGACGTCTTCAGTATGGCGAGGCCCTTATTCTGAATGGCTTACCATCAACGGCACGATTGTTTTATCAAGAGCTCCTTGAACAGGGAGAGCTAGATCCAGTTTTATTGCAACAGGTTGAAGCGAACATTGTGAAGACCCTGCAGCTTGAAGAAAAGATCTTTGAGGCAGAACAGGAGTTGATGCTTTCTCTCGTCCGTGATGGGGGGGAACAGTTTCTGATTACTCAATTAATAGAAACTGCTCTGCTGGATAGTGACTGGGATAGAGCCTGGAAATGGTACGAATTCCTTGTCTTCAAGAGTGATTCATCGCAAGATAAATGCGATGGGGATACTTTTCTCCTCTTCAATGAGAAGATTAATATTCTTCAGAAATCAGGTCAAATTGAAGTGGCTATAGAGATGACAGAGGATTTTCTTGAGAGCTCTGAATCACTGTGTAGAGAGGAAAAGACAAAATGGTCGGAATTGACAACAACACTGGCTGAACTCTACTACAAAAATGATGAATATCAGAAGAGTAAAATCACCCTTGAGACCTTAGCCCAGGTATCTTCTGATAAATTTAACATTCAAGTTTTGGAACAGGCCATTCTCTGTAAAACAGAAAAAGGAAATGCTTACGATCATCTTCTTGAATATGTGTTGAATGTAGGTGGGGGGACGAATACTCTCTTACTGGATACGGCACTCCTTCTGAAAAAATATGGTGATTATGAGGCCGCTCTTTTCCTGGTGCTACAATATCTGGAAGAGGTACCGAATTCTCTTCGAGGGCGTTTGCTCAAGGCACAGCTATTGGTTGAGACTGGTGACGATTTTGCCGCCCTGGCTTTTTATAGAGAGATAGGCCAAGAATTTCCCGATGAAAAACTCTTTCAAAAGAATATCCTGGAGATTCAATTTCAACTGGCAAAATTTAATGAATTGATTCAAGAACTCGCTCCAGAATGGAAGCCTTTCAAAAAAGAAGACGTTCTTCTTGGTGAGTATTTCGTTCCTCCTGCTATTGCATCCATGCCGATATGGAAGCAGTTACTCCTGGCCCGGACATTCTGGGCCGTCAGAAGGTGGGACGATTCTCTCCTGGTTTACGAATCTCTTTTGCAGCCTCCTGTTGATCAGCAATTTACAGACAGGATCATCCGGGAAGATGTTCAGTTGACACTTCCGCCACAGCAGCGAACATTTTGGAATGTAGTCACTTTTACTAGTCCGGCAGAGCCTGACAGGCTTACAGTAGTCATGAGCCCTGGGTTTATCAGAGAGAATCTGGAAAAAACGGTGGTGGCCATTGCTGCAGATTTTTACCCTTCATATCGCTGGCAACAAGCGGTGAGCAAAGAGTTATCAGTACGTAAGGCGATGCGTGATGGAAACTATTACCAGGCGATGAAAGAATATCAGAATCTTCTCCAAAATGAGTTCTCAACAGAAAGCCTTTTTGATTTGGCAGGCATATACAGTCGACTGGGATTTCTTGGTAAAGAGGCTGCCCTCTACGAGATCATGAAAAAGCAAAGCCCTGGATATCCTGATCTCGATGAGGCCCTTCAGCGCAATGCCATGAAAAGAAAGCCCAGAGCTACTCTTTTGTCCAGCTTTATGGAGAAAAGTGGCCGAGAAGGCTATTACGACAACAGACAGCTAAGCGGAGGTTGGCAAGGTTGGTTTATGCCTTCACTTCGTCATGAAGTCCTGTTTGACTGGCAGCGTATATATAATAATTCTGATGATAGCGAACAGACACTCTGGCGAAATCGTCTCCAAGCCAACATGAAATGGAGTCCTGTATATGACCTTGATTTTCTTCTTGGTTTAGGCGCTGACAGGGCAGATGATCAATTCGGGACCACTGCTCTGTATAGTATGGAGGTGAAGGGACGGGTTGGAGATATGGTCCAAGGGTATCTTGGCGTAGCCCAGGATGTTGTCGATGATACAGTCGAATCCCTTCAGCAACAGATCAACAAAAAAGAATATGAGGCCGGATTGACACTGGATTTTCTGCCACGTCTGTTCGGGGGGGGAGGGTATCTGTTTACAGAATATTCAGATGGAAACCACCAGAACAAATATGATCTCTGGACTTCCTATATCCTGCATAGCGAACCAACCCTCCTCCAGTTTAGATACGGTTACGAATTCTCTCATAATTCAGATGGAAATCTTGGCAGGGATTATTCTTATGAAAATGGGTTTGTTCCTGGCGACCATCCTTACTGGAGTCCAAAAGAATACTGGCAGCATCTTTTTACTATCTCTTTTGAACACCAACTTGCAGAAAATATACTTGGCCGCAGTGCGCCCAGTTATTATTCTCTGGAGTATTCATTTGGCTATGAATTTGGTGGTTATGATAACCATCAGATAAAAGCCAAGATTTTCCTTGAAATAAGTCGCCATTTTTTATTAGATAGTACTCTCGCTATAATTCAAGGAGATCAACAGAGAGAACAGAATCTTTGGTTATCTTTGATCTATCGCTGGTAAAATTTATTCCTGTGGGGGCGCAGCTAAAGAGTCACCCCACAGGATTTTGTTTTTTTATGGAGGAAACGAATGGTAGAGCGTATACCAATGTCAAAAAAAGGATTCAAGAAGCTTAAAGAAGAGTTGAATCAACTTGAACATGTGGATAGACATATAGTAATCAAGTCTATTGAAATAGCTCGAGAACATGGTGATTTAAAAGAAAACGCCGAATACCATGCGGCCAAAGAACGGCAAGGGCATATTGAAGGACGTATTCGGGAGTTGAAAGATAAGCTGGGGAGGGCAGAGGTGATTGACTGTACTCAAGTGGATTGTCAAAGGGTGGTATTTGGTACAGTGGTTATCCTTCTCGATATGGATAGCGATGAAGAAGTGAGCTATCAGTTGCTTGGGCCTGAGGAGTCTGAAGTGAAAAATGGTTCGATTTCAGTACTTTCTCCCTTGGGGAGGAGTATGCTGGGAAAGGTGGTCGGGGACGATGTCTTGGCGAAGACCCCTGGAGGAACACGAGAGTTTGAGGTCGTAGCAATTTCCCCGTCCCCGTTCAGCTGAGCCTGTAACTGAAAAAGGAGAATGACCTTTCAGTCCTCTCCTTTTTCGTTACGGGATAGATCAGGCAGGAAGTGTGGCAAGGGGGTGGTCAGTTCTTACCAGAGGCAGAAGCGTTCGGCTCCAGCATACCTGAGAGGAATATTTCAAGTACCTGATCAATAGTCTCCTCTACACTGTATTCTGTTTCCAGAGAGAGTGCCCAGACTCTGGAGATTTCATCGAGTGCCCCAAAAAAGGCTCGCTTGGCAATGCCTGGGCGAATGGTTGATCGATAGATATTCTGCTCCTGACCGATTTTGATGATTGTTGAAATCATATCAACATATTCACTGAATTTATTGTTTCGATACTCTTTGATGAGTTTGGCGCTTTGTCTCAGTTCAATTTGGATGACTTCCGCCAGGTTTCTGTTTTTTTTCATTACGGTCAAATGCTTAGTTGCAAAGATCTCGAGCATCTTGCGAGGATCTTTTTCATCAGCCAGCAGTTTTTTGACCTGTTCGATCAGGTTGCCGATCTCTTCCTCAAAGACTGAAATGAGGATATCAAATTTATTGTTGAAGTAGAGGTAGATTGTACCGTCTGCCACCTTGGCTTCTTTGGCGATATCGGATATCCTGGCATTGAAAAAGCCTTTTTTGGCAAAGACTTTTGTCGCCGCATGGATTATTTTGGAATGTTTGTTCGAAGCTTTCATTAGAAGTAGTTGTGCCACTGTCATTGACAATGATCAGATGAGAAAAATAAAATATGAATGGTTGTTCATTCATTTTATTCATCTTGTCTGAATTGTCAACGTTTAGTCTTGCTAACCTGTAATTTATTTTGTTCAGGTTGTCGGGCAACTTCTTGAAACCATGTGCAAAGCCTTCGAAAATATTTGTTACTCTCGTGAACCTTCGTGTCTTTTTGCGTTGTTTGGGGAAATCCTTTAATTATTGTCAGGAGAAGAATTATGAAAGTTCTGGTTATTGGTTCAGGTGGTCGTGAGCATGCACTTGTCTGGAAAATCCAGCAAAGTTCTCGAGTAGAAAAGATTTATTGTGCACCTGGAAACGCAGGGATAAAAAAGATTGCTGAATGTATAGATATCAATGTCACCGATATTGATGCTCTCCTCCTTTTTGCAAAAAAAGAAGGTATTGATTTGACCGTTGTCGGTCCTGAGATAGCACTCACTGCAGGTATCGTCAATCGGTTTGAGAGCGAAGGGTTGCGGATTTTTGGTCCGTCACAAGAGGGGGCCATCCTCGAAGGGAGTAAGGTTTTTACGAAAGAGTTTTTAGAAAAATATAATATTCCCACTGCCCGTTTTAAAGTATTCAAGGAGAGGAAAAAGGCCAAAAAGTATATTGACAAATGCGGTGCCCCCCTCGTTGTCAAAGCTGATGGACTGGCTGCAGGTAAAGGGGTCATTGTCGCTACTTCGGTAAAAGAGGCAAAAGATGCAGTCGATCTGATTATGCAGGAGAAGGCATTTGGTGATGCTGGAAGTAAGATTATTATTGAAGAATGCCTGAAAGGAGAGGAGGCCTCTTTTATCGCCTTTACCGATGGAAAAACTATCCTTCCTCTTCCTACCTCACAAGACCATAAGGCCGCCTACAATGGTGACAATGGGCCTAATACCGGGGGAATGGGGGCTTATTCTCCCGCACCTGTGGTGACAGGAGAAATAGCCGATTATGTTATGGAGGAAATCATGTTGCCTACGATACAGGGAATGGCAGCAGAAGGACGTCCATACAAAGGTATGCTCTATGCTGGTCTGATGATCGATGGCGATTCGATAAACGTTCTGGAATTTAATTGTCGTTTTGGTGATCCGGAAGCTCAGCCACTGCTGATGCGTTTGAAAAGTGATATTGTCGATATTTTTGAGGCGGTTATTGATGGCAAGTTGGATCAGATAGATATGAAAATCGATCCCCGGCCAACTGTTTGCGTGGTCATGGCATCCGGAGGCTATCCTGGAAACTATGAAAGTGGTAAGATTATCTATGGGTTAAGCAAGGCTGCCCAAGTTGATGGAGTTGTGGTGTTCCATGCCGGGACCCAGGTCAAAAACGGCAGGGTATGTACTGCCGGAGGCAGAGTATTAGGAGTGACTGCTGTCGGTAAAGATCTTGAAACTGCCATAGCTCAGGCATATAAGGCTGTTGATTTGATTTCCTGGACAGGATCTTTTCATCGTATAGATATCGGTTCAAAGGCTCTGAAAAGAAAACAGGGGCCTGATACAACCGCTGTTGTTGGTATTGTCATGGGGAGCGATTCTGATCTACCGGTGATGCAGGCTGCAGCAGATTTTTTCCAATCCATGGGGGTTGCCTATGAAATGACGGTTGCTTCTGCGCACCGAACTCCTGATCGTGCTGCCCAGTATGCGGTTACCGCCAAAAAACGAGGTCTGAAGATGATTATTGCTGGAGCTGGGATGGCAGCTCATCTGGCAGGGGTACTTTCTGCCCATACAGATCTTCCTGTTATCGGTGTTCCCCTTGATGCATCACCTCTTCATGGGATGGATGCCCTGTTGGCTACAGTTCAGATGCCTCCTGGAGTCCCTGTCGCTACTATGGGGATCGGTAAATCTGGCGCCAAAAATGCGGCGGTCCTTGCCGTCCGGATTCTGGCCTTGGAAAACAGGAAGCTTGCCCAGCAGTTAGTGGATTTCAGAGCTGCAATGGTCGAAGAAGTTAATGCAAAGGCCAAAAAAATAGGTGGCTAGGCATGAGAGATTTATGCAGCCTTCCCTAGGGCAGTACAAGGCAGCTCTCGAAACGCTGGAAAAAGGCGGGATTGTCGCCTATCCGACAGAAACATTTTATGGCTTGGCCGTTGATCCTTGGAACGACCAGGCTCTTTCTGCCCTCTACGACCTCAAAAAAAGAGAACGGTGGAAACCGCTTTCGCTTCTTGTAGCGGATGAGACCGTTCTTTGCTCTTATGTACGTTCTTTTCATCCACTTTATCACTCCTTAATAAGAAGTTTCTGGCCAGGACCGCTTACTCTTATCTTTCCTGCTCAAAAAGAAACTTCCTTGTTGTTGCGTGGGGGGGGAGATACTTTGGCAATACGAATTTCATCGCATCCTGTTGCCCAAAAACTCTGTACCTTATGGGGAGGGGCAATCACTGCAACCAGTGCCAACGAAAGCGGCCAGCCACCTCTTGAAAGCGTTACCCAGCTCAAGACCTTATGGGGTGATCGAGTTGGCTATGTGCTTGATGGAGGTCCTGTAGCCGGTGGTAAGGGATCAACCATGGTCGAAATTATTGATGATGAGGTTCGTATTGTCCGTAATGGGGTGATAGATGCTAAAAAAATTTTTCAGGCCTTGAAAAAAACAAAAAACAGCAGGTGAATTCTTTCTCTTGCAGGCGGACCTGGTAATCGATTGTAAAAAAGAATAAAAATATGGTAACTACTCACCCCCCCCACAAAAAAAAGTGAGGGGATTGCAAAAAAAGCTTGACAGGATTTTGACTGATATTTTCTCAAGAGCCTGGAATGCTTATGGAATGACCGATAAAGCGCTTTAAG
>Ga0180007_10003004_pt1 | contig 19337 bp, 15 predicted proteins | sample MM_PC_MetaG_FD_121122 | JGI IMG/M metagenome (GOLD analysis project Ga0180007, IMG submission 121122) | Groundwater microbial communities from the Aspo Hard Rock Laboratory (HRL) deep subsurface site, Sweden - MM_PC_MetaG | ecosystem: Environmental > Aquatic > Deep subsurface > Groundwater... | reverse complement strand
CTCAGGCCTCTCAGGCCTCTCAGGCCTCTCAGGCCTCTCAGGCCTCTCAGGCCTCTCAGGCCTCTCAGGCCTCTCAGGCCTCTCAGGCCTCTCAGGCCTTTCGGGACCCTTTGGTCTCTCGATCTTGAGGCGCGCGGGCGCTGACCTCAGCTTTTCCACCAGAGGCTTTTCCTCCCTCTTCAAGGGCCTCACTCCTTTCTCCAGGAAATCGAGAAAGTGATGGTATCTCTCCTCTATGTGCTTGAAGAGCTCGATGTCCTCTGAGGTGCCCTCGCTCAGCCTGTTGTATTCCGCATAGATGAAGTCCAGCTCATTCTTGAGCTCCCTCAGGCTGCCTGCCTCTGCCAGAGGCTCGAGCTGCTTGGACAGCTGGTAGAGCCTGAGCTTCTTGAAGACGACTATTATCTCGTCCCTCAGCTTGAGGTTCTCCTGGATGAAGCCTATCGGCAAGGTGTGATACAGCCTGGATATCTGCTCGTAATCGCGCATCAGCGCCTCGAACTCATGCTCATCGATGTGCAGGTGGACGTTGATCAGCATCTTGAGGAGCTCATCGTACTTCCTCTTCGTGGTAGGGTCCATGCGCTCAAGCAGGACAGCGTCGTGGCCCTGCATTATCCTCTTATACATGGCGAGCATGGAGTTCCTCAGCCGGTTCTTCATCTCCAGGAAGCCGGCGGGGAGCCTGTTGTAATCCTCGATCATCTGCTCATATGCGGCCTGCGCCAGGTCGTGCTCGTTGTTCTCGATATATTTCTTTACGTTCTTGAGCTCGGTCTCTATCTTCTTGCTGATCCGGGTGAACTCCTCCTCTGATACCTTGTCCACCTTCTCAGCGAGCTCCTCGCAGACCTTGATTATCATGTCCTGGATCTCTGATCTCCTGCTGAGGAATCCCGAGGGTATCTGCCTATAGAGGGCCTCTACCTTGTCATAGACCTGGTTGGCACCCTTGAGGTCCCCTGAGCGGACCTTTGCCTTGACTTCCTTGAGCAGGGAAGATATCTCCTTGTCGATGCCTTCCATCTTCTGCTTCAGGTAGGCTGTCCTCTTCGACAGCAGGTCCCTGTGGACATCCAGTATCTGGGACTGGATCCGGGTCTTCTCCTCGATGAAGCCTTCCGGGAGGGTGGCGAAGAGCCTCCTCACCTGGTCATAGGCCTTGGATGCCGCCTCTACGTCCTTTGAGCCGAGCGTGGCCTTCATCTCAGACAGCAGCTTCTTGAGCTTCTGTGATTTGCGCTCGAAATCATCTTGGTACAGTGTCTTCCTCCTCTCCAGGAGCCTTTCCTGCAGGTCCAGGATGCGCTTCTGCATCTCTGTCTTCTGCTTGAGGAAGCCGTCAGGGAGGTCGTAGTATATCTCCTCTATATTCTTGTAGGTGTTGCCGGCGCCGATGATGTCTGAGTCATGGATCTGTGCCTGCGCCAGCTTGATCATGCGGTAGATGTTGTTGGCCTTCATCCCGACATCCTTGGCAGAGAACTCTCCGATGTTCAGGGCCAGGTCGCGGTTCAGCTTGACCAGCTCGTGCTTTATCCTGGTCTTGCGCTCGAGGAACTCGCTAGGGAGCGAAGTGTACTTCTCCTCGAGCTTGACGTATATCTGCTTGGCATTGTCAAAGCCGCCTTTCTGTATCTCTTCGTAAGCTGCCTTGAGGAGCTCCTCAGTGTCATTGAACTCGTGGACAGCGATCTCCTTAGTGGTCGTGGTCTTCAAGGCTGCCTGGAGGCTGACGAATATGCCAGAGTAGAGGTTGTGCAGCTCTAGGAACTGGGCCCTGGCCGCCTCGATCCGGTTCTTGCTTATGCTCTTCAAGCTGTCCTTGAGCAGGCTGTCAGCCCTCTCCATCCTGGATTTCATGTCACCTGTTATGGCTCCTGTGCCGTACATCCTGGTAAGCTGGTTCTTCAGGGAGTGTATCCTGTTCGAGAGCTCGGGCAACGCTGTCTTGGCATATCTGAAGTCGTTCTTCTGCACCTCGGAGAAGGCCTTGTTCAGCATCTTCTGGGCATCGGTCATGCTGTCCTCTGTGTCCTTCCTCTCCTTGGATGATACTTCTTCAGCCTCGCTGGTGATGCGCTTGAGGTCTGCTATACGCTTGGAGAACTCGAGGTTCTTGGAGGTGTACGCATCCATGTTCTTGTCCACGTCCTCGTTATCCATGTAGAAGTTGTTGATGGTGACGTTGAGGTTGTTATGGAGGTCCTGCAGGTCGTTCACAAGGGACTGGTTATGGTCGATGAAATGCGCTGGGAGGTGATTCAGGAGGTCCCCTATGAGGCCGTGCTTGTCCCTCGCGGAGTCGAAGTCCATGTCCCGGATGTGGTCCTGGGTCTGGCCGATGAGGCCTGAGATCTCTGTCAGCATCTCGTCCGCGTCCTTGACCTTGTGGCTGTCCAGGAACACGAAATAGGGAGTCGTAAAGTGGTACTTGACCTGGACGAGCTTCTCTTCCTCCAAGAAATTGGCCCACGCCTCGATCGTGGACATAGGCACACCTAGCTCTTTGGCCGCCTCTTCAAACGGCACCTCTTTTTTTCTCTTGATCAGCTCGATAAGCGAGTCGACGTCTGTCCGCACCGTGAGCGGCTCGTCGGCCATGTTACTTAATCACCTCACATAGTTTATAAAGCTTATGGAATGACCTGCTCAATCTCCTCATTGCTTATGTTGTAAAAGGATATGTGATAAGGCTCAAGCATGAATTCAAAATTCTGTGTGGTAATCCCGTCCACGTTGAACAGCTGGACGTTGCCCGGCTCCGATCCCGGGCAGAGCTCGCTGAAATAGCAGTGATCAACGTAAGACATCTGCTTCACGATGCCAGCGTTGATGACATCAGGGGATATCATGGATTCTATCCCGCAACAAGCAGAGGGCACGATGTTGTTCCTCAGCCTGTCGAAGAAGGACGGGGCGCGCTCGTTATGCACATAGGTCTCTGCATCGAGGTGTTCCTTCAACGCCTCCGAGTCCCAGTCGGCTATCTCGGTAGGGACGATGAGCCTGTCGACATTCCCATCGGTGTGGATGTTGAAGAACGGGTCCTCGAGCCCTGATATGTCAAGCAGGGCCATGGTCTCCAAGGTCTTGGTCCATGAAGCGGCCTCTGTCTTCATGTCGAGGGTCAATGTGAGGTTCAGTCCGAGGGCCCACGGTCCTGTAGCGTCGTCCTGATATACCTCGATGACAGGATTCTTATAAGTCAAGTCTATGAAAAGGGTCTCGTCCACGTTGGCCTTGAGATCCAGCAGCCTCTTGTCAAGGGTCTTCCCTTGCATCGAGGGTATGTCGTCTATGCCGATCTGGCCGGTCATCATCAGATGGCCGAAGGTTTCCTCAAGGTCCAAGAAGAAACCGGTCTGCCCCCTGTCCTTCATCTCCTCTGTCAGGGAGTAGAGTGTCTGGTAACCGGTTGCCCTCACTATGTGCTCCAGGTAGTCATGCTCCAGGTCATGTATGAAGGTGTCAGCCTGGGATATCCTATCCTGGACGACCGCAAGCTCTGTCTGTTCGGTCTCCATAGGGGTGCTGGAATAGAATATGAACAGGACACCGACTATCATGAACGAGATTATGGTGTAGAAGACCCCTTTCTTCATTGCCACACCCTCACTTCTGCGGGCAGGGGCCCCCACATATCCCTCTTGTCGATCGACCCGTACAAGACCCTCCTCGAGGTGACCAATGAGTCGGCATTGGTCTGGGTGATGCTGCTGCGCTCGAATAAGACATCGTCATTGATGATTATGGCATAGTTATACTGCTCAGGCACAGTGGGATCAATTGTCTGCTCAAACAGGAGAGTGGCCTCATCTACATTCCCTATAGTATAGAGCATGCCTGCCTCCTGCAGCAATGTGGACCTGGCATCCGGGACAAGTCCGGCCTGCTTCAGCGCCCGCAATATGGGATAAGCCTGGTCATTCAGCTGGAATATCTTGGTGGATGATGCAGTGCCCATCACGTCCTCTGCCATGTTCTTGCTGACCTGCAACGACGGAGAGCCAGAAGTGGTGAAGAAGACGAAGTACAGGCCGATAATCAATACTGTGATCGCCATCAAAGCATCCACGGTGTAAAAGTATCCCTTGCTCATCTTTCCACCAGGTCCATTATCATCTTTGCCGGCCTCCCGTCCACGATGACCATCCTGGTCAGCCGGATGTTGTTGGATATGTGAGAAGACTCAAGATTGACCTTCACCGGGTCAGGTATCACCTGGAAGTCGCCCCTGCAGCACCTGGCATGCAAGCCAGGCCAAACATTATCTGTTATCCAGAAGCCTGGCTGCTTCATGTCGCAGCCTTCTTTTGTCTCGTCGTTGGCGAAGGAGCATAGGTTCCAGCCGTCACATTCGGAGTGGCATATCCCGTCGCCCATGGTGCAGTCCTCCTGGCAGAGGCTGTATGCTGACTTCAGGGTGAAGTCCACGTTCAACGGGTTAACTTCCGCGACTATACCCATCTGTTCCTCAGGAGCGAATCCTGGGTGGGATCCGATGAAGGTATAGGTGAGGAGCTCGCATATGTCCATGTCATAATGGCCGGTGCCGTCTGTCTCTGCGAAGAATGATGCTGGACCGATGGCCCTGACCTCTGCATGCTCCAGCCTGTTCCCCACCGTGTTGTTCCAGACAGATCCCTGCGCGACAACGGTGTCGCACTGGCAGTATATCTCGTCCTGGCAATCAAGGTCATCGCAGTCGCAGCCTGATCCGAGCTCTCCGCAGGCCAAGGCCGGATTGCCGTCGCAGTCATTGTCTATGCCGTCGTTGCATTCTCCTGATTCCAGGCCGTCGCCCTCTGTACCGAGGCTGTTGCACCAGTTTTCCGTAGTCGGATTGTCAGGGTCAGACCATGAGCAGTCTGTTGCGTCGTTGCAGCACAGCCTTGCGCCGCCTCTCCACAGCAGTGTTGTCGTGTCCACGATGTTGTCCATGCCTATATCGTCACCGCAGCATGTGTAGTCGTTCCTCGGGGTGAGCCCTCCGCAGAAATCATTACCGCAGATCAGGCCTTCCCATGGCAGGCCGTTGACGGCAGCGTAGCGGTCGCAGCACGGGCCGACGTCTGAAGCATCGCATTCATCGCTGTCATCATATTCATCCGAGCAGTGCACTGCGCGGCCTGGGCTGCCAGTGTATGAGCCGTCTATGTCACAGAAAGAATTGGCAGTGCAATCCAAGCCTATGTCTGATAGGCATTGCAGCATCTCAGGGTCCATCGCGTTCGCCACCCTCTTGGCCTCGTCATCAGATTCACAGTCGACTATGTCTGCAGTCGGCATGTCAAGGATGTCTTGGGTGTCAGCCGGCCATGAGTTGTGCAGGTCGCAGTCAGAGCCTGTCCATACTGTGAGCAGGCCTGGGTCAACATCTGGCAGGTTGGTGCTGTACCTGAAGTCGCATGCCAGGTCCTTTGGATGAGTGAGAGTTAATGGGGTGGCTATGCCGACAGTGCCGCTACCTGTGTAGGAGCCATCATCTGGGTCGCATGTGGCGCCCATGTACATCTTATCATTGCACGGATTCCCTGGCGGGAGCCTGTCGAGGTAGTGCGTGTAGAGCAGGTAGTCCCAGTCCGGAGCGGTTGCTGTGGAGACTGTGGTTTCCACTTCTAGCGTGTGGAGCACGCTTATCACGTCCGGGAAGGCATCGTTATCTCGGATATCATTCACCTGTGTGTTCAGGTCCAGGTCCTGGCATTCTCCTCCGGCTAATGCGTTGCCGAGCCAATCCATCGGGGCATTCCCATCGCAGACAGCGTCGGGGCCGCACCTGACGTGCCATTCATTGCCCTCGCTCATGTATGTGGTGCCGCCGCAATTTGTAGCTTGGTCTGAGCAGCAGTCGCCGTTGTGGTCTATGCCGCCCTCGCACAGGCCTGATGCGGGATCATTCGAGGCAGGCTGATGGTTCAGTATAGGATTCTGGTCATAGCATTCGTAGAATGAACCTGTGCCTGTGCAGATACCGTAATCCAGGTTGAGGCCGTTCTTTTTTTGCGCTAGGATGCCGCAGACGTCATCCGGCACTGGATCCGCTCCAGGAGGGTTGTCTCCGTCGCACGGCGCGCATGTATCGACTATGCCGTCCGTACCGGGCAGGCCAGCGCCATCTTGGATGTCGACGCAGTAATATCCTGAGCAGTCATCTGCTGTAATGCATGGCCTTCCGATAGCTGACTCCCTCCATTCACCATTGTAGCATTCTTCCAGGTCTGGGGTGCCGGTCACATCCATCTGCGTGCCTTGGACATAGCATTCATGGCTGCCAGCGTTGTCATAGACGCAGTCGGTTGCGAGGTCGCAGCAAGTGTTGACGGTGAGGTCTGGAGCGCATAAGCCGGCTCCGCACCTGAACCAGTTGTAATTCTCTTGGGCGTCATCGCCGCAGCAATTGGTTATGCAGAGCTCTCCAGTGCAGTCTCCTGCGCCGCCTGCTGCCCATGCATGGCCTGAGCAGTCCACGCAGGCAGGCTGGGAGTCATCGGGGTCCTGGTAGATATAGACCTGGTCCACGCAGTTGTCAGCGTCTATCGAACAGTCGCCGATGTTGCCGGCGTTGTCCACTGCATTGACCAAGAAGTCATAGTAATCAGGCAGAAGATTCTGGAAGGTCATCTGGTAGCCGTCGGTGTTGTCAAGGTCTGTGTTCCATGCCGGTGGGTCAGGGCATGAGGGGCATTGCATCATGAAGTCTGCCTGGGCCATGCCTGAAAGCGGGTCGCTCACGCCCTGCAGCCAGATAGTGATGTCCATGTCAGCATCCTGGTAGCAGCCGTTGTCAGTCAGGCCGGACATCGCGTCGAACTCAGGAGGGGTCCAGTCCAGCATGATGGTGTCAGTATTGGTGACCTCGTTGCCGGCCAGGTCGCGGCATTTCAGCCTGATGGTCTTGTCCCCCTGATTGGCGGGCACGAGGTTGTCCCAGAACCATCCCAGGGCACTGCTTAATGATGCTCCTGAAAGGCCCACATCTGGTGAAAGGAATTCCCAATTCCAGTCGATGTTGCAGGTGTCTGCGTCTTGGGAGCCCCAGGTTGCATACACATTACCGTCATTGTCATAGAGCGTGTCATCGGAGACAGCGTCCTTTCCAAGGTATATCCAGGCGGTGGGCGGCACCAGGTCATAGGTGAAATCATCTGTCAATGTTGCTTCATTGCCGGCCTCGTCAAGGGCCTTGATCTCTACATTATACTGCCCTTCGAGGGGCGTGAGGAGGGTGAAGCAGAAATTTTCGATACTGCTGTCATAAGGGGGGTTCTGTGCCGGTATGGCTATGGGCCCGTTGACCGGGCCTGACTCATATTGCCATGTGTAGGTGACGCCTGTGATTTTTGTGGTCACGTCTGCTGCCTGGCCGCAATACTGCGGGTCAGGGATGTTTATGTTGTCAGCCGGCTGCAGGATGAGTATCAAGGTCGGTTGGAGGGTGTCGAGTATGAAGCTGCTCGGGCCGCCCTGCCAGGAATTGCCTGCAGCATCCCAGACCTGAACATAGTCGATTGTGTGGGCGCCGTCTGCCAATATAGGGGTGATGTATTCATCTATTATGTTCGCCTGCGGGACGATGGGAACACTCACTTCACCGGTTGTATCGATGTCATATCTGATCTCAGCTATCCGGCCCAATGCAGGGTCGTCGTCTGCCTGCACCCTGAAGGTCGGGTCATTGGTGATGGCGGGGGGCCAGGTCATTGTGACTGTCGGAGGGGTTATGTCGACGATGATGGTGTCTGTTGCCTGGCCCCAATCATCAGCTAAGCATCGTATGGTGACGGTGTAAAGGCCTTCCGGCGCTGACCTGCCGTCAACTGTGTTCCATCTGGTGTCTGAGAGCAGGCCTCCGCCGATGGGATTGCCGGGTGAGAAAGGTGGGTCCCAGACTGCAGTGTCCCAGTCCATCTGGCACGTGGTAGCTATGTCCCCTACCTCCCAGTAGGCCATGACATTGCCGTCGTTGTCGAACTCGTCGTCCCAGCCGCCGGCTGTATCGCGGAGATGGAATTCCGGGAACGGGGGCACGGGGACCACATAGTTGAAGAAGATGTTGTTCGCGCTGTAGAAATTCCTGACGTTGCCGCAGGCGTCAAGCACCCTCAAGCGTATGCAGTAATAATGCATGGGCAGGCCCTGGAAGGAATGCGTCGGCTGGGCGCTCCAGGCAGCGGGAGACCAGGGCAGGCCGTCATCTGCGCAGTTCGTATCGGGGTTGAGCCCCATATCAGCATGATTCACCCTGTATGGTGTTGCGATGAGGCCAGCGCAGTCAACATCCACTGCATTCCCATTCATAAGGATATTCTCATTGAAATCAGGACCATTACGCGTTACCAAGACATTGGGATACACATACGCCCCTACTGTAAGCTGAGGAGGGAAAGTATCGCAGTCACAGTCACAATCGATACATGCAGAGCCTGCGCAGCCGCCCCAGTCACCGAAGTCAGATGGACATACTGAATCTTTCAGAGAAGGATCATCATTGCAGCAGAAATCTGTTCCGCAAACCGAGATACCATTGCAATCTGGACAAAGAGCGTATGCAGCTGCCACTAGCAATAACGATACGAATGTTATTGTCAGCAGCCTTTTCATCCTTTAACGATCTCCTCGCAGTCACTCTGCTTCTTGGGGTTCTGCACTTCCTGGCATTTGGTGATGTCCTTGTTCTGGATGGCCATCCTGATGAACACGTTGTCCTTGCATGCATTCTGGAGCACATGTGTAACCTGGTCACAGAATGTGGGGTTCAACTCCTCTGCAGCCCTTGTCTGCCAGACATTATCTGAGCACTTCCTCTTTGAGGTCTCGTCGAGCTGGTCGCACAGCGACGGGTCCTTCTTGGCTGTGGCCTCCGAGGTGATGACCGACAGGAGGCATCGGGTTTTCCTCGCTGGATCGAGTATCTGGTCACATGACTCTGTTGTGTTGCCCTGCAAGGCATCGCTCAGCCTGACCATGTCCTGGCAAGAGGCTTTCAATTCTGTATTTGTGATCCTGTCGCAGTATGATGTGTCCTTGTGAGCAGAGGCCAGGGCGTTGTTGACCTCATCCACGCATTCTGCCTTGATGGCCGCTGTTGTTATCTGCTCGCAGAGCGTGATGTCCTTGTTGTAGACAGCTGTCCGCTCCAGGCTGTTGTCTGTACTCTGGTCGAGCATGTCTAGGTCAGGGGTCGGCGTTGGCTCTTCCTGCTGAGCGCATGACGCCAACAGCAGCAATGCGATGATGATTATGCATCTTTTCATCCTATTCACCTCTTTTTATGGGGTCCCGACTATGACCTGTTCCCATATGTCTGGGCTTCCGGTGCAGCAAGCGCTGAAAGCCGGGCCTGGAAGGCCGAAATGGGAATAGTAGCAATCGTAAGGGGAAGCTGCCTCGTCATAGCATGAGTCGTACATATCGCATATGCCAGGGTCATACACAGTGAAAGTGTCTGAGCAGTCATAGCGGCAGCCGTACTGGTTGCAGACGTGGATGATAGCATTGTTCGTGCCGACATCCGATGCCTGGACCGTGTATGTTGCCTGCACTGGGCTTACATCTGTCGGGCCGGCTGAGGCCCATGTGTTCCAGTTGCAGGTCGGAGGCCAGCCTGACGCTCCCGAGCCTGTGCAGGCGAGCATGTAGACAGGACCAGGGCCGGACCATCCTGCTGTGAAGGTCACGACACTGCCTATCGGCACAGGATCAGGCGAGGCGTCGCAGGAAGTGATGCTGGGGATCGGGTTGCCGAAGGTGACCGAACCAACTGGAGCGAAATCGATGGCTTTCAGGGTGCTGGTGCCGCTGTTTGGGATGCCTTCCCACAACTCCGCTGTCGGGTCGGCTATCACTGTCTGACCGACGCAATCCGGAGGGATATCAGGGACGGTCCACTGGCCGTCGCATATCTCGTTGAAGCACTGGAAATATATGCCATCCATGTCACCGCTCCCGCCAGGGTATGAGAGAGTGCATGACCCACCTGTAGCATGCACCTGTATGTACGGCTGGGGCGAGCAGTCCCACTCATATTCGGCATGCACGTTCACGACCTCTCCAGGGAGGCAGACGCCGTCGCCGCACGGCACCGGTTCAATGGTGACCTCCTTAAGGTTGCAGGGCCTCGGGCTGCAGCAGAGCTTCAGGTCATAAGAAGGCAGCACCCCGCACTCCTGGATGTGGGCGTTGGAGTAGCGGACAGGGCCGGATAGGTACTTCCCTTCGAGCTCGATTACGCATTTCTGGCTTGGCGCACATTCACCCATCAATATGCAGTCGAGGCCCGCATCATAATCCAGGCAAATGTCCCAAGGGTAGTTAGGGTCGCTTGTCGATGCCACATGGGCATTGGTCTGGGATGATAGCTTAAGCAGGGTATTCGGGCAGTCATTTATGCTAAAAGGATCGATAGGATCGCTATAGGCGCAGCATACCTTGTTCGCATAAGCAGAGCTGTCGCCGGCCTGGGCGTTGGTCGATGCTGATGAGATGGACATGATGTCTATCTCGTTGGCTGCGCACGCAGGCTTCACCAGGCAGTCGGAGGAGAGGGTGGCGGCTGAGATGATAGGGAAAGAAAGGACTAACATGACAATCCATGCCAGGTCCTTATAGTCGATAACCTTAGGTCTCATGATGGCTGGAAGGTGACGCATTTCTTGCCTATCTCTGCCTCGCTGATGTAGTCTCTTTCCGATGATGTGCATTTGCAGGTGCAATAAAAATTCGATTCCATACCTTGACATCCCAGTCTCTCTCCCCCATCATAACTCAATTGTTGACCACCTAAGCATGGTCCGGTTATGACTCCATTGCAGATAATGTCACCTTGATTAGGACAATAAATAGCATTGCAGTTACCAGGGGTGCAATAATTATTGCATTCAATCATTGTGGGATAGGAATTGAAATTTCGATTTCTTTCGTAATATGCACAAGTCGAAGTCACCAACCCGCATTCATCAAAATAATAGCACAACTTGTCGCTCTCGAAGAACAGTTGTCGACCCATGAAGGTGAAGCCGTCGCTCTCCAGGTCGTGGGTGGTCGTCTTGCCTGTGGTCCTCGTGTCGCCGACCACGTAGAGTTTTGTTGCGGGCGTCGCCGTACCGAGGCCGACCTTGCCGTTTATGATGTATATGTTATTGCCGTCCTGCGTCCAGATGCCGCTCCAGCCCGTTGATAGGTCTTTGCAATTACCTCCTGCCTGGTCGCAGATCTGATCAGCCCTGATGTTGCCGTTGACATGAAGCTTGTCCAAAGGAGAGGTAACACCTACCCCCACGTCACCCTGGCTGTCTATGGTCACTTTCTCCTGGCCAGCGACACTGATGCGATAGGTGCTGGCATCGAAAGACATCCTGTCGTCGGATACGACCATGCCATCATCCACTGTCTTGTACAGGCGAAGCCTCTCGCCGTTCGGGTTGTATACGCCGACGGACCCTCCGACAATGAGCTTCTCAGGGGCGCTAATCGAATTGTCAACATCCACGTTCAGGGTTGAGGCCACCACCTTGACCTTGCCGTAGGTGTCCGGTTCAGGTTCCCTGTCCACGGACTGTATGTAGGCCATGTCCTCACCCTCGTTGTAGGCGAGCTCCAGACCTTCGCCGGCGGATGGCCATACCGGAGGGTGCTGCACCCGTACCTGGCCCCGGATGTCGACAAAGGTCTTCGGGTCGGATGTACCGATGCCGACCTTGCCGTCAGCATCTATTCGCACCCGTTCAACATAACTTTCGTCGTACGGTGATGTATGGAAAGCCAATCCGACCTTGCGGTTGTAGCCGCCATCAGCATCTTCACTAACTGCATAGATTCCAGCTGATTTTGTATTATCTAATTCAAATGGTTTGCCTATAAAATGAATACCCCACTTGCCCCCGCTATTTCCCCCGGATTCTGGTGTATCATCATAGTTAGCTCTTAAGATTATTTCATTAATACTGCTTGTAGAAGTCAAATAAGATGAATCATAGGTTTCAAGTTTTCCACCCGGGCTCGCCGTCCCGATGCCTATGACATCATTAGCCTGGATGCGGGTCGGGAAGACGAACGCTTTGTTGTTGTCGTTGACGAACGTACCCCCACTAACTTGCCCGGCAGGATGCCCGGGGTTCGGCGTCTGCGCGAACACTGATGATGCTAGTATCAAGAATACAGCTATAGTTAGGACCCTTCTCATGGGTTTCACCTCCTTACTCTCCTCTTTTTTCGGTTATGATTATGGGCACTTCCTTGTCTATCCGGGAGTGCGCCTCAGGGAGCAGGGGGATGATCATTATATCCGTGGATTCATTCCAGCCTTTCAGCCTCATTATCTCCCTGGGAATATTAATCTTCCCCTGCCCTGACTTGTCTATGTATATTTTAGACATTTTTTAGGTATAAATAATACCTATAACATAACTTATTTATATACTTTTTGGTATATTGGTAGCGACATTACGCTCAATAGATAAAGCCTGGACAGTGCTTATTGTCGTATCTTGACAGTGATAATAAACATAAGATTTATAAAGAGCCTAAGAATCCTGATAATTATGGACGACATCGAAGATAGGCAGAAATGGATTTACGAACAGCTCGGGGAGGAAGCCCTCAGAATCCTTAAGGAATCAGGGATAGATATTGACACAGGAGTCACAAGTATTTTAGAAGAACAGGAGAGAGAAAGCGATATCAGGCAAGCTGGCGCCTCTGTCCCGACACTGGAGAACACCTTGACCTCTGAACTACCCTATCTCTCCCTGACTATACGCGATCCTTTCGGTCAGGAATACGAAAGGAGACTAAAACTCATCGGATTGTCCCAGGAGCAGATAGAAGCAGCCTACCAGACAGAGCAATTCATCTCAAGGAACGGAAAGCTGCAAGGCAGGGATGAGAGGTGGGCCATAAGATACTTCATAAGGCCTGATTCCACACCTGAAACGCTGCCTGACCCTGAACACATGACATTATCTGAGATTATCTGCATCACAGATGATGCGAATTCAGCCATAGTGAGGGATCACCATGCCCTGTCTCAGGAAGCATTCCAAGCAGCCTGCATCGCCTCATGTAACAGGGCTTATAGTGGAGAAAGGTATGGTCAATCATACCTAGCAAGGACCGAAAAGATGGGCTGGACAGAAGCCCAGAGGAATGCATACTCGAAGAATGAGTTCATGATGACTGCAAGGATAAAATGGAATTACCATGATGACCCTGCATGGACAAAAGAGACCACTAAATTAGAATAATCAATCCGCAAACAACTTATGCTTCTCCTTGCCCTCGACCTCGGATATTATCCGCCTGATGATCAGCTTTTCAGGGTTCGGTAGCAGCTTGACACGCTTCCTGATGTCGGCGAAGTCCTCGAAGTCTTTGTCTTTCCTGGCCTCAAGTATCTCCCACATGTGTTTCTTGCCCACACCCGGCAAGAGCTCAATCTGGTGCATCCTTGTGGTCAGGGGCTGGGCCAGGTTGAAGAATTCCACGTAACGCTCCTGGTTCTTATGGACCTGCTCTTTGATGACATACTCGAGTTCCTGCCTCGCGGTCTGGGTGAGCTTGTCATAAGGCAGCTTGCCTATGATATGATGAATCTTGTCCCGCTTACCCTCGCCGATGTAAATATCTTCCTGCGGCTGCAGGGCCATCTCCTTCCTGGGAACCAGCTCCAAAAGAACAAATCTCTCCTTTCCCATCGCCTGCACTATGGGTGTCTTCTTATGGCTCGGCCTATCATCGAACGGATACCCATGCGGCAAAAAATCAAGGACTACCGCGTATTCTTCTTTTCCGTGCTCCATGGTTCACACCCAGATAGTTGTTAGAAGTAGTAGTATTTAAAGTTGTCTATAAAAAAGGGTGCTGGAACCCTCAGATCCATCCTTCTATCACCCTTGGTGAACTATATGGACAAAAATATTGCTGTTGAATTAGGTAGGAATGGTCTGACTCGTCTGGCAAAGGTATAGAACTGGAAATCTGTCAGCTTACTTCTTCTCTGACTTCTTCTCGGATTTTTTCTCTGGTTCCTTCTGCTCAGGCAGGTAAACCTTGACCACATTCACTATCTTCTTCATGTTGTCCTGGTTGACCGTGAGCGTGTAGCCCTGCAGTATGACCTTCAGGCTCTCGACTGTCAGAGGGAGGAGGTCGACTATCTTCATCATGTGGACGTCCTTCAGCCGTGGGATGCTGAGCATCTCTAGCTTACCAAACAGCTCCTTGGCCTGGGCCGGCTTCAGGCTGTATATCGAATTCATGTAGTCCTCTGCCTTCTGGGCCCTGAAGCTGAGCTCCTTGTCACGCTTCTTCGCCTTGGTCAGCTCATCCTTGAGCTCTGAGAGCATCATGGGCTGTTCTGAGATGATTTCCGGATTGGTCATGTTCATCGCCTCTTGAGATGTATGGGGTGCACTATCAGCATTTTCTCCTTGCCGCCGTCATTGATCGTGACCTTGTAGCAGCTGCCTGTCTTGCTCTTGACCAAGGCTGCCTTGCCCTGGAACCTGGGATGGAACATCCCCTTCTGGACAGCTGACTCAGGATGGAGGTATACCTTATCTCCCGGCAGGTACTTCTTGAAAAAGGCGCTCACGCTTATCTTGCCCTTCCTGGACACGGCTTTCTTGAGCTTATACCTTGTCTTGCGGCGCATGCCGCCTATCCGCTTTACCATGCAGGGGAGGGTTAAGTAGGGGTTTATAAATGTTGCGGGACCTTGAAGACCTTATCGTTCTGCCTGACTGGTTCCTTGACCTTCAGGCCGATGCTCTGGCCGGCCTTGGCCTCTTCCAGCTTGTCGTGCTCTATCTGAATGGACTCCACATTCTGCTTGAAATCGCTCGTCGCGCCCTTGATGTGGATCTCCTCGCCCACTTTGAGCTCGCCCGAGAGCTCTATCACCGCCACGCCAATCTTGCTGTAGTAATGATCTACCTTGCCGATCTCCTGTTCCTTGGGTTTTTCCTCATCTTTGCCCATATCTATCACCCTTAGCCATAAAAGACCAGGTAGGATATAAAATTTACTGAAAAGCAACCTATTTCAAATCTTTGACATCAGCTCTTTCTTCTTGAGCTTGAATTGCCTTGGTGTAAGGTCAAGGTATTTGATATCATCAAAATTCCTTATTATGCCCTGCAGCCTCTTTCGAAAGTGATCCAGTTTATATTTTGACAGCAGCTTGTTATATCCCCTGAAATCAATCTCAGATAAACATAGGAGCGACATGATATCAATCCGGTCCTTGCTGCCTTTCACGCTTTCTGTCCTGTCCAGCTCTGCACCTTGCTTCAGTATCAAGAGCACTTCCGGAACCACAACACTGATATTTTCAATGACAGTCACATAGTTCTTTAGGTCTTCAGGGGGGATTGCAAGCCTTGAATAATAGGGAACGTAGATGTCAACATCGATCTCATCGAAGCTGATCTCGTATTTCTTCAGATTGTCATTCTTCTTCAGATTGAAATTTTCCTTCAAGTAATTGATATCTTCCATATTGAATAGGATAATATCTACGTCCTTGCTCTTATGCAGCTTTGTCCACAGGTAAGCAGCCCATCCTCCAATCAAAATGAACTTGAAAGGTTTTTCCTTCAGCTCAAGCAGGACATTCCAGCTTTTCTCCGTGAGGATATCACTCCAGAATTCCATGCAGCCTCACCTCCAGCGCCTTTAGGAAATCCTTGGCATACCATTCTCTTTGATTCCATAGATCAACGAACAGGTTCGCTGACGTGACTGTTGCCCCATACTTGCTCATGACCTTGTCTTTCTTCAATACAAAGACATTCGGTGTGTTTGTATTAGGAGGGAACCTCTTCATGATCTCGTCCGTCTCTGCATAGACATAGACCTCGGAATAATCTGCAGGTACATCCTCGAACTTGAATTTGTATGCGGTGAAAGAGGTGTAGATAACGGAGGAGGGCATCTCTGACTCAATCTTTTTTATAGGTTTGCCTGCCCGAGTCCTGTAGATTATGTCCTTATCCAGGTTGCGGATTGAAGCCCAATAATAGAGGATTTTCTTCGGGTCCTTAATGATCAATCCCCTTTGTTTTACCTCAACTGCATTCATCCTTCTCAATGGATCCAATGCGAGATTCACTGTGGAGAGCGATAATCCCAGCTCCTTCGAGAGGTATGACTGGGTCAGGCTGGATACTTTTTTTTCCATTGCGTTATGCAGGATTTCCAGATAGACATGCTCAATCTTCTTCATTTTCGATATTAATCATTATTCCTTTATAAAACTTTCGATTAAATTCGAAATATTATTAAATATCGATTAATAACATCGAAATATAATAGAATATAAAAAAGGGATTATTGTCAAAAAAATTGGGTCTAATCATCGTGGTTATGGCCTCGGTCCGCCGAGTATGTTGGGCTCTACTGCCGAGCTGAGAGTCCCCTTCAGTATGATCGGCGAGCCTGTCTGATGGCTTGAGGCGAATGTCGGGGTCGTGAAGTTCAACCTACCGAGGTAATATGAATAATACGGGCACTGCCCCCAATTGTTCTCCTGAAAGTAGACATCAACTGTGTAATTGGTGTTGTGCTGGAAGTCATAAGTGACCTGCTCGACATAAGGAAGATCATCGTCGGAATACACCCTGTATCCCCCGAATTTTCCACCAGGCCAGTAATCATAGATGACTTCATAGAAGCCCCGGAACTGCAGCGGAGTGCAGCCGGAAGTCTCGTTCTCAGGATATGAAGTGATGTTGTGCTCGAAGGTGACTAGATTCCCTTGGACCCTGACAACCCGGGCAGTGCCGTAAGATGCATTCACTGCACTAACAAGTATCAGCAAGATAATAAAGGTTGATAATGTTTTCATTTTTATCACCTTAAAATACCTGGTTCATCCATTATCGTCGGCTCCTTCCTGAAGATGGGCGAGCCATCAGGGCCACCGCAGCCTTCGTCTACACTGCCATCACAATCGTCATCAATCTGGTTGCCGCAGACCTCTGCTGTGTCTCCCGTAGCGTCGTCGCATTCCTGACTTCCTGCAACGCAGTAATAGCTGCCCTCTTCACACAAGTCAGAGTCTGGGCCGTCGCATGATGTACCGTACCATTCCTCATCAACGCCGTCATCTGTGGCAATGTTGCAGTCATCGTCCAGGCCGTTGCACAGCTCATAATCGTCGCCGCTGCTGTCATCGCACTCCTGGCTCCCGGCATCGCAGAAATAACTGCCTTCCTCGCACAGCCCATAGTCCGGGCCGTCGCAGGGAACGCCATACCAGACCTCATCAAAGCCGTCTATGGTAAGCGGGTTGCAGTCATCATCAGCACCGTTGCAAAGGTCGTAGTCATTGCCAGTAGTGTCAGTGCAGAACTGGCTGCCAGACTGGCACTCATACTGCCCTTCCTCACACATGTCCGTGTCAAGACCATCGCATAAATCGCCGAGCCAAGGCTCGTCTGTCCCATCCTCGGTTAGGATGTTGCAGTCGTCATCGAAACCGTTACATGACTCAAGATTGTTGCCCGTAGTATCGCTGCACTCCTGGCTGCCAGCATCGCAGTAATACGCGCCCTCATCACAGAAGTCGGTATCAGAACCATCACAGGGGTCATCATACCAGACCTCGTCGAAACCGTCCGGGGTCATGGTGTTGCAGTCTTCATCGAATCCGTTGCACATATCAAGGGTGCTGCCGGTATTGTCAGTGCAGTACTGCGCTGCTGAGACGCATTCATAGCGGCCCTCAAGGCACAGGTCTGTATCGCTGCCATCGCATGACACATAATACCATGCCTCGCCGCTACCATCTTCAGTTCCCGCATTGCAGTCGTTGTCCAGGCCGTCGCATAATTCAGGATGCCCTGGATTTATGTTCTCATCCGTATCATCGCAGTCGATGCCCACATAGGTGCAGTCATATGCGCAGAACTGGCCATATCCGTCTTCATCGTTGTCTACGCAGTGGGGGCCTGTGGGATAATTGTCGACTCCGCTTCCGGGGCCTGTGACATAATATTGCGTGGGGCAGCCGGCATTGGCCGCAAGGTCGCTCCAGTAGTTGCCCAGGGAGGTGTGGTCCCAATAGTTCATGCCCGCATTCTCATAGGCATTCAGGTTTGTGTTGTTGATGAACTCGTTGGTCCACAACCGATTGTTGTTTGAATCATACATGAATGCACCGTAATAATTGCTATCCATGACATTATTGTATAGGTCGTTGGAATTCGAGCTGGAGAATCTGAATCCCGCCACATCATTGCCTTCCAGATGATTGCCGTCGAAGTCATTGTTGGTGGAACTGCTGACGCTGATGCCGTACGAGCCGCTGTCATAAACCTGATTGCTGATGACATCACCGTATGATGAGCTCGAAAGGAATATCCCGATGAGGTCATTGCTGTCAAGCACATTGCCCTCCAGGTGCACCCCGTCAGTGCCAGATGCATAGATGCCGTAATCATAGTCATCGATGTTGCAGTTCTGGATGGTGGCATAATCGTGATTATTGGTGCTAATGCCTGCACCTGTATCATCTCCTGTCAATGTCGAGTCAGCGCAGTCAAGTGTCACTGAGTCAGCGCCGAAGCGGATGACTCCTGTTAAGCCAGCATCAGGGATGCTGTAAGTGCCGTAGCAGAGAGTCGTGTCCTGGACGATGCTTAAGTCCTGCTCAATGTTCCTGCATCCGTCGCACTCCCAGTCGCAATTGGAGGTTGTCTGGCCGTCGTCAGACCATCCTGAGGCGAGGGTGCAGATATTGTTGTTGCCAGAACTCCCTGTGCCTCCTGAGATATCATTGTTTGCATTGCCACAGAAGGTGTTGTTAACTATCAGGTTATTGACCCCTCCTGCAAAGATCATGCCATAATTATTGTCATGGCCATCACAATTCTGCACTGTGTTCTGATATGAGTCAAATATCCGGATGCCATAGTTATAATTTTCCACTTCGCAGTTCTCTATCGTGCTGTCATTCGCCCTGAAGAAGTACAGGCCGATTCCAGTCCCATTACCAATCAAGTTAGCGCCGTTGCAATCAAGTTTGACATCATTGGCCCCCATAAAGATGACTCCGTTGATTCCAGTGTCAGGTATGTTATATGTGCCTGGGCATAAAGTCGTGTCTTCAGTGAGCATCAGATCGTTCTCCGGTTTCCTGCAGCCTGAGCACTGAAAGTCGCAACCAGCTGCTTGGCCGTCGTCATGGTACTGGTAGCTCAAGTCGCAGGAATTCTCGTCTGCCGTGTACGTGCCGCTGCCCACATAGAAGTCATAGGCGCTCCCACCGCATACTGTGTTGCCATCGAAGTTAGTGCCGAAGGATGTCGAATGGTAGATGCCGTCGCTGGGGT
>Ga0180007_10003003_pt1 | contig 19340 bp, 14 predicted proteins | sample MM_PC_MetaG_FD_121122 | JGI IMG/M metagenome (GOLD analysis project Ga0180007, IMG submission 121122) | Groundwater microbial communities from the Aspo Hard Rock Laboratory (HRL) deep subsurface site, Sweden - MM_PC_MetaG | ecosystem: Environmental > Aquatic > Deep subsurface > Groundwater... | reverse complement strand
CACCAGTGATTCTACCTGCCATGCCCGGTGATTTTTAATACGCAGATTGCGGATTGTAAAATCATCGACAATGTCCCGGCGCGGAACCAGTTTATTTTTTTTTCCAGCCGGATACAGCCACAGTCCTGCAGCGCCGCTCTTTTTGTCGATAGGGAAACAGGCGATTATATCGCCTAATGTAATTGTTTTATATTGCATAGTTTTTGATTTTAAAAGGAATTTTATCAAATGTAAAGTAATCGTGTTCTTTCTGCTTTTTTTTAAGTTTAATGATTATATCATTTATTTAGTGCACGTGTATACGAATTTTCTGAAATTTTCTTTTCATTCTAATTTAGTTCGCTTGAAAAACACACATTTATAGTTTATAATAACTTGTTTGTGTAATTTTGCAATAAAATTGTATTTTTATGCTATGCTGAAGACGATCTGACCAATTTGTTCATTCAACATATACTGCTTGCGTACACCAGAGCAAAATTTATTATCTGGATATGAAGAATGTTGGCTTTATTGGTTAGAGCAGGATATTATGCAAACAGTGAGAAGAAATTTACTGATACGTGTTACGCAAGCAAAACGATGAACTGATATTTGACTCAACCTCTGAATGAGAAAATTTGAAAATATCACCGGGACGGGTTTTTTTGACCAGAGCTTGGGTATGCACATTGCTGAATACCCGGAAAATCATTCTACACCATGGATTCGGCAGGATTTTTTTTCCATTTATCACGTTGTTTCCGGTCGTGGATTTTTTAAAACTTTGCAGAATAAAGTTGACCTGCGCCGCGGCGATGTTTTTTTTCTGAACCGTGGCGAACCACATTCCTGGCAGGTAAATGACTGTTTACATGATTTCGCTTGGCACTTCAATGCGAATTTCCTGAAACGGATACATGATTTTTTACCGGATAAAACTTTTCTTAATGCGAGTTATCTGGAACGATTTATTGGCGACCATGGAAAAGGCATGATCCATTATCGTGCACCTGGCAGAGAATCATTACAGATTCGGCACACATTGAAAGCTCTGTTGCTGGAATATCTTGGAAACGCAGGTGACAGAGAAAAGATGCTTCATCTGGACGGCGGGCGGATTTTTCTCTTATATGCACGATTGGCGGCTAAGCAATGCCAGAGAGAACCTATCGGAAAAACAATCAGTGTGCACGGCCGGAAAGTATGTGAAAAAGTCATACTGTTCGTACGAGAACATTTTCATCAGAAATTGACACTGGAATCCCTGGCCAGCATGCATGGCCTGCATCCGGATTATCTATCGCGTATTTTCGGGATCCATACTGGGTATCGCGTAATCGAATATATTCAGGAAGTGCGCATTCATGCTGCGTGCGATCTCATGCGCAGTGATGAAAGTACGATACTTGCCATCGCTCTGAAGGCCGGATTTGAGTCATTGAGTTATTTCAATAAAACATTTAAAAAATATACCGGAATGCAACCGAGCGAGTATCGCCGGCTGGCATGTCGGAAATGAACAAATTTTTGTCAGAACAGAGCAGGTAATTTATTGAAAATAAAGCTATAATAAATATAATGATTTCTTCTATGTAGGAGGTGAACGTGATTATCGAAAAAATTAAAAAAAGAAAATTTTTGCACCAATTGATTGGAACTTATACATTTCTTATAATTAGCGCAAATTTGTATTCCAGTGCAATGTTCCAACTCGTTAAGGATCGCAAACCTGCTGCAGAGTTTATTCTCACTGCGGATTTATCAACAGCGATCATTTCGAATTTTTATTTTTTTAATTCTGAGTTACAGAAATGCGGTTGTAGCCCTCTGCCGCTATCTTCAAATAAAAATGTTTCACTAAATCAAATAGAATTTATCATTACAAACCTACAATTCAAAAATCGTGATAGGTACAATGTTGTTTTTCCCGATGCGAAAACCATGCGCGTGACAGCAACTGAAACATCAGTCCGCTGGGTAATCAATTGGTTACTGGAGGAAGCAGGCGTGCGTTACCCCATGCCGGGCGACAACGGTTCCTGGTATCCAAGAATAACTGATGTGAAAATACCTGCGACAAATTTTACTATCACACCTCCCTATAATCTCTACCGGGGTGTTTTTGGCTTGGACAAAAACTGGTGTCTTGCGTTGAATAGTGAAAATACATACACCGAATTGTTTTTCAATCATGGAATTGATAATCTGTTTCCTATTGAAAAATACGCCAAAGGCGAATGGATTGAGAAAATCATGCCGGTTAAGAAGGGGTCGCGGCTCGCGAAACCGTCGAAATGGCATTGGATGCCATGTCTGAGCGATCCGGCCACTGTCGAAGAAGCTGTTAAGAATATTTGCGCATATTTTGCCGCCCATCCCGAACAGAAAACATATTCCATATCCTGCAACGATGGTATTACCGGTTTCTGTGAGTGTGAGGCATGCGAAGAAGCCAACAGTGCGCTGGAAATTTCCGATTTCTGCCCCCTGCCGGCTCTGAAAAGCGCATCAGGATCCTATTACCGCTGGGTTAACAGTGTAGCCAAAGCGGTGATGCAGAAATACCCCGATAATTTCCTCGGGCTTCTCGCCTACAATAATGTTGTCACCCCGCCGGATGAAAAATTATGCCCAAACGTGGCGGTTGCAGTCTGCTTTGATCCGGTCAGCTGTGCGGATGCCGATTCTAGTAAACGTTTTAACAAGTTATTGAGCTCATGGACAAAAGTAGCTTCACATGTGGGCGTATGGAATTATAATTATGGTTTACTATATTATTCCTTTCCAAGATTTTATGGTCAGTTGCAGACTTCTGTTTTACAAAAGAACGGCGGGATTGGTTTTTCTGAGGCATCGGTGTGCGCGACGGATTGTCTGAAACACTATTTGTTTCTAAAATCGCTCTTCAACCTTTCGATTGACGTGAATAAAATCACTCGTGACTGGTGTAATGCGTGCGTTGGGAAAGATGCGGCGCCGTTTCTTGAAAAATATTATCTGTTTCTGAACGATTACTGGACAGTTCGAGTACCGAAAACTGCATGGTTTCAAAGTTCAAAATATGCCACCTATTTACCTCTTAATATAAACGGCAACTATGTGTATGCGCTTAAAAACGGTGACCTTGCCGCCTGTCGGTCAAATCTCGAACGACTAATTGAATTGACAAAGGCTCACGGAGACCGAGGACAGCAATTTCGCGCAGCGCTTATTATGTCTGAATATGAATTACATGAAGCATGGGCACGTAGCGTCGGTGCAGAAATTCTATCAGTAGACGGGGCAATTGAAAACAGCGCTCAGGCACTCGAGATTGCCAAAGCGATTCCTCAAATGTGCAGATATTCAGAAAAAAGTTCGATGCTGAGTCGACAGATACTCTCATCGTTTCCACCGTGGTGGCTCGGACAATTCAAAGGATTTACAGTGAGTATTTTCACAAATGCCTGGTTTCCAATTGAAGTACCATCGTGCATTATGTTGCTCAGCGAATTCACTAAAAATCAATCTGTTAATGTTGCGCTGAATACATCTCTTTCAGACCCTGCTATTCCGGAAACGTTGCGTGGGAATGTCACATTTATGGGAAAGATAATATGCGGAAAGGTTGAAAATATTTTAGATGACGGCTCCTTCGAGAATGGCAATGATGATTGGATGGCCAGCGGCAAGCTGGATGGTGAGAGATTTGCCAGTGGCTCACAATCACTAAAGCTTGCCTTCTATGCTAATGATAAATATATCATGACAAAGAGAAATGTACCAATGAAGCCGAAGACCAGATACTATCTCTCCGCAAAAGTATTTATTTTTGAGACGGTACCGCCGGGTAAAATCAAGGCTGAAGCATACCTCGGAGGAGTTAACGATGAGAATGTTTATGTCACCTATTATATTCCCACGCAAGTCGAACTGGTTCCCGGTTCATGGACCACGGTTTCGACGGTATACACTTCCGGCAACTGTTCGGGGCGTGGCGAGCTAACATTCCGATTATTCGGGGTGACAATGGGCGAATACGCATATATTGACGATGTCTTCTGCTGCGTCATGGACGAGTGATGCCTGCCGGTGAAGAGAACATGCATTCTCCGAAATACGCGTTGTTCTTTGATAATCACACGATGGCGGCCAGCAATGATGTCGGTTCTGATTTTGATGCAGATGAGTTCGGCAAACGCATAAAAGACTGCGGTGTTGACTTTGTCGGTTTTCCCGCCAAATGCAATCAGGGATTCTGTTACTACGATACAAACATCGGGATACGGCATCCGTCACTGAAACGCGATATGTTCGGTGACCTGGTGAATTCCTGCATAGAAAAAGGAGTCGCAGTCTCCGCATATTTAAACTGCGGCCTTTCGCATGAAGACGCTGTCCGGCATCCGGAATGGAACACGGTCAGTCCTGACGGGAGGACGCTCCATCCCGACATCTATGATCTGGGCTGGGTGTCGCCATACATCCGCACCATGTGCCTGAATTCTCCATATCGCGATTATCTTGTCGTATTGCTCAGTGAAGTAGCGCAGAAATATCCGGTGGCCGGATTTTTACTGGACAGCTTCAATGGTTTTCCCTGTGTGTGCCCCGTGTGCGTTGGCGAAATGCGAAAACGCGCCATCAATTGGCGCGATCAGCATGAGATTGAACGGTTTGCACACGATTCAGCGGTTCGGCTCGCCGAAGATATCGCCCGGACATTGCGGGGCATATCCCCCGATTTTCTATTGTATTTCCTCGGTCTTAACGCCCGCGATAATGTACGGCTCGGTTCGTATCTTGAATGTGAATGCCTGCCCACCTATCCCTGTTGGGGTTATGATTATCTGCCGATCATGTCGCATCACCTGCGCACCTTGACGAAAGATAATCGTCCCATTCTTAATATGACCGGCCGCTTTTACGAGTGGGGCGACTTCGGCAGTATCCGTCCTCAGGCTGCCATTGAATATGATGTTCTGTATGGCATCGCCAACGGCATGCGTCCCAATATCGGCGGGCACATACATCCCCGCGGCAGCACCCAGCCGGCCATTTTCGATCGGATACAGTCCATCTTCAGCACGATGCAACGCAATGAAGAATGGTATACCGATGCGAAAAATCTGGTGGATATCGGAGTTCTGTGCGTTTCAAATGTTGAAAAGTCCCCGGAGCTCATCGGCGCCACCCGGATGCTGTCTGAACTTAAAATGCAGTTCGATATCATCTACCCCGAGGCTGACCTCGAACGATACCGTCTGCTGGTGCTTCCGGATACGATGGTTCTGACTCCGCTGCAGGCCGGGAGCATCAGAAAATACCTTGCATCCGGAAGGGCGGTCATTGCCACAGGGTGTTCCGGCCTCAACGTCGAGAAAAACGCCTTCGCTCTCGGCGCAGAATGGGGAATAACATATCTCGGAGAGAGTCTCTTTGAACCGGCATTCTTCAAACCGCTTGCGCCTTTTCAGAAATATTTCCCTGATATCCCGCTCGCCCTCTATAAAAAGGGAATCGAAGTTAAAACGCAACGAGGAACGGAAACTACGGCTGTCGTATGCAAACCGTACTACAATCGTGAGTGGGATGGTGTATATGCGAATTTTTATATTCCGCCGGACCGGATCACGGATTCTCCGGTTGTGACAATTCATGACAATGTTGCGCACATCACACACCCGATTTTCAGCGCATATCACGCGCTGGCATCGGTGGAGCTGCGCACACTTTTAAAAATAGTTATTGAACGGTTGCTGCCGGAGCCTCTGGTCAGAGTGCACGGTCTGCCGTCATTCGGCAAAGTCCATGTTACCGCACAGAAAGAGAGGCGTATGGTGCATCTGATTAATTATGTGCCCGAACTGCGCGGCAAATCGGAGATTGTGGAAGAGCGGCTCCCGGCCGTGGACTTGTCTGTGTCCCTGCGCCTGGATGGCAATAACCCTTCGCGGGCTTTTCTGGCTCCGGAGTGCACACCACTTCAATGCAAAATCGGGGCCGATTATGCTGAAGTTAAAATTGATAGAATATGCGGGTATCAACTGGTGGTGTTTGATAATTAATATTGGAATTATGTAAACAGTATCCCCTTATGCCAAACAATAAAAAATATTACCCCCGCGGCCCGGCATGGCTCGCAAAGGCCATTTTCTATGAAATATATCCGCAGAGCTTCTGTGACTCGAATGGTGATGGCATCGGTGACATTCCCGGCATCATCAGTAAGCTCGATTACATACAGAGCCTTGGCGTAAACGCATTGTGGATTAACCCCTGGTATGTATCTCCGTTTCTCGACGCAGGTTACGACGTTGCCGATTATTGCCGTGTAGCTCCACGCTACGGCACCAACAACGATGCAAAAAGACTATTCCGGGAGACCACGCGACGAGATATGCACGTACTCCTCGACCTCGTGCCGGGGCATACGTCCATTGAACATCCCTGGTTCAAGGCGTCATGCAAGACGGAACGCAACTGCTATTCCGACTACTACATCTGGACAAATCACTGGACCGCGGACGCACCGGAAATGCGTACCGTCAGCGGCTTTGCCGAACGCAATGGTACGTACATGACGAATTTTTTCTATTCGCAGCCTGCCCTGAACTACGGTTTTGCCAAGCCCGATCCGAAGTGTTCCTGGCAACACGGAGTCAGCGCACCCGGTCCGCGTGCCGTGCGCGATGAAATTCTGCGTGTCATGCGATTCTGGCTTACCATGGGCGCTTCCGGCTTTCGCGTGGACATGGCAGCTTCATTGGTGAAAAAGGATACTGATGGAAAAGCCATGCGCCGCTTCTGGCAGGCGGTGCGCTTTGAACTCGAGCCGCTCTACCCGGAGATGGTGCTACTCTCAGAATGGGGAGCACCTGCTAAGGCAATCGCTGCCGGGTTTCATCTCGATTTTCTGCTGCACTGCGGCACGCTCGGAGACGCTTACACCTCGCTGCTGCGAAACGAGCAGGGGCGCAACGTCGTACCCACAAACGGCTACAGCTTCTGTGACGCTGCGGGAAAGGGTGATATCACCGCGTTTATCGGGCCGTTTGAGCGGGAGCTGCGCGCCATCCACGGACACGGACGCCTTGCCATCGCTTCCGGCAATCATGATCTGCCGCGCCTCAACTGTCGGCGCAGTCCGGCCGGGTGCGCTGTCGCCTTGGCTGCGGTGCTGACCTTGCCCGCCGTTCCGTTCATTTACTACGGTGATGAGATAGGAATGCGCTACCAGGCAAATCTCGTATCGAAAGAGGGTGGTTACAACCGTACTGGCTCGCGTACGCCCATGCAGTGGACGGACGGCCGTAACGCCGGATTCTCGACGGCTCCGGCACAGAAGCTCTACCTGCCGGTGGATATGGAGTCGGGATCCCCGAACGTTGCCGCGCAGGAAAAAGATGAAACTTCGTTGCTCAATCAGGTGCGTCGCCTGACAGCTCTGCGGCTGAAATACACTGGCCTTTTTGCGGACGGTGAATACAAGAGTTTGTACGCCGAGAAGAATAGTTATCCGTATATTTTCCAGCGTCGACTTGGGAATGAATGCATTCTGGTTGTTCTCAATCCGGCTATGAAGCCGGTGCAGGCGGTTCTGAATTTGAAGCCCGGAAAAACAACGCTGCTTGTGGGCAGCGGCGTAACACTGTCCGGGCGTGGTGGGAAAACGACGGCCACTGCGAAGCGTACTTCTTACGGTGTGTTCAGATACGAGAAGGCCAACCCATGATTTCCCGACAACATCCGGATCTCTGGAACACGTATGATGTCGTTCGCGCGCAATTGGACACACAGTACGAGTCGGCGCAATTCGCAGCAGACACCGGGTTCCCCGTGGAATTCCTTCGTGAAAAAGCAGACGAGTACATCACGACGCACACTGGTGAGCCACGCATCCGCACCCGCGCTGCGATCTTTGCCATGCTGCTGAAAAATGGCCGTATCCGCGTTGATCCCATCGACTGGTTTGCAGACCATATCGAAACCGGTGGAATCATGCGGGAGATTCAGAACCAATGGCGCGACGAGGGTGGGCGATATGTTCCGCAATCCACCTGGACGAAGAAGCAAGCGGCGTTTTCCTGTCTCGACTTGAGTCACACCTCGCCCGACTGGCGTAATATTCTGAAATATGGAATCTGTGGGCTCCGTGACCGTGCGCTCGACGCGTTGAAGATCGCAAAGGACTCCGAGGCCGCCGAGTTTTATCGGGCAGTGGCGACTGTGTATGAGGCGATCCGCATGTACGTACTGAGGCTCGCGGCGGAAGCAGAACGCATCAACGCCGTGCGTGTGATTGACGCGCTTACCATGATCGCAAAACAACCGCCGCGGACATTTCACGAGGCGCTGCAGCTTTCCTTCATCTATAATCAGATGCAGGAGATCGAGGGTGAGTATGTCCGATCCCAGGGATCATTCGACCGTCTATATATTGACTACTACCGCCGCGATCTTGCGTCAGGGCGCCTGACCAGAGACCAGGCCAAGGAACTTGTCAAGTTTTTTTTTGACAAGTTCGCCGCACAGCGCTTCGATGCGGGCAACAATATCTGCTTCGGTGGGAAGTACCAGGATGATTCTGACAGCTGCAATGAACTCACTGAACTAGGCTTCACGGTCTTTGCCGAGCGTGGCCGGATCGATCCGAAGTTCTCGTTGCGCGTCCATCGTAACATTTCCGAGAGGGTGCTTCTGCAGGCCTCGGAATGCGTCAGGAAGGGCACTACGGCGATTGTGTTTGCGAACGATGATATTGCGTACCCGATGTTTCTGAAATGGGGCAAGCGCAAGGATGAGATAATCGATTTCCTGCCGATCGGGTGCTATGAACCAGCGATCATGGGCAAGGAACTGAGCTGTACGATGAGTGCCCTTGTAAATCTGCCCATGTTCGTGGAACTTGTCTTTGAAGAACCGGGTACACCTGCGAACATGGAAGAGGTGAAGACGTGTTGGAAGAAATTGCTGTCTTCGGCGCTTGGGGAGACTCTCGCACAGGTAAGGCTGTGGGAGCAGCAATGGAAGAACATCAATCCGTCGCCGGTTCTTTCCGGCACGATGGACTCATGTATTGAGAACGGGCGTGACGTCTCCAACGCCGGCACGACATACGGCACTTCGGGCGTGATGTGCGCCGGCCTCGGCACACTGGCGGATTCCTTCGCCGCGATCGAGTACCTGGTCTTCGAAAAAAAAATCTGCGCCTGGCCGGAACTCAAGTCCGCGCTGGCCAGCGACTGGCACGGGTTTGAGGAACTGCAGATGGCTGCCGGAAAACGCGCACCGAAATGGGGCTGCAACGACGAAAAGGCGGATCGCCATGCCGTTGAGCTTGCACACTTCGCGGCGGAGATTATCAACAAGACCCCCAACGCGCGGGGCGGGCATTTTCAGATGGGGTGCTGGTCGATAGACCACTCCGTTATAATGGGTCATGTCACGAAGGCCACGCCCGATGGCCGGAAGAAAGGCGAGCCGCTCTCCAAAAATATGGGCGCCAGTCTCGCCATGGAACGGAAGGGTGTGACCGGACTTATCAACAGCGTGAGCAAACTCGATTGCACTGATTTTCCCGACGGCTCAGTGCTCGATGTCATGTTGCATCCCACGGCCGTATGCGGCGCCGACGGGGAAAAAGTCATCGCGAACCTGATTCGCACTTATTTTGGAAAGGGCGGACTTTTCATCCACTTCAACATACTCGACGCAGTGACGCTGAAGAAGGCGCAGAAAGAACCCGCGAAGTATGCTCATCTGCAGGTACGCGTGTGCGGTTGGAACGCTCGCTTCGTCGATCTCTCACCAGAAATGCAGAACTGCTTCATCGCCGACGCGGAGATGAAGGCCGGATGAAGAATGCGGTTTTCGCCGACATCAAATACATGGCCGTGCATGACGGGCCAGGACTCCGGACCACACTTTTTCTGAAAGGATGCCCGCTGGCGTGCAGCTGGTGTCACAACCCGGAATGCATCGGTTTCGCGCCGGAAATGATCTTCCGTGATATTCGTTGCACCGGGTGCGGCAGATGCGTGAAATCCTGCCCGAACGAAGCGCATCAATTCAACGCCGCCGGAACGCACATCTTCCGGCGGGAAAACTGCACCGCCTGCGGTGCATGCGTCGAGGCCTGCTATTCCGACGCACTGCAACTCTGCGGGAAGGAACTCTCGCCCGTAACGGCGTCGGAACTTCTGCTGGAAGATGTCGATTTCTACCGAAATTCCAACGGCGGGGTGACGATTTCCGGTGGTGAACCTCTGTGTCAGCCGGAGTTTTGCGCTGAACTCTTCAGCATCCTCAAAGTGCGCGGGATCCATACTGCGGTCGACACCAGCGGATTCGCGCCGTGGACCGCGTTTGAAAAGGTTCTGTCCACGACCGACCTTTTTCTGTACGACTTGAAGCACATTGACCCGGAACAGCATCAGCGCCTCACGGGAAAATCGAATGCCCTCATCCTCGACAACCTGGTGCGTCTTTCGAAAACCGGGACGCCAATCGAGATCAGGATGCCGATTATCCCTGGTCTGAACATGACGAAGGATGCTGTAGATGCGACGGGCAAATTCCTTGCCGCGCTCAGGAATATCACCCGGGTGAAACTGCTTGCCTACCATCCGTATGCGCAGGACAAATACCGTCATGTCGGACGGAACTCGGCCATGCTTGACGTTTCGCCACCGTGTGCCGAAGACATTGACAGGATCGAAGCAGAACTGAGGTCGCATGGATTGCAGGTAGGCTGAACGAAAATCGTTTGTGACTCAAATGATGATGGCATAGGTGACATTCCCGGGATAATCAGTGTGCTCGAAAACTAGGCGTGAATGTATTATAGATCAAACTCGGTACGTATACGCCGTTTCTCGATTCAGGGCACGGCGCTGCCGATTTTCACTTGCCGTCTTCCTTATTAATCGGAATCTAATTCAATTGATAGAACATGGAATTATATATGAATAGATGCAATACATAACAATTACTTTAAAACAGTACAAGATTTAGGTAATTCATGATATAAAACTTTCGAAGATACAAAAAGAATTCTAAGAAAATTATTTCTTTATTTCATCCATTTTTTAAGAATTATATTGAGTTAATTATGCGCCAGTATATTTCTACATCTTTGATAACAAGTACAATATATTTACATATCAGGGTGCAAATAGCCATCAACTTAGCCGTGCGAACTTGAACGTATCAGTTTGGGCACAAGGTGAAGCAGGTGCTGCACGCGACATTTATTGGAAGAGATTTGACTAGGCTGGCAATCTGATACTGGATGGCAATACCTGTCTTTGGAACCAAATGCTTGCTCCAGAAAACTGCAAATACGAAAAGTCATTTCTATATGTGCAGATATTAAAATCAATCATATCAGTTTGCTTTCCTACCTATTTAATAAGACCAGCAAAATATGGCTTAATGAAGCAGCCGTAATTAGGGAAAATAAGTAATCGTGTATTGACAGTGAAAGCATCAATCTGAAAGTGCACAACTTGATCGAGCAACAACGTGTGTTCATTCAGGCAGCTTTCTTGAAATACAAGCCCGTTTTTTTCATCGATATCTTGTTTTCTCTCAGGATTTTCCACAAGTATTAGTCGCTGAAGAGCAAAGCAATCATTCGCGACCAAACCCAGCGGGCTATCGCGTCGCCACATTTTTACGCCGCTTTTATAACGCATATCTTATTACCACCGTGGCGCTTGATGACTTCCGGTTAGATCCATAATATCGCATGCGTTAGTCTCAAATTTTATTACGTTTATAACGGCAGTCTGCCATTGACGTGGGACTCCAAATATTTTAAAAATATTAGTTTGACATTGAAGAATAACGGAAAAAATTGACTGTGTTTTTTTTACCGAGAGGAATAACTTCCGCTTTGCTATAGATTTTTCCGGACATGCAGTCACGCACTTCATGACATCCTTTCAAAATAAGCTGTCCTTGCATATCTTTTCGTGGAAAAATTGATATAAACCGGTTATCCGCGTAAACAGTACAATCAGGAGGAGCGTACATATGACATCCCGCATATTTCATGATTATTCTCAGATGATCCATTTTCAATAACGGCAGTACACTATATATTTGACGGCCGTTTTTATTTTTCCTTTCCGCAACTGCGATACCGCCGTCTTTAAATTTTGCTAGAATAGTTATATCGGAAGCGTTGATTATTTCCGGAACTGGGAAATTAACTGCGGGATCATCCGGCGGATTAATAACAGGAGAGTTTTGAATAATAGAATTAACTACAGGGTAAATTGGTGAGACCGAATCTCTTTCTTTAATGGTAAATCCGGTCAGTTTCCTGACATTATCCAAGCAAAATTGAGGGGACAGAATGCCAGGAGTAAAAAACCAAAAAAGTGTCGGATTATCCGGTAATCTTGCCTGCACTGTCTGCCACTCATCCCCAGTTATCATGAAGACATTAAGAAAACAAAACAGGCGATACTGGGTGAGGTCAATAGTCGGTAAATCGCTTAAACGGTATATATCAATCGGCGAACCACAGAGATGAAATTCTCTTATGGTTTCTTGTAATAAGAAATACTGAAGGTTTGCAGCGGCATCATAATGAGAAATTACTTGTTCGTCCGTTATCAGCAGCACTTCACTGACAGAAGACCCTGGAGTTGAGCGAATTTCACTGAGCAAATTATTTATATTTTTAATTTCATTCAGCACTTCGGGAGAATCAAACCAGCCGCCGCCCAGATCCATCCACCAGAAACCAGAACCATGTGCAAGATTTTTTGAAAACTCACGCCAGAGTACTGATTTGGTTTCGGCAAAAGAGTGACATTGTTTTTCACCAGTGATGCAGAGATGTGTACGGATATCAATTTCATCGATCCATAATTTTTTCAGGTTAATTGACTGAGCCGGGGCTAATTCACCGCCCGGATCGCCGGGATTGCTGCGGTAATACGATTTTGGCGCGGCAATGAAATCAATGAAAGGTGATTTCAGCAGCCGCTCGAATCCAAGATGTCCGGTATATGCTGATCTGGAAATTTCCAGATAATAACCATAAAAAACGCCAACAGGTTTCCCGTCCGTTTTTGTTTTAATAATTTTGCCAAAGTGCTCCATTGCATCGACATTGACATCAGACATAAACAGGTCATAATCAATGCAGATCTGCTGCTCAGTGTTGCCCCGCAGAAAGGATCGTAAATTCTGCATATTCCCTTCCCGTAATTCAGGCGGGGGCGGTAATGCATTTTCTTCGTTAAGCAGAGGATTATTCCACGCAGTTCTGAGAATATCCAGTGTCTTATACTTTTTTAATCCCCAGAAAAAAAATGCACGGCGATGAAAAATACCGTAATCGGCGAATTTAACAGGTAACCCAAAACGTCCCCAAAGACATGTTTCTCCACTCACTCCATAGGCGATATGATAAGCTATAATTCTGTCTTTAAACTGACTTTTTTCGAGATGATCCAGCAGTCGTAATAATGCTTCTCCTGCGCCGGCAAGCCACTTTGTTGAGGAAAAACTCTGATTGGAGATAACTCCGCCTACATTGGGGCGCTTATCCATCCAGCCGCCCGCGGTATAATATCCGGTAGGCGATTCATAACCAAGTATATCATGTGCGGAAGTGTTTACTGCACCCCGGATGTCGTCAACATTGTCCGGACCGCCAAAATACACACACATGTGTTCAGGATTGGCTTTTCCCCAGTCGAGCGGAACATTAAGTTTGATTCGCGGAATATAATAAATGCCGGGGTTGTCCTTGAATACAGAATCAAGAACACGATCGGTAAGCCGGTAGTCATATGTATCAACTCCAATCCATCCATTGAATAGAATTGATGTGTGAATTTTCACTCCCGCCTTAGTGAAATCATTATGGTATTTCTCAAATCGTTCAAAATCATTGAAGAATACTATCGGGTTTCCTGCTTCATCCAAACGCGGAGGATCATGGCAAAATCCAAGTTTTGACCAGAAGATTGTGCTGTCAGTGAATAATTTCATCACATCTTCGTTATTCATCAATTTCTCCTTTTCAAAACCATCTTCATTGTATTGCTGCATGTGCATTTAAATTTCAAAAAATACAGGTTTCCCGGTTGAAATACTGTCATAACAGGCGTTCATCACTTTGATTGTCTGCTCATGCCAACGCAGGTTTATCTGAGGTTTCTTCCGGTTACGGACGCAATCGACAAATTCATCCATCATACCGATCCACTCGTCAAAGTAGGTATATTGAACGGTATAACGGTCATTTGGTGCCCCATTGTGATACACATTGGGACCAAAACAGTCGCAGACCAATACCCCTTTTTCCCCGCAAATACTGATATTTACTTCCATGCGTTTCGGAAACACTTCCCAGCCCGGACCGGGTTCTTTAAGGCGTTCTTCCATTCTCGACCATGAAGGGTCGAATAGAAATACCGTACCATCTTTCATTTTTCCATTTACTAAGAGCATATCCTCAACTTCCAACTCCGGACGCAGATTTGTAGCGGTAGCAGCATAGACATAATCAAAATCAGAACCGGTTATCCATCGGATCATATCGAACACGTGCGGATGATCACACAACGCACCACCCCTGAAACGGCTGCTGTTCTCCTTAAGTTTGACCCTGCTGCCGTAACTTTGTTCCGGAATTCCCTGCCATGGAAATGCCCAAACCGGCGACAGGGTGATGTTGGTGGCCTGGAAAGAAAGAATTTTACCTATGGTTCCGGATTTCACGATTTTTTTTAATCTCTGAACAACAGAGTTGTAATGCAGCTCCAGCTCAATATGAAAGACAACATCAGCCTTTTCGGTTACCTCAATCATCTTCTGATACTGCGCCGGGTCAAAGGAAGGAATTTTCATGGAAAGAATATCAATTTTCCGTTTCGCGCATTCTTCAACCTGACGAAGATGTTCACTGTTCGCTGAGGCAATGATTACCGCCTCTATTTCAGGATGTGTGTCGAACATTTCGCTTTCGCTCATATAACATGGAACCTGGTGGTTGTCGCGTTCGAACCGTTCCCGGACTTCTTCATTATCCGCCGATACCGCGATCCATTTAAGATTGGGATTCTCTTTCAGGGTTTGAAAATATTTCCGTGTATGACCATGGGTCATGGACAGCATAGCGATTTTAATCGGTTTCATATATTATCCCTCTTGAGCAATAAGATGCGGTGTTTTATTTTTTTCCGAACTTCTCGCGCACGTAACAAGCATAAGCAGATATTCATGACGGTCTGGAACTGCCGCCGGTTCAACTAACGCCTGAAAGGCAGCCCGTACGAGAGCAGCATCTTCCGCTGACAAACCGAACAATTCCGAATCAACATCGGTATATTTTTTTTCAGTTTTACCGGAATACAAATAAATAGAACTTTGAGGTATCTGCGTGTCGACGGCACGGTCAAAAGCAACACCCCGGCGGGCAATTATTTCATGATGGTCAACAGCGTCTGCGTGTGCCGGCATGGTTACCGCACATTCTATAGAGCAGGATACGTCATTTTCAAGTTTAATAATCATATTCACCGCTCTATTACCGTTATAAGCGGCGAATATCGATTTTACCTTTGATTTCCCAAGCCATTCACAAATATCGATTTCGCGGTAGATTTGATCATCGAGATTTCCCGATCCCATTCGGCAGAAACGCATGGTAGAAATATCTTCCAATGTGTTACTGTCAATTATTTTTTTCAGTTCAATAATCCGTCGTTCAAATCTCCACGGCAGAAGGTGAACAGTGCCGGCCGGACTTTTAAAACAGCAGCCGTCAACCCTGCCGCCGCCGGTTACCTGATATTTTTCACACAGGTGGTGCAGTGCTTTGGTGCGATCATCAAAATAAATTGTATTCATTTGTCTGCTCCGATTATTTGTGTATTCTGCTTATGCTGATTTTTTCACAGACTTTTTATTCTCGGCCTGTATTTTTTCAAATACACGGCATTGAATTCATCACCTCCCGGAGCATTTGCGCTGCGCCAGACCGGAGGTTCGATGCCGCGCGCAACGCATTGTCTGATTGTTTCTATTTCAAGAAGATGCGCGATATAAAAATCTGCCATGTTTGAAATTGGCGCGATCGGAGTGCTGAAGCCGGGTACATTAACTACCGCATCTCCGACTGGATTGAAATCATCAATGCAGACATCAGCCAGATCAAAGAGATTTTTTTTTGACGGATGACGTATAAAGTGATCAGGCTTTGTTTCTTTTTGCCAGAAATAACTTGAGACCGCGATGATTTTTACGCCATTTTCCTTTGCTTCCAGCGCAGCGTCTATGGTTGCTGCATTGATCCCGATATTGTGAAAAATTATCAGTACATCATCTTTTTGCAGTTGATAATATTTCATTATGGAACGGCCATAATTAACACAACGCTCCAGTTCCAGATATTTCAATGCCTGATTGAATACCGAGAGACCTGTTTCCATAATAGGATTAATATTACTCAATCCGCCAGCGCGGAAAAACATTTCTCCCATAACCAACGTGGTGTGACCGCCGCCCCCATACACATTAATCAGACGATCATCTGCGACGGCATCGGCCATCAGTTTCCCGGCTTTCTGAATGTTTTCAGACTGTGTTTCATTTATTTTCTGTAAGTTTTCAATAACTTTATTAAAATATCCGAAATCATTTATTACTGACATATGCGGTACTCCTTTAAAATTTTTTTCATGGATTTTACTTTATTAAAACCCTTTTATAATTGTCTCCAAGCCTGTCCCAGAGCTTAAGCGCGTCCGGCGCCGCCAAAACCGTACCGTAGCCACCGCGGTACGTCCAGCCGGCAAGCCGGTCGACACCAAGATCCGCATAAAGGGTAATTACCTCATCCATTTGTTTGAAATCAGCCGGCTGTTTATAATAGTTCATCAGCCAACGTTCAGATTTTTTATTGTATTTTTTTGCGACAGCAACCGTACGTTCGGTGATATGTTTAAAAAAACTCATCGGCAATTCCCACGCGATAATAGTCGTGGAAAAAATATCAAAATACGGCGAGGCGGCTACCATATCCCAGTTATCATACCCCCGGTACTCGGTCACGTAGTAGCTGTTCAGCGTAGCATGCACACAGCAGGTTATTTCAATATTGCTTTTAATATCCTTAACTTTTCTTGAGGTATCCTCAAGAATAAAAAGGGCTTCTCTCCAGCGAAACTGTTTCACGTCGTCATTCATGATTTTTGGCATTGTATACCCATAGTAATCATTGAATTTTTTTATGCACACCGGGCATCTGCAAGTCCATTCATCCGAGGCAGCTCCGGTAATGGAGGCATATGATTTAGGAAATGCATAATGCGGTTCGTCCCAGAAAAAACCATCTGTTTCAGTTTCTCCGGCTAATTTTATGCAAATGCGCTGAAAATAATCTCTGAAAGAATTGGTATTGAAGCATGCATACGGCAGTTTTTCTCCTGTTACCGCAGACACTTGCCGGTTTTCAGTGTTATTCTGCAGGAAAAGACTGACTTGTTCGCCGCCGAAATATTTTCCGATTCCCCATGGATCAATCAATATCTTTAAGCCGAGTTCGTGAGCTTTTTTAACAATTAGATTGATTGAGGGGAACCAGAAATCCACGTCGAATTCGGTTACCGCCAAAATAACCGCAGTGCAGCCATGACTAATCATTTCCTTGAAATCTTTTTCTGCATGTTCAACATAGTTCAGACCATAATAACTTACCGCTGTTTGTGTAATAGCCATATGTACTCCTAAATTTTTTAAGAAACTTTATATTCCGGTTCTATGATTGAAAAGTCTTCCGCAGCAGAGAGCATTTCTTCTGCCGTACTGCCGCGGATAATCAATTCTGTATCTAAATAATGAACAAGACTTTTTCCCGGTTTATTCATTACTGTTTTTTTTAATAAGCGATCTACCGCTACTTCTGCCATTTCCTGAAGCGGATAACCGATTGTGGTCAGAGCCGGATAAATTTGAGACGCGACCGGCAAATTATCAAAACCCGCTACCGCGATTTGTGTTGGAATGCGAATGTCCGCACGGTGACATGCTTTAATGACCTGCGCGGCAAGGAGGTCATGAAAACAGAATATTGCAGTACGCGATGGAATTTTTTTGACAAATTGATTAATGCGGGAGCTGATCAAACCAGCATCTTTGTTGCTGACCAAAATAACGTTTTCTGCGGACAACTTTCTGCCTGACTCCTGCAGTCCGTACGTAAACCCCTGTAAACGCGTATCCTGCTGAAGTTCTTCTATGCCGATATACGCGTAATTCGAAAAACCGAGATTAATGAAATGCTTTGCGATTTTTTCTGCGGCGTTGAATTGATGTACCATTACTGTGTCTCCCTCAATATTTTCCGGCGACCGCGCCATAAACACAAAAGGAACTACCAATGCGGAGTATAGTTTATATGTATCGGGATGAACTCCGGGGCATGATAAAATTCCTGAAACGCCCGCGTGTATAAACATATTCAGAATATCCGATTCTTTTTTTAAATCGTAGTTGCTGCCGGCTATTATTATTTTCATACCCGCATTCAATGCGGCAAGCTCCGCCTGTTTTGCGAGCATTGAAAAAAAAGGATTATCCAAATTGGTTACTACAAGACCAATAATTTTCTTTTTTTTTGCGGAAAAGATGTTTGCGCGTGTACCGGATGATTTTTTGGGAATTGATACGGCATATCTTTTTCCTATTAAGATAAGGAACCCATCGTCTTTCAGTATTTTCATGATACGGTGCGCGGTGACTAATGATACTCCCATTTCTTTTGTCAATTCGCGTACGGAAAGAAAATTGCTGCCTGTTTTACCGTAACGGCCGGCTGATATTCTTTCTTTGATAGATTCACAGACTATCAGAGATTTTGGAATATGACGGAGAAACTCTTCATTATTAAACATTTCGAAGTTCCTTTACTGTTATATAACAGTATAACATCCATTTAACGAAAAGTCAAGCATTTTTTTTATTTTAAAAGGAAAATATCCAGTTATAATGAATTTTTTTTCTGTGCGGCGACAAGAGGTCAATACATCTCGACAAGCCCCCCAGAAACGGAAAGCTGATCATCAACCCGGTAACACTCCATCTGCCATGAACCTGCCCATTCAAGCGCTGCGCCCCAGAATACCCCGGCTTTCCGGTCTTCTATTGCCATGGTCGGGAAAAAAGTATTTACCGGCATTGAACCGCATTGTCCGAAACGCTCGTTGCGTACTCCGCAGCCTACCCATGACCGTTCAAGATTTAACGATTCAATTGACTGACAGTCATGACGGCCCTCTGCGCTCCAATATGAACGGAACCGGTGAAGAAAGAGCCGTTCAATAGATTCGCTTTTGTCAAAAGGAGAAAGT
>Ga0180007_10003002_pt1 | contig 19342 bp, 13 predicted proteins | sample MM_PC_MetaG_FD_121122 | JGI IMG/M metagenome (GOLD analysis project Ga0180007, IMG submission 121122) | Groundwater microbial communities from the Aspo Hard Rock Laboratory (HRL) deep subsurface site, Sweden - MM_PC_MetaG | ecosystem: Environmental > Aquatic > Deep subsurface > Groundwater... | reverse complement strand
CGTTTCCATTGTAACCTCCTTTTTTGGTGTTATTGGTCGTAACACCTTAAGGTTACTATGCTCTGCTTCTTTTTTAAAGAGCATTTTTCTTTTCCAAAAGCAACAGACTATTTTACACTATCAATAGCGTATAGCGATTAGCGGTTAGCGGTGAGGAAAAGCATAAAAAGATACAAAGACAGAAAACAGAAGACAGAAGAACGAAGGATGAGAGACGATCGCTCGCTAGGACGATGGACGATAAAGCAGAAAACAGAGAACAAAAAAAATTACTAATTACTAATTTCTAAACTTTAAATAAACTCAAATACTAAAGTCAAGACTTACCCCCTTTACACTAAGTAGTTGTAAGAATAAGACTTAAGCAGATATTATCAGGTTTTCTAAAAAACTATTGGCGATTTTTTTATTTTGCTCATTTTTCCACCAAGAAAAGCTTATACCTGTTCTATATTTATCTAAATTTTGGCTTGTCCATTCCACTTTACCAAATATCCTTATGGGACTAATCTTATCATCCAGCAAAATATCAATACTTATGCGTGTACCAACAGCCATGGCTTCTTTAGAATAAACTCCTGCTCCAGCCAAGGTAAAATCGCGTAAAAAGCACTCAGTGCCATTCCAATAACGAAACCAAGCTTGCGGATCCAAAGGCCTAACCTGAATTGCTGATTTTCCAGCTAATTTTCTTATACTTATTCGCTGTTCTTTTAATTTAATATTCATAATTATTTGCTCCCAATCAGCTTGTTTTAGGATAATAGTTTCTAGTTTTTATTTAGTCTTATTCAACAACTTTCCCTAAAACAATTAAAAACAAGTCAATACTATTTTCGATAGTTTTAAAAAGATTTTTTAAATGTTCCATAAGTTTACCTGAAGGTTTAATTTTTTGCAAATTATTTTAAAAAAGACATTAGCTAATGGTCAATGGTCGATAGTAAGAGAAAAAACTAAAAGCAGAAAGCGCTTTGCGCTTGGCTGATGGCTCATAGCTCGTAGGATTTAGGAATTAGAAAAAGCATAAATCAAAAGTCACAATTCAATAAAAGATGATGGTGAATTTTTAAGCGAGTTTATAAATTTAGGCAAATATGAATTGGGTTTTTGGGAACCCTTTGGGCTGCGAGGACTGTCTGAGCCCAGCCAGAGCTGGGTGAGTTCCGCAGCAGCCAAAAACCCAGTTTATATTTAGCTGGTCTTGCTGGTTTTTAGCAAGAAAATTTATACTGAGCGTAAAATTTGCCGATCATCTTGAGTACAGCGTTGTTTATTAATTAGAGTTTTTTTGCGCAATATTTATAAAAAATAGTGTCCACTATATTAGGACAAGACAAGCAGCGACCACAGAGATCTTTAGCCCTATTGCAAAAAGGAAATTGTCGCGGTATAAGTATTTTGATAAAACTCCGGGTTTGTGGCTTGAGTGCCCATGCCTATTTGTACGGTAATTGATATTTCTATTTTACTTGGCACACCATCCGTTGTAATTGGCACACCCGAAGAATTTACCGCCCCCCAAGAATTTTTAGCGATGCCATTGTCATCATAATAAGTAATTTGCAAATCAGTGATATTATCCGATAATTGGTTGCTTGCGCCTGAAGAAAAATTAAAATTAAAATCTACTGGCGGTCCGGATACCCTATCATCAGTAACATAAAACCGCATTAATTCATAATCAGCTGCATTTTGACCATCCAGCCAGAATCCGACTTCACACAAATCTGATCTATCATTATCTAGATTTGGATTTAGAGCCGCAATAAAATAAAATTCATCGCCAATACTATTGGTTCGCAACTTGTCCGAACTAGTAGAATCAATACCCAAACAATAAAAATCATTACTACCATTTACAATTATTGCGCTGGAAATTTCCCGAGACATTCGGTCTAAGACAACTCGGGCAATAGTGTTTGCTTTAAAGATATTATCGGCTTTTTTCCAAGCTCGCAGAGAAACATTAAAAACCGAAAATAAAATCACTGAGAGCAAGGCGAGAATCCCCATAGCAATAAGAAGCTCGATTAAGGTAACTGCTTTTTTTTTCGCTAACATTAAAATATTCCCTCATAAACTAAGCGAACAATATGTTGGGTATCTAAAACCGCGCTCTGCCATCCCAATCCGGAAACATAACCCCCGAGATCACTGAACTGTAAAGAGAATCGGCTATCTTTATCACATTGATAAACGCATTCAAAATAAAGATTATGATGACCCACAACATCTCCGTCCAGGCCAGGATCGGAAACCCGGCTAAAGCGATAAACTAAACGCGTACTAACATCTTCATACAGTTGATAGCGGATATCCGCGCCGGCATAATTCATAAAGTCATCCAAAGTCGCGGCATAATTAAATTCATTGTAAACATACTCAAGGCCGATTTCCGTCCATTTATCCGGAGTAATAACCACTCTAGTTTTATTAATATAATAATAAGGATAAGGCGCGTCGGGATTCGCGTTCAGCCAGGTATAGAGATAATCCGGAAAATCCGGATACTCATTAGTTCTTTCCACCATTTCTTCTAAACTCAGCCATTCAGTAAAATCATATTTAAATCCCGCCGCACCGGTGTATGTATCCGGACTTTTTCCGTCCAATGTATCCGGACGATTATGCATAATCACCAGGAATTTAAAGAGCATTTGTTCACTTGCCTGATTAGCGATTTCTGTTCTTAAAACATTTTCCACAAACTGATCTTCAGTAGCACTATTAACATTCCGGAAATTAAAATAAACATCAGAGCCTTCAAACTCACCAAAATGCAGATCAACCGCAGTGACTTTGCGGTCTTTATCCAAACTATCGCCGATTCTATAGTTTTCTTCATCAGCTCCCCGACGATAAAATTCTATATGCCTGCCCCATTGCTGATCGTTTTTTGTATAATTATACACTGCTAAAGGCGGAGCAAAGTCTTTACCCATCTGCGAGTAAGATAATTTTGATTCAACCGGCATTTCAAATGGATCCATCTTACTTTCCAAAGCAACTGTATAAGCATCATCATCATTTTTTACTTGATAAACCGGATTATTAATATTCTGATCGGTTTTAGATAGCGCTGTTTCAGCTTTTATCGTATGCCATTCATTGATTTCGTAGCTTGCATCAATCGCCATGGCCTGATCATAAGCATCCTGACTGGCTTTATCAAATCCAATTCGCGAAGTGTAAATTCCTCCCAACATGAATTGATCAGTAAATTCTTTTTTAAATCTAAAAGCCAGCGGTATATTATTAACATCAGTATAATCATCCCAAAGATCTAAAGGCGCCGCCAGCATAAAATCAGTATGAATATTCGCAATCTCCGATTCAAAGCGAAAAGCGCGCAGCAAAGTCAGCCAATTGCCGGCACTGTCTCTTAAAACTTCATCCGCCTGCCAGACACCCGGAGCCCAGCCCTCGACTGAATACAATCTGCCCGGGACCCATTTGTACAGCCAGGGACTTGCCTGCCAAAAGATATGATTATTCACTAGTTTCAGCGGATCGTCCGAATACATCGATATATTTTCTTCCGCGTATAAAAATAAAATCGCCCGATATTCGTCTTGTTTATAATCAAACCACAATGCTTTCATTGGTTTTAATTCCATATCGATTTTAAGTGAAGGAATATCGATATGATGATACCACGGGTTAAGTTCATCCCATTTGCCTTTCACTTCAGTAGGCTGTGATTTTCCGTTAGCAACTTTGATCTCCGGCAAATCGAATGAATCGCCTTTTGCGGAACGCACGGTTTCCGGATAAGTCCTGCCCTTATTGGACCAATATTTAAGCTGGATTTCAACTGGGTCATCACCGTCAGTTGCCGCATACCAGCTAGGCAAAGTGATTGTCTGCGATTTGCCGACAAAAGCCCAGGGATCAATTGATATTTTTGTATACATCGAAAGGTTATCATTTATCGGCGCGTCAATACTCAGCTGGAATTGATTGTATATTGAATTATCATAAGTATTATAACGTTTATCTCCATATACCCAGCGCCAAGAACGTTCATGTTCCAGCCAGCTGGCATCTTTCCAGATAAAATCTGTAGGATTCACTCCGAAATTAAAACGAAAACTTCCCTTTACCACTGGTTCATACAGCAGCTCATCACTGGCATAATCTTCCGCAGCTAAGGCATAAATATCAGGCTCATATTCATCTGTTGCGGCTTGATTATCTTCGGAATAAATATCCTGATTTGTTTGCTGTTGGGCAATAGCCAAAGGCACAGACCAAACAAGCACTATTACTAAACCCAGGGGAATAAAATTAAGGAAGAAATAGCAAAAATAATCTTGAATTGAAATTTTTCTTTTAAATATTTTTAAAACTGCGGAAAAGAAATAAATACTTTGCATTTTAGCAACCATCCTTGGCAAACCCAAATTCACACATAGTTAATTTCCTAAAATATATTATACTCCTCTTTTGCGAAAATAGCAAAATTTGTACCCGCCGCGGAAATAGAACCGCTATCCGGGGTTGACCAGCCATGCCCGGTGTCAACAGAACTATTACTGGCATAAGGCAAACCCCCTCTGCCCTTGCTTGAGCCAAAAGCAGAACGCACAAGCATTAATTTTTCAAGCTCCCCTAAATAGTAATTAGCTTGTCGTCTGTATTTATGCGCTTTAGCTTGATCCTCATGCTGTTTATAAAAATTGCTTATCTGGCGCAAAGCAACAACCATCTGCGCTGTCCATTCTACTGAAATTGTGCCGCCGCGGCTGATGCTTGAAGGCGCGCAAAAATCAAAACCACTGACTTCTATTTTTTTACCAGCAAAATTTTTAATATTTATTGTGGTTTTGCAGTTTTCTTCAACACAAGCCATAAGATCGTCAACAGCAACTCCCATATCTTCCAACCCCTGCGGCCCAAAAGCCATTATGCTCAAAGCGACAGTGTCAGTGGCAATCATTCGGTCATCAGTGCCGCGATTAAAACGTTTTAATGTTTTATTATACGCTGTTTCTTGCAGCCATTTATGCACTTTGCGTGCCGCAACAGCATAACGCTGATCATTATTTTCTTTAAATAATTTTTTAAAAAACATATACGCGGCAATATTCTGCTCAGTTCCAGCCCAATTCACCTGCGGCCCGCCAGGCAAAGAACCATCTTTATTCCTACTCTGCAATTCCAATAGCCATTCACCAATATCAGCTACAAGCGGTTTATAGGTAGTTTTTCCTGTTGACTGCTCATAATGAATTATTGCCAAGCCTAAATAAATAACTGGTCCAGTATGCACTATATATTCTGAGACATTGCCGGTAATTACATCATAAGCATTAGCAAATCCACCCTGGACTTTCTGAGCTCGATTATTAAAAAAATCAAAAATCATTTCTGCTTTTTCATACTGCTTAAAATTAATAAAATTAAACGCGCTTAAAGCCTGATCATAAGTAAAACCAACATCTGTAAGAGTATAGTCCTTGTCATAACTCACAATAAGTCCGGTTTTACTGCTTTGGGAAGCCAAAAGCCATTGACGCATCAAATCTAAAGTTTTATCCTCTAAAACAACTCTTTTATTGCTAATCTTTTCCAGTTTAGCCTCAAGAACTATTTGCGTATCAGTATATTGATTAAGTTTGCTTTCAATCTGCTGTTTTTCCGTTAACAAATCCGCAAGCTGTTTTTTAAACTCGATCTGAGCTGATAATAATTTCTCCACCTGCTCAGTATTCTGTTCGATAACCTGCTGTTTTTGCAATACGTCAATTTGGCTTAATTTTTCTTTCATTTGAATTTCCGCTTTCGCGCTATAATTCATCATCCCCGCTAAAACTAGTTTTTCCGCTTTAATTTTGTCCAATTCCTGATTAACCATAAACTGCTCATCACTTAATTGGCTGAGCTGCTCGACTAATAAATTATTATTGAGGTTAAGCCGGATATTATCATATGCTAAAAATCCGCAGAACAATACCAGCAGCAGACAACCCGCAACAATCATCCGGGGAATCGCGATCATGAACTTAGCAAAACTGATTATCCGCTTTTGCTCAACACGATCAATCGCCTCATAAGATAATCCGAGCATATAACTTTGAGGATGAGGCGCCGCGGTTTTCTTAGACCAGACAATCCGGGCAATTGCTTTTACCGGGTTATTTTTCAAGGGGATATTTAGAAAGATTTGGAGTTTATTTTTACTATTCTGGAGTAATTCTAGGTGTTCCGATTTTAAGCTATTTATTTCTACGCACACACCGAAAAAGCTTACATCCCGGGTAAATCCCTGAATTAAATCGCTTAGCGGCTTGTTCTGAGAATCAATAATTTTCAATTCAACAGGAAAGATCTTATTCAGACGAACGTATTGTCTTCTTTCATTTATCATAAGCAAATAATTTCCATTGATTTGATTTATTAGTCTAAATAATTTTATCAGAAAGCTAAATCTGTCACAAACTATTCAGTAACTTTAAAAGAAAACTTTTTACTTATTTTCTGACCTTTGATCATAACTAAAAGCTCACCAGCATAATCTCCGGCCTGCTCAAATAAATGATTGTAGTATTTTGTCTGCCCGCTGATCTCTGCCTCTCCGACTATCTTCCAACTCCATTGCATATCTTGTTCCAAGATAGTTGCGGGATAAATCCGCGCTGTAAATTCAACTGGCTGTCCCAGCTTATTTTCTTTGCTAATATCAAGCACTATATCATGGATCCAAGCACTTCTACATATAGCATTTTCACTGTCAGGAGTTTTGACCGCAAGACACAAGAGTTTTGGCATAACTGAATCATAAGTTGTTTTAAATCCCGCAAGATTACCCGGAGCATCATTTAACCCTTTATCTCCGAACCAGTCATATTTAAACAAAGGCTGAACAGTGCCCGCGGAAAAATCCTGGGCAGTTGCTTGCCAAGCAATATCCTGGTTAATAAAACCTGAGTGAGGGATGCTTTTTAAAGTCATCACAATATTTGAACCTTGCCCGCCAAACAGCATATCTAAAGGATCAGCCAGTTCTGAAGGCAAAGAATTTCCATTGTCAATTTCCTGCTTACGCTGGGCTGCCTGAGCAGAAAAATGATTAGCTTGATCAATAAGCTTTGAATATATTTCAGCAGCCCTTTGGCTTTCATTCTTCCACTGCAAAATCACCCCAGACTGATAAGCGCAAAAATCCGCATAATCAGAATCAGCAAATTCATTGCTTACTTTTTCCAAATAATTAAGTCCCGCATCTAGATCACCTAGATAAAAAATGTTTAAAATACCCAGGCGCGTATACAATTCGCCCAATAACTGACTTTCGCTTGCTTTTTTAGCACATTTTTTATACTCTTCCTTCGCTCGCTTATAATCACCCAAGGCTTCCAGATTAATCCCTCTGACAAAAATCTCTCTTTGTGTAAATATCTCTGGGCCAAAAGCTTTTTCCGCTTTAACATATATTTGCTCAGCAAAATCCGCATCCACTGCCGGAGAAAATCCATATTCCCGAAATTTATCGCAAACATTAAGTAAAGCTATTTTTGCCTCAGCCTTTGAATATTTGCTCAAAACAAAATCAATATAATGGCCATAGATAATAATCGCTGTTTCAATTTGTTGATCAGACAAATATTGATCAGCAATTACCTCTAAACGCTGCCCTGAAGAAGCATCCGCATTTACAAGTAAATAATCTTTATAGGCCACAAACAGCTGACTCAACTGGTGATTTCTTCCATCAGCGGCAATAATCCGGGCAACTTCCTGAAATTTCGCAATATCACCGGTTTTCTCAGTATAAGCAACTACATTTTTCACGAAATCATTAAAAACCTTCTCCGCTGATTCCTCATCTTCATCACGTAAATAGGCTTTTTGCGCTAAATACTGCAAATTTAGCAATTCACTGCTTATCTGAGCATCAGCATATTTAGCCGCGGTTTGAATTATCTGTTCATCCAGCGCGTCTATATTGTCATAAAAATCCTGCCACAGTTCTTTTTTCTCTAAATTATCCAAATACATAGAATCAGCCAAAGCAGAATAGTATTCCACTAAAAAGTTATCCTGCGAATCAGCGCCTGGCGTTTTCAGCTGTTTTAAATAGCCCCTCATTCCAATAAAATCTTCTTTTGCAGCAAAGGCAGCAAAGCGCTCTTTAATTGTCTGCGCGGAATTATCTACTTCCGCTAAACAAAGCGTTTTGCCTAACATAAAACTTATCAGCATAAAAATGATTAATCTAAATTTCATTTTTTTAAAGTTAAAAACAACACTATTCATATGCGTCTCTTCCTTTGTTTTTCAGATAATTTAAATTATTTTATTTTTCTGTTTCATCCGCTTGATCTCGATAGGCCTGATTCCAAAGTTTACGCAAAACATAATAAGCTTTTCGCGGACTTCTTTTATTTAAACCATTTTCATCGAGTTCCGGCTCTAAGCTTACTAAGCCAAACCATTCTTCATTCATATTCTTACCGGCTTTAGCGTCAAAATCATACGAGCCCATGCCCCAGGCAGCATCAGTATCATGAACCAGCCAGCTGTCCCGATCACTTTCCGATTTTTTCCACCATTCATCGCTCCATTCAAACACAACACCGCCTACACAATTTCCCGCGCCTAAACCGCCAGCCAGATTTTTCTCAATATCCAACCACTGGCTTTTCAAGAACTTTGACTGATTCTTCTGATCTTCCTGCATCTTGACCATGTTAAAAGCATCACAGCCAAACTCAGTTAAAACCACCGGACGATCAAATTTGCGCTTCACTTCCTTAAAAAAGTTGCCAAATACTTTACCCCTGTAAACAATACAGCCAATCAAATCAATATCCGGACAATTTTCCGCGGCTATTTTCAAACCCACGGTTTCCCCATTGCCCAAGGAAACCAGATGCACTGGATCAATTTGTTTTATTTTTTTAGCTAGTTCATTAACAAATGAATAATATATTTGGGCCCGAGCATCTCTTTTTTTACCAAAGCTATCCATTGCGTCAATCTCATCACTTGACCAGGGATTGATTCTGCCATCAAAACTATAATTATTCTCATTGCCTAAATTCCAAAGCAGTAAACCCGGAACATCTTTAAAATATTCCACGGTTTTTAATACATTTTCCGTTACTTCTTCTCTAAATTCTGGATCAGCGTAATTTGCCGGCGGATAATCCCAAAACCCCAGAGTATGGCCTAAAATAGTTCTGATTCCATACATATTGTATAAATCTTCAATCATCTCACGACAAAAAGCGATTTCTTCCCCACTGTGATAAAGCCGTACAGTGTTTATGCCCATTTCCTGCATTAATTTTCCATCAACAATCCAAGGTCTCTTGGCATCACACATGAAATTATATAAAATCCCCTGTTTTCCGATCGGTACTGGGGAATAACAAACTCCTTTAATAATAAAAGGTTTTTTATCGACAATCAGCTGATAGTTATATTTTTGTTCATCTTCTTTTTTCTCTTTTTTAATTTTTATTTTATTAATGTAAATCTTATCTTTAGGCTCTTGATTTATCAAGCTGCATCCTGTAAGCAATAAAAATATTAATCCTAATGCAATTTTTCGAATTTCCCTATTCATACAAAAAAACCTTTCCCCTAATTTATTTTCTTAATAAATTTGATAAATCATCGCTTGCTTTAAAAATAGTATCTTACTTTTATTATAATCTAAAATAATAAGTAAGGGTAGGAACTAGAATCAGGCCCCTACCCTTACTTGTTGATATTTATTTAGCGATTAATTATTTTTCATAAATAATATCATCCAGGTAGAACACTGCTCCCTCAGGATTAGAATCAGCATTAGTGGCCCAGCAGAAACCGCCGTTTATATATGACAAATCAACATCAGTTAAATCAATCGTATATTGCTGCCAATCAACAGTCAAATCAATAGGACCGATTCCTACTGAATCAGAATCAGGATAATTTCCGCTGATACCACCCGTTTTAAATTCCATTATCCGCTCATCGCCAACTTTGCCTTTTGCCCAGAATGTAAGTTTTTTTGCTCCGCGCAAATCAAATCCGCCTTTTTTCTCTCCCCAGTTATTAGCGGGATTCTGCCAAAATATTCCAGCCCAATTGGCGCCTTGCTTACCTTTTGCCGAATAATTAAACTCTATGCAATTCTTTCCGGAATGAGGATTTTCTGTACAGTTAAGATCCATCTTAATATCACCATAATCTCCCATCCATCCGGAAGGGATATAATGATTTACTTTGTCACCTTTATCTTTATACACATAAAACATGCCTTCTTGAAAATCTCCCGCTTTACCAACTAATTCCATATCCATCTCGTCGTCTTCCATGTCCTGAGCCCCAACTATTGGAGCTAAAAGCATCAAACCTAAACATAAAACTGCCATAAACCAAACTGCCTTTTTCATTACTTCCTCCTTTAAATGAGAGCTTGACTTACGGAGCGTTTTTGCGACGTCAAGTCAACCTGCTCGAATTTAGTCCGAAATGACTGCGCCCTAGCAGGCACTTGCGGAATCCTTATTATTTACTCTTGACTTCCAAAGCGTTTTTGCGACATCAAGTCAATTTGCTCGAATTTCGCCCGAGAAGCAGCGACTAGCTGCTGATTCGGGAATCATTATTCTTTTTTAGTTATCAAAACCCATTATTCATATTTTACATTATCTATATAAAAAATACAACCCTTGCGGTTATATGCCTTAGAAATCTCAAAACTAAATCCAGCACTTATTCTGGACATATCTATTCCTTTTAAGTTTACACTTAATTTCTGCCAATTATCTGTAAGCACTATCGGTCCGATACCATAACTATCTGAATCAGGGCACAAACCTTTAAGACCTCCAAACTTAAATACAGCGATATGTTCACCTCCCTTTTCTCCCCTTACCCAAAAAGTAAGCTCTTTCGCAAAACGAAGATCATATCCCCCTTTTTGCTGTCCCCAATTACCGGCAGGATTAACCCAATAAAGCCCTGCCCCGCCAAAATAACCAGTGGCGTTATATTTTATTTGAATACAGGTATTACCTGATTGCGGATTCTCTTTCCATCCATCATCAAATTCAATCGCACCGCTATCACCAATCATCTCTGAAGCAAAGTAATGATTGTCGATAAAATCTTTATCATAGTAAACTATAAATTCGCTCTGTGCTTTATCTTTTGCCGCGTCTTCGCATCGAGAAAAACAAACAAAAGAAAACAAAAAACTGATAATTAAAGAAACTGCCAATATGTATTTTGAAATATTTTTTCTCATTCTTAATCTTTTTCTCTCCAAACTTTTTGTAACTCAAAATAAGCTTTACGTAAATGACGCATAAAAGGAGAATCCGTACCGTCTCCCTGGCTTGTTATACCAAACCATTCTTCATAATACCATCCATCAACAAATGGACCGCCGCAATTAGGAATAATATCCTGAAACATATCAGGATATACCGGAGGTTTTCCGGCCTTCCACCATTCATCGACAAATTCAAAAACTACCCCCCCTAAAGCATTGCCGGCACCGTGTGAACCAGCGCTATTTCGCATAATATCCCGCCAGTTCTCGACAAGATACTCAGCCTGAAAATCCTCCGCGGCTTCGCGGCTGAATCCATACCCGTAAGCAGGGCATCCATACTCAGTAATAATTACCGGTTTATCCGCGACTTCCTTAATCGGCAGCCATAGATTGTAATAGCCAAAACCGTGCGTTCCTCTATAGGCATTGGATCCAAAAACATCTATATCAGGGCAATTGTCCGCGAAAACATTAAGATAATGGATATCGCCATTGCAGATTGCCACCGGATGATTTGGATCTACTTCCTTAATCTTTTTCGCTACTTCATTGACAAAATGATAATACTCTTCAGGATTTTTCTTAGCATTATTGGCTATTCCATAATTATTTTCATTACCCAGTACCCACATCAATACACAAGGCTCATCCTTGTAATCGTTAACCATCTGCATTACTGAATCCAGCATATTATTTTGATGTTCCGGATTAGAATAATCAGTCCCTTCTTCCCATGAAGCCTTTGACCCTACAGTATACATACCCAAAAAGTCACCAATAATAATCCTAATCCCATAGGTCTTATATAAATCTTTAAATATTTCCTTATTTCCCGCAAGATCATGATGATAAACCCTTACAACATTAACCCCCATATTTTTAATCAATTGAAAATCACCAATTGCCGGCTCATCACCCTCCTGAATATTATTTCCGTTTTCATCCACCCAGGAATCATAAGGACTGTCAATCTTTCCATTTTTGTTTTCATCTGAAACAGACCAATCCTTCAGTGTCCCGATATCCGGGCTCTGGCCTATTCTTGAAGGCTGATAGGCAATACCCTTTATTATAAACGGATTCCCGTCTATTTTTATTTGCCAATGGCCATTAGAGTACTTTACCAAACTGATATTTCCAAATACCTTTTCCTGCTCTATTGCCAGTTCAGCAAGATTGATTTTCTGATCAATAACCTTATTAGGTTCAACCTTAATTAATTTACCAGGGTTGATATTAAATATATCATTTTTTAGATCATCATCATATCTATTTTCTATAGCTATATGCGCATCAACCAGCTTAATCCCCATTTCAGGATATTTCTCAGTTAAATACAATATTCTATCCAAAGCAGCCGGGCCGACATACCAAGGAGTTCCCCAGTAAGTAAACCCAATACTATTAGGAAAATGGACCACTATCGCGTAATAAGCTTTTACCGCCTGATTAATATTTCCAGATTTTTCCAATATTTCCGCGGTATAAAACAGTTTTATCCCCGGAGACTCAGCAGCTGTCGCCCATTTATAAAATGCTAACTGGAAATCGGTAATATTAACAAAAGACCAATGGCTTCCCTCCAGTTTTTTTGCTTTGTTTAATTCTTTATACTTCGGATCCTCATATACACTCCTATTGGGAAATATGCCTTCTCCAACCGCAGCAGCTAAACCTTTTCCATCTTTTATCTGAAATTTATACTTAGCAGTATCAAGGTTCTTAAATTCTCCGTACTTTGCATAGTCAACAATTAGCTCCCTACCCGGGTAAAGTTCAAATGAAACCTCTGGCATAGAATACGCGCAAGGCAGGAAAAAAATAATTAAAAAAAACCCAATAGCTGAAGTTATTAATACATTTTTCTTCTTCATCACAAACTTATCCTTTTGAATGCCACAGATATTCTCATATCCAGATCTCATTGTTTTAGTTTAAGAGTCAATATATACAATCTATTTTATAATTACGCTCGTAATTAAGCTATGAAAAAATTCTTTTTTATTGCAACTGAGCTTTTCCGCGACGTTTTATTAGATCATCCCGGATTTCATTAGCTCTTTTTTCTGATATAGTATAAGACCAGATGACCGCAATTGCTATCAAAGCTCCCACAATTGGAATAACAATATCTGCAATACGCAATCCGGTTATCGTCGATTGAAGCTGCTCTGCTTGTCCCTGCTTAAAACCTACTCCTTTTAAAATAATTCCGCTGAAAAAAATCGCAATAGCTTGTCCAAGCTTAACCATCCACCAGTAAACAGCTCCAAACACCCCTTCTCGACGTTCGCCGTTATTCAACTCATCCAGGTCGCAGACATCAGCCGTCATAGACATCATCAATGTAAAAAGGCCTCCGATACCAAAAGCCAAAAAAGGTAAAGGTAAAAACATTAAATATGGATTAGAAGGATTAAAACACCACCATTTCATAGAATATCCCACAATAGAAATCAAAGTGGAAAAAATAAAAGCACCTTTTTTGCCGATTTTTTCAGATACAAATGTTACTATTGGAATCACGAAAAAAATTGTGCACAAAGCACTGATCGTTCCAAACCAGGCCGGCCAGGTTCCAGCAGCGCCCATATCTCCTTTAAATAAATAAAAAACAATAATATACCAGGCAAATCCGGCAATCGTTTGAAAACCGTTAAATATAAGAAAAGTCACTACACATAGCTGAAGAAACGGCTTGCATTTAAAAGTCGTTATGATTCCCTTTCTAAAAGAAGCCAACTCACCCTTGATATCTTGAAAATTTATGCGTTTTTGTTCTTCTTTTGGAACGATTTTTTGCTTACATATAAAAGCCGGAATCAATGCTATCAACATACAGCCAAGTCCGACCCAGACAGAGAGAAAACGTGCTCCTTCTGGTGCGCTTGTAAATAACTTAGGATTATAGATAATAACCCAAGACCAGGGGGCTATGACCCAGGCAAACTGACCGATAATTTGAGCAGCTGCCATAAGGCGGGTTCTTTCCTTGAAATCATCACTCATCTCATATCCTAGTGCAATATAAGGAGTTGCAAAAATTGTGTAACCCAAGTAAAAAATCAATGACCAGAGCAGAAAATACCAGAACGTATAAGCTTGACTATTTCCAGGATTAACCTGCCACATAAAAATAAAAGAAAGACCTGTTATAATAGCCCCTATAAATATATAGGGACGACGGCGGCCCCATTTCGAGTAAGTATGATCTGAAATATATCCCATAACAGGATCTGTAAGCGCATCAAATATTCTGGGTAAAGCTCCTAAAAGACCGGCTAATAAAGGGTCCATACCTAACCCAACTACCAGGACAACCATAAAAACGCCAAGAGCCGCTGCAAAAAGCTGGTTAGCCAGCATACCAAAACCATAAGCTGTCTTTTGTCCAAAAGAAATTCTATGTTCAGAAGCTACTTCATAATGGTTCGCCTCACTCATTAAAGGTCCTTTCCTATTTTGTAATTAACTGCGATCTTCGTATCTGCTTTAATAAACTTTAAGAATATTTATAGTAATTTATTTGCTCAAGCTATGCTTAAGTAAATAAAAAGCCCATATAGATTATCTGGACATGACAATTCTATTATTAATTGACAAACCATTGTATATAAATTGTTTTTCTAAATAACAAATAGACATATTTTTCCTAAATTAATAAATTCCGGGGAATTTCCATCCTTTATACATAGGTATTCATAGAACCTTTTTTATAACACAAATCAACTTTGCTGTCAAGGATATTAAAAGTATTTACCTAGTTAAAGCTTTTATTGAAAATCTATAATTTTATACTTCTAATATACTGAAGGTTAATTAAAATAAATCTTATATTGCCTGTTCAATCAAACCTATCTTCTCACAGATATTTGCTTGTTCAAGCATATCCTTCTTTTTTTCTTGTTTGAGATTCTTGATAGCCGCAACAATATCAAAAAACGTCAATATCGATCTGGAAAATATACCATAATTGTTTCTTTTCTGTTTCAGCTGTTTTAATAATTCAGACACTATCTTAATTCGATCAACTGTTTGTTTTAGCTGGTTTTTAACTTGCTTATCTGTCGTATTTTTATTATTTTTCCCAGGGATATTATTAACAATCATAGTTGACAACGACTCTGGTTTAAGCTGATCGGCTAATTGATCTCTATTTTTAATCAGCACAGCTAGTATTGGCTCAAGATATTCACTAAATTGACTATTCACATCATTGCCCAATAAATCCACATATTCTTTGAAATCCTCTACTATTTTAATAATATCATTAATGTTTTCATTTTCTTCAAAATTAGATAATAAATCCATCACCATATGAATATACAAGGCTTGGGATTTCAACAGTTCTTCCTTTTGATCTGCATGATTTCGATTATAAGCATAAACTCTCTTGAATGGTAATGCTAATTTTATTTTTCTAACTTCTTTTTCCTTATTATTAATAATATCCTCTAGTTTTAAGATTAATTTGATTTTATTTGTCTGATCAATATCCTTAATATGATCTTTTAGCCCAAAAATCGCGCAAACCTTAGTATCTAAAAACTTACTGTCCGCGACTTCCAAATACATACTCACTAAAGCCTGTTTTTTTAATAAACCTGCTTTTACAATCTTATTCAGCATATTGATTGCTAACCTGCGGGGTTCTATATCATCACTGTTCATTGCTATGTTTACACAATCACTTATCAGCCATTGTAAACTCTTCCCACCGAGCACATCTTGCAAAAATTGTTTATCAAAATTATTCTGATTATTAAGCTTTAGCACTCTTTTATAATAAAACGCCCTGTAAGCATTACTGTATATCCCAAAAAACACTTTATAATAAAACGCCTTTGTTCCCATTTTATAAAGTTTATCAACCAATATCTGATCAAAACGCTTTGCTAGATTTTCATTAAGTCTATTTTTTTCTTCACCATTTAATTTATCTATTTCTAAACTAATTAGATTTATTAGCTCATTTCTATTATTACTCTTTGCTATCATATTCTTAATAACTAGATCTATTACATCACCTCGCTTTAAGTCTAAACGCCAAATATACCATTGCATCCGCAAAGGCTTATACATAAGCGCGGAAGATACAATAACAATACCGCCCAAAGCCAAAGCTGCCACTGCAATCAAATTATGCGAACTCAAATCATTTGAATTTTCCATATCTGTCATAAACAATGCGCCCGCGGTTGCCCAAGAACTTGCCTGCAAAGTAGTTTTTTTATTGCTTGATTTATCTGTCTTTTCTGCTGATGCAACCAATTTATCATTATCCAAGAATGACTTGAAGGAAAAAACACCAATGCCCATACGGGAAAGTTTTTTTAAGACAATACTAAAACGTTCTTCAAAAGCATCATTTGACTGCTTTGAAGATGGATCCAATGTTAATATTTTCTGCTCATCCTTAAACTTACTTACCGATGAGCTAATGTCCTCAAGCAATTCCTTCCTACTATAACTAGCATATATTCGTCTAAGAATTATCTGATCAATATAATTGCCTGCTTTTAAACCTAAACGCCAGCTATACCATTGCATGCGCAAAGGCTGGATAGACCTAATAAATCGCTGATAATTCTTATAAATCCCCATTACTACAGCAAGGCTCAAACCAATAACAGCAAAGCTAAAACCAATATTGGTTAATAAAACCTGGTTCTGAACAATAAATCCCTGAACTTTATCCCAGCCCCAGGTTAATCCCGCGCCGATTGGAGCAAAATAATTTACCTGCAGGCTTATTGCATTTTCACTATCTCCTTGCGTCTGCTCAGCTTGACTAAGCAAATTATTTATTTTGTCAAAAGTAAATAAATCATCTCGCGCAAGATTTGTAGCTTCATCAAGCTTAGACCCCATATCGTCAGGGTTGACTCCGTTTAAAAAATAATTATAAAAATCAGGATTGCTGATCTGAATTTGCGCGGATAAATTATCCGTATTTTCAATAATAGAGAAATCCATATTTCCTGCCCAGACAATATCCAGCAGAAGAAATGCATTGATTAAAATTAAGCTGATAATTTTATATACTTTGCGCATTATTTCTCCTTATCATTAAATAGAAAATGTTTATATTGCCCGTATTAAAAATATTCCTGAGACCAGTTCTTCCACTGAAATTTTTTTCCCATCTTGCTTTATAACATAAATCGCTTGTAACTGCTGCAGATCCTTATTAACTTTATCCAAAAATTCAGAATCAACAGGGATATTCTCTTTATTTATAACTCCAGTATTATTAAGCGAAGCATCTTCCTGAGTTAATGAAGCTGCTTGTTCTGATTCACTCTGTTTAGGAGGAGTTATAAACAATAAACCTTGATTATAATGCGCTGAATAAGACTTATATTTAGCAATCATTTTTTTTACTTGGGCTATATTCGCAGCTGAAACATCTAATTTAGGCATACCGGTTTTATTCCTAACATCCTGTTTTAAGAATTGATCATATAACCAATTAAAACCTCCTACAAATACTCTCCAAGTTAAACGCAAATACTCCCAACCTAGGAGTACTACTAATAGTACTCCTATTACTGCTATGCCTCCGATTAAAGCATAAGCAGTTTGCTTTATAACTCCAGACTCTTGATAATTCGAATAAAACGATAATATCGTCCCGCTAATTCCATCTTCTGCCCATCCCAGGGTATAACTTAAAGCAATAATCCCAGGGATTATAATCAAGGGAATAATAATTAATTTTAAATCATATCTTTCTTTGCATTTTTTCATCATACGATAAGCCTGAGCTAATAATTTTAAGCGTTCGCTTTGCAAAAAAGCTAAGCAGATTGCCTTAAATGACCATTTAGTTTGCTTAGGCTCGGCTGAACTTATTTCTATTTTATGGATAGAGGGAGTCTTATCAGCATAAAACGCCTCAAAGCTAACAGCAAACTGCTGCTGACTGATCTACACCGGAGCGCTGAGCATTAGCTCAGGGGTAATAACCGATACCTCCCCGGCTCCGGCCCAAGCAATATCCAGCAAGAGGAATGCATTTAGCAGGATAAAAGCAACGACTCTAATTGATTCTCTTTTAGAAAATTTTAGAAACCCCATTAACATTTTCTCCAAGCCGTTTAAAAGATATATGCTCTGAATATTATAATTAAATTGCCCGCCCAATAAGCTGTAAACTAATATCAAGATCAATATCCATTTTTAAATTTTTTATAGGGCAATCCTGTTGCGCAATTTCTTTTGGTTGTTCAGAACTTTTTTCCGCCTGTTGTAATAATTGCTCTGTATCTTTATCTTCATAGCCAAATAACTCAGGACGTATTTCTCTTTCATATCTCTCATATTCATCCATACCACCATTCTTATACGGATTACCATCTGAAGTATTATTCAGCGACACCCCGTAAACAATCACCACAATAAATATAACTACATCCACAATTATCCCCGGCACTAAGCTATCATGTATCCCATACCTGCTGTTATTAAGATCCGTCATTAATGTAAAACAACCAGCCAGCATTAGCGGACAAGTAATTGAAATCGCAGTTGTCAGTGCTTTTATTAAAATTTCCTTAAAATTTTTATTCTGATCAGCTTGCTTGGTTTTAGTCACCCTATCATCTAAATTTGAATTGTTTTCAAATGAATTACTCTTTTGAATCTTCGATAAATATAGTTCCTGAATAACATGATTCATTGAAATTTCTTGGATCTGGATTGGCGCCGCAAGTGTATCCAAATTCTTATGTAGGCTCAGATCACTTCCCCCTGCCCAGGCAATATCCATTAATAGGAATGAATTGATTAAAACTAAACATATTATTTTCAACCACAGACTACTAATTATTTTTTTCAAAACGATTCTCCTAGTTAAGAATTAAAGACCTTTACAAAGATTACATAAAATGTAATAAAGTATACCATAACATTAAATATATTGCAAATGTGTAACTGATTGCTGTCAAGCCAAAGTAAGAATGTCCGCTTTTTACCAAAGTAGAAATGTCCGGTTTTATGGTTTTTAAATACTAACCAAAGACTTCTGCTTTGATTGTGAAATTCTTCTTACACTTGGCAGCT
>Ga0180007_10003001_pt1 | contig 19346 bp, 10 predicted proteins | sample MM_PC_MetaG_FD_121122 | JGI IMG/M metagenome (GOLD analysis project Ga0180007, IMG submission 121122) | Groundwater microbial communities from the Aspo Hard Rock Laboratory (HRL) deep subsurface site, Sweden - MM_PC_MetaG | ecosystem: Environmental > Aquatic > Deep subsurface > Groundwater... | reverse complement strand
CTGCACGAGGGTGTACAGCGGGTGGGCTGCGCGGTAGGTGTCCCAGAGCGAAAAGGTGCTGTAGTGCGTTTTGTCGGGGGCGTTTCTCAGTTCGCCATTGCTGTTGAGGTAATCGCCGTTCACGTCAGCGATGTTGCTTGGATGGATGAAGGTATGGTACAAAGCAGTGTAAAAAATCAGCTTTTGTTCATGGCTGCCTTGGATGTCGATCACCGACAGTTCGTTGTTCCATTGGTTTTCGGCCCTGTTTTTTACTGCATCGAAATCAAAATCATGGATTTCCGCTGCCAGGTTGTTTTTTGCACCTTCGTAACTTACCGTGGAAAGCCCAACCCTTATCGTTAGTGGTTCCTGGTTGTTTTCGGTGAAACGCAGGATGGCTTTAAGGTTCTGGTGGTTGGCGATTTTTTCGTTTGTATAGATGCGTGAACCGGCCTTGATCAGCGTGCTGCTGAAGGGCCTTGAAAACTCAGCCCTGAAATACACCTTGCGCAGGTTTGCCCATCCGGTGAGCATGCGGTAGCCCTCGATGGTGTGGTCATCGATGATCCGTATCTGGGCCTCAATGATGCGGCACGACCAATAGGGACGTTTCTTGTCGAGCGAATGATCCAGGTCGATCATGAGTGAGAAAGCTTCGTGATCGGCGCTGCTGTAGCGATGCATGCCACAATGTGGGCTTGCCGAAAGCTCAGCCTTTATCTTCGGATCGTCGAGGAAAACGTGGTAATAACCCGGAGAAGCTGCCTCGTTTGCATGGTCGAAGTGCGAACTGAAGCCCGGTTGTCCGTCTTTCCCGTTGGGGTACCAACGTGCATCGCCCCGGAAAGGTATGAACAGAAAATCAAACAAGTCGGCTACCCCGGTGCCGCTCAGGTGCGTATGGCTGAAGCCCACAATCCTGTCGTCAGCATAATCGTATCCGCTGCAGGGATCTTCGGGCGACTCATCGGTGTCTGGACTCAGCTGCACTAACCCAAAAGGAACCACGGCGCCCGGAAAGTTACTGCCCGATAAACTCAGGCTGTCGATTGAACCGGTGCCGATAAAGGGGTTCACGAAATCGGTGTATTTTGTTGATTGGCTGGTGTTTTGGGCCATGCCTGATGCCAGGAATAAGCTGACAAGGACAAAGAGAAGCAGCTGTTTGTGTTTCATTTCAGGGAAAAATTTATAAGAAGCCTCAAATGTAGCTTAAAGTAGCGTTGCCTGCACCATGGCCAGGCCGGCAAGTAACCAACTGAAAACGGCTTTTATGGCAATGAATTGGTTGTTGGGAGTCGCTCAGTTATTTTTCGGACCAGTGTGTTTAAGCATCATTGACTGCATGGCCTTCGGTGATATCGGCTTTGCGATATAATCGTTGCATCCGGCACTGAGGGCCATCTCCCGGTCGCCTTTCTGTGCAAGGGCTGTCTGGGCAATGATGACAATGTCCTTGTTGAACTCACGTATCTTACGTGTGGCCTCAATGCCATTCATCTCCGGCATCTGAATATCCATCAGCACAAGGTCAATATCGGGACTGTTTTTCACACATTCAACGGCTTCTTTTCCATTGAAAACCGCAATGATTTCCCGGGTGAGGTTGTGGATGGTCAGGTTGATGTATTGGTGGGAAGTTTCATCGTCTTCGGCAACAAGCACCTTTAGTTTGGGAAGGGTGGTGTTCACCGGAGTAACTTCTGTTTCGTCAGGCTCCAATTCTGTTTCTGCAGTTTTGACATGGAAAGGAATGTGAAAATAAAATGTGGTGCCAATATGCTCTTCGCTTTCAACCCATATTTTCCCATCCAGCATCTCCACATAGGCTTTCGCAATCGACAAACCCAGCCCGGCTCCCTGAAGGGCCATCCTGTCCTCGATATCGGCCTGAATAAACCGCTCAAAAATGGCTTCCTGCCTTTCTGGCGGGATGCCGATACCGGTGTCGGAGACAAAAAATGCCAGTAAGTGCTCCTCTTCCTGCAGACTGTAGCCAAAACTGATGCTCCCTTCATTCGTGTATTTGATGGCATTTTTGATCAGGTTCTGCAATATGGCATACAACTTATCATTATCGCTGACCAGTTCCGACTGTTTGTTAGGTAATCCCTTGCTGATGTTGAAGCTGAGGCCTTTCTTTTCTGCTTCAGGCCGGAAGAAACTGTACATATCCTCAAGCATTTTGTTCAGGTTAAATATGTCATGGGTTACCGGCATTTGCCCTGACTCAATTCTTGAGATGTCGATGATGTCGTTGATGATATTGAGCATCCTCAAACCACTTTTTTCAATGATCCTGAGATACTCCTGCTGCTTGTCGCTGTCGAGATCGGTAGTTTTGAGCAGTTCTGCAAACCCCAAAATCCCATTCATGGGGGTGCGTATTTCATGACTCATATTGGCCAGAAATGCCGATTTCAGCTTGTCGCTCTCCTCTGCCATTTCTTTTGCCTTGATCAGCTCCAGCTCTGTTTCCTTTGCTTTTGTAATATCGAACGATATTCCTCCAATGGCAGGTTTTCCATCGGGCATCCTGATGAAAAACTTGTAGTCGTGCAGCCACCGTTTTTTTCCATTCAGCTCGCACAAATATTGAATATTCACCTGTTCTTTCCCATCCCTTAGAATGCTTCTGTCAGTTTGCTCAAGCATTTCTGCAATATGGGGTTCAAAGATTGTCCTGGCTGAATGCTGCATATGATCATCTTCCGAATCACTGAGGCCTTTGACCATTTTGTTGCTGTAGATGTGATTCAGGCGGGTGTCTTTGATGTAGACGAATGCCGGGGTGTTTTCCATGAAAGTTTCAAACAGGGTTTCACTGTTTTTCACCTTTTCAAGCGCCTTACTGACCTTATAACGCAGCAGTGCGATAAATGCCATAAGTGTCCCGATGACGATGACAGCCAGATAGATCGCGTTTTGCAACCAGTCGGGAAACACTTCGATGGTACCTACCTTGCCATGCGACCACTTTTGCCGGGCCACGTTGTAGATTGAGTTTCTGTCATGTAACCAGGTATGTAGGTATGCATCCAGTAAGCTGAGCAATTCGGAATTTGTGCCCTTTTTTACTGTGAAAAAAATGTCGAAAGGGTTAAAAACGATCCCGCTTGATAAGAGGCCGTACGTTGTTGATTTAGGCGAACCAAAGGTGTTATTGGCAACACCTGCATCTACCTGGTGTGAGGCAATAAGCCTGAATACTTCCTCAAAGTCGGCCGTTTCGGTATAGGTGCAGTTGATCGACATTTTCCCTGTCAGCTGCCTGAGGTATTCGCCGTTAAAATCGCTTTTCATCACGGCGATGGTTTTTCCCTCCAGGTCGAGTATGCCTTTGATTTCACTTTCTGCCCCGATGTATACCTCACCCCACACAGTGAGCAATGCCGTATTGCTGTAATCCATATAGGTCGCACGTTTCTCGGTGTGCGCTACACTGGTCAACACATCAACTTCACCGCTTTTTATCCGCTCCAGGCCTTCGTCCCATGTGCCGTAAACATATTCAAAACGGATGTTTTCCAGCTTGCCTAATTCAGTTAAGGCATCAACATAAAAACCCTTAACCTCTCCGTCTGAATCCTTGAATATGCCCGGATAAAAATTAAATGCCCCGACTTTCACCACACGCTGGGCTGAGGCTACCGAAAGTAGCACAAACAGGCTTGACAGTAGTAAAATGGTCTTTTTCATGGGTTTGTATATTAATCAAACAGCACCAAAATCGCTTGTATAATTAAATCGTACGTAATTTTTTTTTTGACACGGGGCCATGATAAACAACACCAAGGGCGCTGTTGTAAAAATTATGGCTTTACAAATATCTGATTTATTTATTACACAATCATTTTTGCAATGACTATTTTCAAAATTAAATCATATAGCTGCAAGTGCTATTCCCAACTCTTTTCTCTTTGATTCAGCGACCTTTCTGTTGCTTCACCCGGAGGATTCCGCTGAGCCTGATGTCGGTTGAGGATGCTCCGATCATGATCCTGAAGTCGCCAGCTTCAACGCAATTGTGCAAATTTTCGTCAAGCATGCTGAGCAGGGTTGGTGTAATCGTAAAGCCGATTTCCTGCTGTTCGCCCCGTTTCAGGTGTATCCGCTGAAAACCCTTCAGTTCAGTTACCGGACGGGCCACTGAAGCAATGAGATCCCTGATGTAGAGCTGAACCACCTCATCACCATCGGCGTTTCCGTTATTTGTAAGGGTGAAGCTGACAAGGGTGCTGTCATTGGCCATGATCTCAGGTTTGTGAATACGTAAATCACTGTATGTAAAACTGGTGTAACTTAATCCAAAGCCAAAAGGGAACATGGGCTTTCCACTTAGGTTGACATAATCATCGCCCCGACCGGTAGGCTTATGGTTGTAATACAAGGGCAACTGCGCTTCGTGAATTGGGAAAGTGACGGGTAAACGGCCAGCCGGATTGTAATTGCCAAAAAGCACATCAGCAATGGCATTACCGCCTTCTTCGCCCGGATACCACACATCCACTATGGCACCAACCTGATCATACCATCCCTGCATGGTGATGGCGCTGCCGCCAACCAGCAGCACAACCACTGGTTTGCCTGTGGCGGCCACCCTTCTGATGAGTGTTTCCTGGTGTCCGGGCAGCGACAGGTAGGCCCTGTCCCTGAACTCACCTTCTTCGATACCGGCAACAACCACTGTCACCTCACTTTTCATTGCCAGTGCGACAGCCTCAGCCACTTCCCTTTCCCATGATGGATGCAATGCTGCATTCCATACCAGCCTGAGCGAAACATTACCGACAGTTTCATAAAATTCAATCCGTAGGGCATAGGTTTTTCCTTTTGTGAAATGAAATGGCTTGGTGATCTGCCTGTTGGTTTGTTTATGCCAGTTATCGATGAGCAATTCATCATTGAGGTAGAGGCGATACCCATCATCGCCTTGCAAGCCTATGTTGAACCAGGCTGTTTGCGGAGCAAGGAGCATCCCGGTCCAGCGAACGGCATATTCGTTGGCGTTGATCACCGAAGGATCGGGTGAAAACATGGTCCACCTGAAATCGATGACCTCATCAATTCTGTTTAAGTCAGGCTCGCCATCAAGCCTGGTGTTGTTGAAATATTCGCCTTTCAATCCCGGCTTAAGCTGGCCATTTTCCGTGTGAAACAGGTATTCTGAAGCAATCGTTACGAAAGTAGATGAGTCCCTTGATACACCTTTTGCATAGCTGATTGCACATTGCTTACCCGCTTTTTGCTTCAAACCATCAAGGATATTCACCACCTGGTTTCCCGAACCTGAATAGCCCCCAAGCCTTGCTTCGGTAGCATCGGATCCGATGACTGCCATTGAAGCTATGGTCTTTTTCAGCGGAAGTGTTTGCCGGTCGTTTTTCAGCAACACGATGGACTCCTGAGCCGCTTTCCGTGCCAGCTCCCGTTGCGCATTGCTGTTTGACCAGGCATCGGCCGCCTGTTCGTCGGCATAGGGGTTTTCGAACAAACCCAGCCTGAACTTCGCGCGAAGCACACGCCTGACTGCTTCGTCAATGGCCTTTTCGTCAATGAGTCCTTTTTCGAAGGCGTCGTAAAACAGCGGCAGGTGATCGATGGAAGTCTGAAAGATCACATCAAGTCCGTTGGAGATGGCCTGAACAGTGGATTCAGTGTAATCTTTTGCGGTAAAGTGCAGCACATTGGCACCACCGGTAGCCCCGGCATCAGAAATCACGAATCCCTGGAATCCCCATTCTTTCTTCAGCTTTTCGTTGAGCAACCACTTATTGGCAGTGCACTGCCTGCCGTCGAAGGAGTTGTAGGCGGTCATCAGCGAAATGGCATGGCCTTCGTTGATGCAAGCTTTAAAGGCAGGAAAGTAAATTTCTTCCATCAACCGTTCGCTGAAATGGATGGGATAACTGTCTCTTCCGCCATCGCCAACATTGGCTACAAAGTGTTTGGGGGTGGTAATGATTCCCATTTTCGCGAAAGGCGATACATAGGCCACGGCCATGCTTGCGGTCAGAAATGGGTCTTCGCCATAGGTTTCTTCTGTCCTTCCCCAACGGACATCCCGCGCGATATTGATCACCGGCGACAAGACCTGCCTGATGCCCCTGCTTCTGGCCTCACTGGCAATGGCAAACGCCACCTCTCCCATGAGGGCTGTGTCCCAGGTGGCTGCCAGACCGATGGCCTGGGGATATGCGGTGGCTTCATTTTCTGTGAGCCCGTGCAGGGCTTCACCAAAGATGATGACCGGAATGCCCAGCCGCGTTTCTTCCACGAAGAAGCGCTGTATTGCATTGGCTTTTTGTACTGATTGGCGTGCACCCGAAGCTGAAGCCTGCACCAACAACTGGCCTGCCTCAGCCTTTGTTTTGCCCTCGGAACCGGGCTGTAAGCCAAAAATACCATGACGATATTTTTCTTTTCCATCGGATAAATCGCCCGCGACCATGAACAGCTGCCCGAACTTTTCTTCCAGGCTCATCCTGCCAAGTAGATCACTTACCCTGACTTCAACTGGCAATGCCGGATTTTTATAGTCAGCGCTGATCTTCCGCTCGCAGCTGGCATGGCTTAGCATCAGCAGACAAATAATAAGCAGCCGGTTTATGGCTTTCCTCATCCCCAGTGGTGCGCCGGCTTTTGTGGCGATGGGTTTGTATGATAGGTACTTATTGGTCATTTGGCTGAAGCTGTGTTACCCTGAAAGTCCATACATAGTTGCAGGGCGGGTGGTTTTGCAGGTCCTTTGGAACGTGAATGGTAAAGCCTTTTCCATTGGTTTCCCAATGCAGTGATTTGTTGCTTCCGAGGAGGGTGACAATGGCGCCTTTGGCTGGCTGATGGCTTGTTATGTTGATCTTTGAAGGTATACGGGTTTCGTTCGCTGCGGCCAGGTAGAAAAAAAAGGCATTGCCATTGGTTTGCCTGGTCATGCAGATGTTGGCTTCTTTGTATGGTTCAAGCACCTTGCTCTGGTATATGCCTTCGCCGTTTACCTTCATCCAGTCGCCGTATTCAGTCAACAAATCATAGGCATCCTGATGCCATTCCCCATCAGGTCCGGGGGCGATATTCAGCAGGAGATTTCCGCCTTTGGCCACAATATCAACCAGCAACTGCACCCCTTCTTTTCCGCTGATGTAGCTTGCGTTTTTCAGGTACGACCAGCTTTGCCCTGCGGTGATGCACGATTCCCATGGATAGGGCAGGGGTTTGGCAGGGACCCTGTTTTCAGGCGTGAGGTAGTTTTGGTTTTTGCCCGGCACGGCACGGTCAACAACAATCAGGTCGGGTTGTATTTCCCTGGCTTTAACGACAAGTTCATCCATCCTGATGTCCTGGTTGACGATGCGGCGTGGCAAGTAGCCATTATCATTGGCTTTCAGTTCTTCGTCATACCAATTCAGGATATCCGCTTTTGGAGTTTTTCTGACCCATCCGCCGTCGAGCCACAATATATCAATCGGGCCGTAATCGCTGAGCAACTCCAGGATCTGATTGTGGGTGAAGGTGGTGAAACGATCCCACTTTTCGGGATTGGCTTCAGGTTCATAATTCACATTCCTGTCCCTGGGCGGATAGGCCGGATCCCAGTAATCGGGTGAATGCCAGTCAGGTTTTGAGAAGTAGGCCCCTACCCACAATCCATTATCCCTAAAGGCATTAAAGATTTCTTTTGCAATGTTTTTGCGCGTGCTGGCCGAGAACGGACAGGCCGGATCAGTCACTTTGTAGTCCGTAAATTGCGAATCGAACATACAGAAACCATCATGGTGCTTGGTGGTAAATACCACATATTTCATCCCGGCATCTTTTGCAGCCCTGGCCCATTTTTCGGGATTAAACAGCATTGGATTAAAGGTGTTTTTAAGCGCTTCATACTCCTTTTTGTACGCGAAATAATCACCCGGATTCGTGCCGGCCTCACGCTTGCACCAGTCATATTCTTCGGGACAGATCGACCAGGACTCCACGATGCCCCATTGCGAATAGGTGCCCCAATGCATGAGCAAGCCAAACTTGATGTCTTGCCACTGTCCGAGTTTTTTCAACACAAACGGATTTGTTTCAGGTACATACTTTTCGTCTTCAGGGATGATCTGCCCAACACCAATTAATTGACAACCAATTAAAAACAATAGAATCAGGGAGAATTTTGTCCGGATTTTCATAGGCTAGGTGCTTGTTGGTCGGTAATAATGCGTTTATGGTTGGTAAAATTAGCAAATCGCATGGCTTTATGTCTGTTGATGCACACCTAATTTTTGTAGCCTGAAGGCATATTGATTGGCTTTAGCCAAAGGCTTTGCGGGGTTTGAAAGAAAAGTCAGTTGTCATTTTAAATTCAATTGTTTTTACAGCAGGCAAGTTAACTGCGGTGCCAGAAATGCACAAACATGATCACTTATTGCGGTAAATGTTTGTAGAAATACATGAATCGGCCAGGAGTGAGCGTAAAGAACAGGCAGGGGAGGGGTGGCACAACAAGCGCAGCCTCATAGTGCTTATATGAAGCGCCAAAGCAATCAACAGCAGGTCAAATAAGGTAGATAATTTATGGTTTATGCAGGGTTGTATGTTGCGAAATAGTGAATTGTTCTAAGCATATTGATGGGCTTCTCCATATCGCAAATCAGGTCTTTCCTGCTGTAGCTGTCGATCGAAAAAACGTTGTTGCTTGACTTTTCGTTGCGCGCGAGCATATCAAGGCACACAAATCCCCTGCAAATGATGATTAACATGATGTCGATGAACTGTCGTTTGTTTTTTTCCGGAAAAGCTGTTTCATGCACATACCGGATTACCTGGTCGGTGAGTGTGGTGTAGGTTACGCGCAGGGGTTCGATCTTTGTGGCGGTTGTGGCCAGGGTTTTAATGCCATCCCTGTGGTCCTTGTAGATGTCGAAGATGTCGTTTTCCAATTGCAGCAAGCCGCCTAAATGAAAGAAGAGCACTTTTTCCTCATCGCTTATGGCTGCATCCATTCCACTTCGGTAAAACAGCAAGGAAACACCTCCTTTTTCCAGGGTAATGCGTTTGATTTCGTGAATATCAATTTCCGGATTCAACTGCTTCTCACTCAGTACTTCAGATTCAAATATTTTTAAGGAATATGTCTTGACAAGGTCTGGGTTTGCTGCGTGTTCAAGCGCTTTGCCATACAGATTAAGAAACAGTTGCTCATTGGCATTGGTTACAATCAAATCCCTGCTTTGCCTTAATAAATCCAAAATATAGTCTTTAGGCAAATGGTGTTTGTCGAAGAAGTCGTCAAATAACCCTGTTGCCCCTCCCAGATAGGTCAAGGCCATCCGTTCATTGCGCGACATTGGTTTTGCCAACAGGATGCCAAACGCCTCTCCTAAAATTGCCGGAACAGCCAGGCCATAATAATGGGTGATCTTCTTCATTTCTTTCGGATCCAACGGATGCGCACCTGATTGCTGAAACGCGTCCAGGTCGCAGGCCAGTGATTGACTGATAAACCGCTTCTGATACCGTAAACGGTTGATTAATTGAATGCTTGAGTGCGTCAGATGGAAGAGGTTTGAAATGTATGCTGCCATGGAGTTTGCTGATTCAGTGCTGTAAAATTTAGTTGTTGAGTTGGCTGCGGTGCCGGCAGGGCGGCATACACATTGCGTTTGCCCTTGTTTTCTTCCTTTTCCTGGTGTTTATATGTGCTGTCATGCCTGCCTATGTATGTATTTTTTTGTCCGGGTGCATCAGCCGTGGCTGTACCTGTATCCTGATGAACGGTAAAGATAAGGTGGAATTTTGTTTGTTTGGTTTTTCTGTCCTGATTTCAGCCATTAAAGTCGGGCCGGCATGAACAATCCGATTGGTTGTCAGCCTGTGTATTGCCGGCGCTGACCTTAATGTTTGCGGCCTTTTGTCAGCTGTTGAATCATGCCTTTGAAAATCATTCCGTGAAACGGCAGCACGGCAAACCAATACATTCTGCCGACAAGGCCCAGGGGCCTGAAAGTGGCTGTTTGAACCAGTTTATCGCCAACAATCCGAAATTCGAGCCAGGCATCGCCAGGTAATTTCATTTCGGCAAACAGCAGCAACCGGCCTTCGGTTTTGTTGGCATACAGCACCCTCCAGAAGTCGAGGGCATCACCGCTGTGCAAGGTGTCGGTTGAGGTGCGCCCCCTCCGGAGGCCAACGCCTCCTGACAACTTATCGAGAAAGCCCCTGAAGCGCCACAGCCAGTTTGCATAGTACCAGCCAGTTTCGCCACCAATGCGCCAGATGTTGTCAACACATGCGTTCCGATCAGCTACAGGCATTTCCCTTATGTCGTGATAGCAACCATAGGTAGGCACCTGGATGTAATCGGACATATCAAGGGTTAAACTGCTGCTAATGAAGGCGTCTTTCCAGCTCGAAACAACTTCGTTGCTTTCTATTTTACTAAATGCCCTCAACAAGGCAGCCTGGTAAGTCATAGGCCTGATATCGAGGATGTTGTTGATCTCATCGTTGCGGCAGATTACTTCTATTTTCATGCTGTTCACCAGGGCTACCGCAAGTTTGTAGGATGTTGAGGTGACAAAATAAAGCCAATACGACGACAGTTTTGGCGTCATCACCGGCACAATGTAGATGCGCCGTCTCAGGTTCCGGATTTCAGCAAACCGCAGCAGCATTTCTTTGTAAGACAGGATGTCGGGCCCGCCAATATCGAAATTTTTATCAAAGGTTTCAGGATTAAACATTGTACGGGACAACATCTGGATCACGTCCGAAATGCCGATCGGCTGACATTTGGTATTCAGCCATTTGGGCGTGATCATCACAGGAAGTTTTTCGACCAGGTCGCGCATGATTTCAAAAGAGGCACTTCCTGAACCAATGATAATTCCTGCCCTGAGTGTGGTGAAATGATAGCTGCCAAGGCTAAGTTCTGATTCAACATTTTTGCGTGATGCCAGGTGTTTCGATAAGGTTGTTTCATTCACAATCCCGCTTAAATAGACCACATGCTGTACCTTGGTGTTGGCGATCGCATTTCTGAAATTCCGGGCCGATTCCTGTTCTTTTTGGTGATAATCGGCAGTTGATGACATGGAATGCACCAGGTAAAAGGCAGCATCAATGTCATTTGGAATATGCGCAAGTGAATTCTTGTCGAGCAAATCAAGCTGAATGACTGTTATACCGGGTTTCAGCGATAGGGCAGGCGAAAATCGCTTCAAGTCCCTTACCCCGCAAACCACTTCATGGCCGCTGTCGATCAATACAGGAAGCAGGCGTTTACCAATGTATCCCGATGCTCCGGTCAGGAGTATTTTCATTTGCTTTATTCGTGATGGATGAGGTAAAAAATCAGCTTTCTGCCCACGAATATAGCGCTTTATCTGTTCATATCTTCAGGTCTTGAGTAAAAGCTTTCAGGTAGGCGAAACTGATGTCCCGGGCTTTCGTTGCCAGCATTGGATTTTTAGCCTTGGCAGGAGGTTTGCATTTTCGTTGTTTAATCAGAAATACCTGCGTAATACGACTTCTTGCTCGAGGAATAAGGCTGCCTAAATGGCGTTTTGTGTTCCTTGCTCTGCCTCAGGAATTCCCTCCCGGTTGCGTGTGCCCGCATGTTTAAATAAATCTGGTTTTACATAAACTGTACTATTTTTTGGGGAGCTTACATACACCCTGAACCCGGCGGGTGTAGTTCAACACCGACTCATCGCTGGGTTCCCGATGAAACGGGACAGGCATTGCAGACCGCTCAGAGTCCTATTTATTATAGGGCGTTTTTTTCATTTGTATCAGGTTTTTCAATAATTATTTTTTCTTCCACTTCATTTTTTGGTGGTTCTGGTTCATCAATATGAGGTACTTCGAAAATCATCGGCACATTTGATTTAAGTCCTTTCCCTGCTGCAATTGCCTGTCTGAATTTCAAATTTGGTAACGTGTCCGCAATGCCTTGCCCAAAATAGTTTGCAAGAAAGTCGCTACTAGTTTTATCGAACTCTTGAAAGGAAATGATTGTGTTACATTGTGTTAAAACAGTTTTAGAAACATTTGCTGTCCGTTGTGCAATAACTAAAAGTCCGACATTAAATTTTCTTCCCTGCAATGCGATTTGTGCAATTGTGTTAAGAAGAGATTGAGATGCTTTGTCTGCTATACCTGCAAAGTTCCATTCGGGAATTACCGTATGCGCTTCTTCGAGAACAAGGCAAACTCTGTTGCCAAATGACTTGTCCTTTTTTGCAATATGAAATAGTAATTTGAAAAAGTATTTTGTGTATTCAAGGATTCCAGAGGTATTTGATACATCAGGTAATTCAAAAATTGAAAGCTTTGTGTCGGGATTTTTCAGAAAGTCACAGATTGATTTATGAATATTAATTGCAACCTGTTTTCGCTTTGCCAATGTAGCGTCATTATCTTTATTGTAATTCTTGCCAACTTCTTTTTCAATAAAGTCAATATCCTTAAATGCTTGTTCTGCTATTTCATCTGGAATAACTTTAATTGGGTTTAAGTCAGAGAACTTACCGTTGTATTCATCTGTAAAATCAATGCAAATGACTTTTGTGTTTGGGTCTTTAAGATACTGTCGAATTAAATTTCTTGCAAAAATTGATTTGCCTGTTCCTGTTACTCCAAGAATTGCTGTGTGGTGTGTAAGTGCTATGTCTTTTTTTAGTATTACCGGATAATTGGAGTTTGGAATCTTCCCTATTTCATATTCATTCTCTCCAATTGCAGGAACAGGAATTGGAGAAGCAATGTAAACGGGAGAGTTAATAAAAGGAACCCAACCATATTTCTCAAAATTTCCATTTTCAAGGCTCCAAATGCCAAGTTGTATCGCTTCACCAACAATATATCCTGTTTCGTTTTTTTGTTCAAGCGTTTCAATTTTCGTTATGCCTTGAATAACTTGATAAAGAACCTTTTTACCTCTTATGAAAACCTCTAAGAGTTGACCATCAAAAATTTCTTTCTTGGAGTTGTAAACAAAACGAATGGTAGAAATTGTAGAGTTTTCATCAATCAATCCTACAAACTTTTCAAGGTAATTGTTATTTTCAGGATTGGTAATTTTGAAAACAACATTCACATCATTAAATGTGTTGTAAATTTTGTTTTCAAATATTTTACTGATTTCATCACTGACAAGAACTTTTACCCATTGTTCTTGATTAAGAAGATAGTTGTCAAGAATAAGTCCTGTTCTCACACTTTTATTCTCATCCATTGAATACTTAAACTCTACAAAGTCAAATATTTTTATTGAAGGTCTTTTATCGTAGAGTTTAACAAGAAAGGTGTTCTTTGACTGAACACCAAAAATTTGTCCAATGCCTTCTTGCGGTTTTTGTTTTACAAAAGCAGGTATTTTCATTATGAACTTCCATGGGTCAAGTAGAACAAAAGCAGAGTAGATGAAAAGGAAAAGAAAGTATTGAGATTTGCTGTCAATGTAAAAGAACATTGTCAAAACGAACAAGAAAAAAAATTGAACCTTACTACTTCCAAACCGCACAACAAAATCTTTGAGAAGCTTCGAGATTTTATTTTGTGTCGCGTCTTCGGGTTTGTTAGGTGCAAACAATGCCAACGAAACAACCGATAAAATACCAAGTCCAAGAGTAAAGAAAAATAATGTGTTATACCAAGCTCCAAGATTTACCAAGTCCTTTTTGATTGGAGTAATTAACAAAAGAATTGCAATTGAAGCTGCTAGAACATCTGTCGGTTTAGTAAAGTAATGTTCTAAAACAAGAGTATTGAATGATAGCATTAGCAAGCTAGAAAATATTACAATTCCAATAGTGTCTTGCGGTAAAACAGTTCCCTTAAAAAACCAGTAAATGACTGTAAGTAAAACAGCCAATGTGATAAATATTATCAGTCGGATTCCTTTTGTCATTTGTATTGTTTTTAAAATGCCCTATAACGGTTTGCGTGTATGTGCAGTAGCGGATTAGAAGCACTTACCTGCCCGTTTAGCACAATGTTTCTCAGAAGTACAGACCTCCGATTTACCACTTCACCCGCTATTGCCACATACACGCTGTTACCACCTGGGCTTCTTTGTCTGCAGTGGTTTGTCGGTCTATTTGTTGCTACGTTTTTTATTGTCATTTCTCGCGCGATGGGGCATTTTTTAAATTTCTTTTTCTCTTGCTTTGGCTTTGTAAGCTCTTTGACAAAGCTGTGGGATGTGAGTTGGCTTGCTTTGGCAATGTGCTTGCAAAATTTAATAGGCGTTTATTATCGCAAATAAATTCGTTTAACTCTGTTTTTTAATTCGTTGGTTCGGTTGTCGGTGTATTCTTCGACTTCGACTTGCACGGGCATTCCCTCAGTAAGTGAATGGTTGGCTACCAAATGTGGTGGAATGAAAATATTATCACCAATGGCATCAGGCTTGAAAAATGCGAAACCCTTTTGGGGATTTATATTGATAACCTTGCCGTGAATGAGTTCAGCCGCTGGTTCAGCTAGTTCGGTTGCGGTTTCCACTTTTACCCAATTGCCGGTTTTAGGATTGGAATCCACATACATTTTAAACCATGCCAGCACATCCAATAGTTGAAAGAATACACTTTTCAGAAGAAAAGGAGTTTTGATAGTTCTTACGTGTAGGTCAATTTCAGACCTATGTGAGCCTGCCTGTGTTACTGACAAAATGCTCCGCAAGTAGTAGGCTATTTGTTTCGGTAGATGCGTTTCTTCTAAATGCTGATATCCTTTTTCGGAAAAAAGAGAACCATCAGAAGCTTTGCCCGCCAAAAATTTACTGCTTTCATTCAAAGCAACTCCGGGAGTAACAAATTCAGCAGGTAGCAAATTGAATTTATTGAATGCAATAAAAAGGTCTTCAACTACTTTTCGAATAGCATTAAAATGATTATCAATGTTGGTTTCATCATTGACTTTCAGCAGGTTTAAAATGTCCTGTCCGGCAAGTTCACCAATGTACTTTTCTGTGCATACGTCAAACACTAGTTTGTAACTGTGGCGAATTTGGGTATCTTCTTGAGTTGCAGCGGCAACTTTTATATCTGAAAAAAGACGGTCAATTTCCTCGTCACTGCCTTTTTTGTAAACCTTAGTAAAAGCCTTTTTAAAGGTTTTGTCTTCATAAGCTTCGGCTTGACCAGTCAGGACAAATACTTCAAATTTCTTTTTAAGTTGGAGTAATCTTTCCTTGGCTCTATGCACATTGTATGTGTCTTCCGTGCCTTTTACATCATCTTCATTTTCAAAGAATTTAGCGTCTAGTAGTACGCCATCATAAAAAGGATAATTCCTTTCCAATTCATCCATGCCACTATTCAATGATTTGAATGGTATTAGATTTATGCCGTTTCGTTTTGCACGGCCTTTAGTTCCTGTAAGCGTTTCATGCTCATCGTCTATCCACAAAATATTGTAAAATATATCCTCCATAATTAGTTAATCAGTTTGATTGGAAATTGGAATTTGAACTTCACTAAAAAGAAAGGGTCTTCGTTCAGTGATAATATCCAATCCGGGTTATTAAAATCGCTTGCAATTCTGTGTATGTCATAACCGCCTAAACCACTGCCATTGCTTGAATCGGCTGTCGAGTATTTGGTAATAAACTTCTCTCTGTCGAAGTTCCTCGGGAATGGTTTTCCGTTATTTCTGATTTCCATTGAAAGGGAATCATCTACTTCGGTCAACTCAATGACCACTTCGTTTCCGGTAGCTTTTTTGTCAAATGCATACTTGTTGGCATTTGTCAGAATGTTGTCCAGCAAGGTTTTGAAAAGCGTTTTGTTGGCATAGATGCCTCTTTCTTTCAGCTTTTCGCCTTTTAGCAACAACTTCTTTATTTTGAAATTAAATCCGTTATTAGACAGTTCGTTGATGATACTATTGATGTCGGATAGCGGAATAACTTGTTTTTCGTATCCGGAAAGAACAAGTCCGTTCTCACCTTTTTCAAGAACATCTGTAATGAAGTTTACATCACGCTTGATTTCCTTTAGAGCCGAAATAATATCAATATCGTAGAATTCGGAAAAGGCTTTATTCAATGCTTCAAAACCTTCCTTTTTCTTGGATAAAAAATCTAACAAGTTGTCAGACCAATCAAGAATATTTTGTCTGGGTCTGCCCAAGGTATGCTTCAACGAAGCAAATTCACTGAATTGCTTTAAAGTCTTACCATGAGCCAAAGCGTTACGCTCTTCTTGAAGACTTTTAATCTTACCGGATAACTCGTAAATCCCTTGAACCTTTGCCCGTTGCTCTTCTATTGAAGGAAGTTTAATTACGACCTCCATTAAATCATCTCTTCGAATAAAGGGCATAACAGAAACTCCCAAACGGTAGGATTCTAGTTGCTCCTGCACATAGTCGGCATGGAGTTCGTTGATTAAGTATGCTTTATCGGCAATTGCTTCATTAACCTTAAAGGTAAGAATATCCTGACTTCTGAAAATCGGCTTACCTTTGAATTCAAAAATAGTTGGTTTCAATGTGCGCCAACGCATGGCAAGGAGTAGGCAAGATTCCGATACAAGATGAATGTCAGGTAGCCTCAGTTCAGTTTCTTCCACGCTGGAAACATCAAGCGTAAAATCAACTTTGTCGTCTTTTAAATCACGAATACGAATTAGTTTGCCTGCTTCAGGCAGGTTGCCTCTTTGGCCTCTAACTAACTCAAGAATATCACCAAGTTTTACACCGTCAATTTGCTTTTGGAAATAGCGTGCAACACTTAGGTTGTAATCGTTGTCACGAATTTGTTCATTGTAAACAATCTTAACAACATTTTCATCTTCCTTATCGCTACGAATGAAACTATTTAGGCTGTAATCATTCAGTACCTTTTCTCTAGGTCCTTTGGCAATAACAAAATTCTTAGCATCAACAAATTTTACTCTGCCGGGTAACTTCTTGTTTCTATCAAGAACTAAAATGATTAATGGTATTCCCGTATTTAATAACAAGCCACCGGGCAAGGAAACAATGGTGTCAATTAAATCTTCTTCTACCAGATGTTCCCGTAAACGCTGCTCCTGCATTCCTCTGAAAAGAAAGCCTTGTGGTAAAAGGGCGATTAACTTGCCGTCTTGCTTTAAGGATTGAACACCCTTTTCAATTAAAAACTGCTCAATGGTTCTGATATTGGGTTCAATATCTCTGTAATAATGTCCAAGTCTCATCCCAAATGGGGGATTGGAAAGAATCAGGTCGAATTTTTCAGATTCGTGTGGCCAATGTAAAATCGAATCATCACAAACATATCTTGAACTGCCTGGTCTCTCGTAAGCCATAAGTCTCAAAGCACCCAAAGCCCATGTTTTTTGATTTAGCTCTTGACCAAAATAGTCCTGACCTTGGTCAAGATAAACGCCAAAGGAAGCCAAGCCCGCAAAAGGGTTAAAAACTTTGGCATCTTTTTTCAAATCAGCCAAGCCACACATAAAACGAGTTAATTCAACGGGTTGAATAAATTCACCTGCATATCTTCCTTGAGATTGAGAAATTCGATACAATACGCTGTCAAAAACATCAGGGAAATTTTCAGTTAAAACTTGCTTGTTAATCTCTACAAGAACATTGAAAAGATGTCTAATGCCATTTTCACTTAGTCTTTGAATGGAAGGTTCAAAACTTTGAATGATGGGAGCATATTGTTCGTTGGACTCATAATTAGAATTACGCAATCGTTCAATCAACCTTTCTTTTATGTGATGATTTTCGTTAATTAAATCGGTTGATATAAGATTATCCTTAAATGCAGAAAGAAGAAACAATACCACATGATAATCATCAGAAGAAATGTTTTCGCTTCTTAGAATATCAAACATCATCCAAATTTTGGATTTCACTGCTTCAAGTGGCATTATCTCTTCTATCTTAAATTCCTTCATCATACGCTATTCTCTGATTGACGAAGCAAAGGTGTGACTTATCTGTGCAGTACAAGTGCATAGTTTAAATATATTTTTTATAAACAGTTTCAGAAAGCCTTTTAAATCTTTCTCTAAGACTTTCCGGTTCCATAACTTCTATTGCATCCATGTAGGAAAATAACAGTGCTATTAGCTCGTGATTTATCTGGACAGCCAGTTCAATCAGAACTTCTGTTTCGGTTCTGCCCTTTATTTTTTGAGAGCCGTGCAGCGGTTTACTCTCAATGTATGGCCAAATTTCTTTGCTCAACTTGATAAGTAACTTTTCAATTGGGGATTCTCTTTTCACTGTTACACCAATTACATCATCAAAATATTCATCGAAGTTTACTTCTTCATTCTTGTGAAACTTTGTTTTTGATTCTTCAAATTCTATTATTCTGTCGAGAGCAAAATTTGTAATTGACTTATAATCTTCATTTAACCCGAATAGAAACCAACGATTGTTATATTGTTTCAAATACCAAGGATGCAAAACCACTTGTGACGGTTTGTCTTGTTTATATCCTTGATATGTTATTATCAATGCTGCTTCATGCTGTATGGCATTGAAAATGCCTGTGAAATGGCTCAAACCTTTCAAAAAAGGGTTTTGCTCAAATCCAACTGATGACTGAATGGTGCCTTTCAATTTGAATGTGTCTTCAAGCCTGATTTGCATTTCTTCAATCCATTCAAACTGTGGCATTCCCTTGAATCGAGTCAATATTGTCAAGGTCTCTTTTAATTGTTCCGCCTCAGCCTGATTAATGCCGTGGTTCTTGATTGAAAAGGATTGGTCTGAATATCTGTAGTAAACTCTTTTTCCATCCTTCATTCGTTCAAGTGGAATTGACCAACCTTGTTCGCTTTCCATAAAGGTTATATCGTCAAAAACCTGTCTTCTTTTTACTCCATCTTCAATTCCTGCAAATTCATAGATGGCTTCGTTACAGGCTGCAATCAACTCTTCAATAAAATATTTCCTCCCGTAGTTACTAAAACATCTGTCAAGAGCATGGTATCGTATGGTAGCATGTTTATTTGTCGCCATACTATAAGATTGAAGTTGAAAGTGGGTTGGCATAAATTGCACTCTTTTGGTTTTGCGAAGCGTTGTCTTGCGGGTGGGGCAAATCCAAATGTGTGCAATGCGGGTTGGCTAAAAGAAATTTTAAAAAATGCGAAGGGTTGGCTTTTTCTTTCTTTTCTGTCACCTGTCCGAATAGCAAAACACGGTCAGTTTGAAAATCTGTCCGCTTGGTCAATATGGTCTGTATGTTGAGTCCATTTTCAGTCATTGTCTTGCTGTGTCGTCTGTCTTTTTAGCATTGGTGGTAACGGCAGTCCGTCCAAAAACCTCCTGAGGCTTACATTTTTTTTCATCATAACCCCGCTAAATTAGCACATACGCTGGTTTAATAAAAGTTGTTTTTTCAGTCACTATATGAAGCGGTTTTT
>Ga0180007_10003000_pt1 | contig 19351 bp, 16 predicted proteins | sample MM_PC_MetaG_FD_121122 | JGI IMG/M metagenome (GOLD analysis project Ga0180007, IMG submission 121122) | Groundwater microbial communities from the Aspo Hard Rock Laboratory (HRL) deep subsurface site, Sweden - MM_PC_MetaG | ecosystem: Environmental > Aquatic > Deep subsurface > Groundwater... | reverse complement strand
GTCCTTGTCAATGCAGTTTAAGAGAATCTCGCCCGCACCCAGGGTTTCGCAGGTTTGTGCCAGCTGCACCGCATCCACGTCCCGGCCTTCCCGTCCGCCTTTCACCGTGCACTGGTACCAGCAATTCATGGATTTGTTAGGCTAAAGTTGGTTGTTTTCAAGGTCATACGTCTATTTTTGGTGCTTTTCTGTCGGCTCACCCAAGCACCACCCACCTGCTCAAAGTATGCATTTGCCACTTTATAAAAGTTATAGCCCTTTGCCCAAATCGACACAACTCATTCTCCCCACCGACCACCCAACCCACCAATACCCACTGATGGGCGGGGCGGCGGTGAATAATATCAACGAGTTGTCTCTCCCTTCGCGTTGTCAGTATGCGCTTGCCCCCAGTTCGTTCCTGTGGCATTGGCAGCTGCATCGACTGCCGCCAGCAGCGTCTCCTGCGAGAGATGTGCATACCGCTGAGTCGTCTTTAGCTGGCTATGGCCTAGAACCTTGGCAACTTCATACAGCGAGCGCCCGGAGTTCACCATGTTGGAGGCCATGCTATGGCGCAGGTCATGCATTCTGACATCAGGTAGGCCAGCAGCTATTCTTGCTTTATTCCAACTGAAATGGATCTGATTGTAGGGCTTGAGCGTCTTGGGGTTTGGCACGAGATAGGGACACCCCTCCCATCGTGGCAACTCAGCCAATATCGACAAAACAGCAGATGAAAGCGGTACATGACGCGACTTTCCTGTCTTTGACATCGGAATTCTCCAAGTACGCCTATCTATATCAAAATGCTCCCAACAGGCATCAAGCAATTCGCGCTTACGTGCACCAGTCAGTAAAAGCAAAGGCACGATGTATTTCAGCTGAGTGTTTTCATTGTGCTCAAGGGCTTCCATCAATCGCTGGCATTCCTCAGCCGTAAGATATCTTTCCCTGGCATTGTTGGCCTCAAACAGCTTCACCTCGGCAGCCGGGTTCAACTCAATACCAGGTATCTTCCATTTCAATGCCACATTGAAAATATATTTCAGCAGGACCAAAGGGCGATTAGCCATACCGAGAGAATAACCTTTGGTTTTCAGGGAATTCTGAAACTCGATTACGTCCGGTTGGCTGATTTTGTCCATATGGTATGAGCCGAACCGGGGCAAGATATGGTTTTTCAATAGACTCTCATCTGACAGCCAGGAGCGTTTATAGCTTTTGGCAAAAGGCATATACCGATCCCTGCAAAACTCTTCGAGAGTAGGCACCATACGTTTAGTGCGCTTCTCTGCAGAAGGGTCTTCACCCAATACAACTCGGGACCGTAAAATCTGGGCAGCATTTTTAGCTTTATCAAAACTTATGGACTTGCTGTCCCCAATTTTATGTTGGCATTGACGGCCGTGCTGGTCCTTATACCGGAGAGCATAGGTTTTACCGCCAGTTTGCCTGACCTCCAGAATAAAGCCGGTAATTGCGGTGTCATAATAATTTTCCTTCGCCTTACCTTCAGGGCAAACAATGTTACGTACAAATTCAGCTGATAAAGAAACAATAGGCATAGTGAGCCTCCTTACTTATATTTTTTGCTGCTATCCATAGAGGCAGCGTGTGTTTTACGGGTTGACCTCATTGGCCTAAAAATGGCCATTTTTTCTATCCATAAATTAGATTTCCATTTTATTTCTAACAGTTACCAACCTCCGTCGAGTCCAGCGGCGAAGGGGGGCAGGGTCGGCAGGCGCAGACCTGAGGGGCCTGAAAAACTGCAAAACTGAAAACCTGCGAACCTGGCCCCCGTGCCGGGTGGACCGCCTAGGGAGTGGTGATGGCCGGGGCGGCCGGGTGCCCTGAGGGACGCTCCAGCACCTTGTAAGCCTTGGCACCACGCTCACGCACCTCAAAAGACCACCGATGGATTTTCGGGTCGTCTCCGGTGTACTTCTCAATAATCCTAAGAGCTTGTTTTTGGCTGACATTGGCATGTTCAGCAGATTCCGCTGCCAGCTTCATCTTGGTGTTGATACCCCCCTTGATGTAGGTTTCAATGGCTGTAATCACATCAGCATCAGATTTTATTTCAGCGGCTTGTTTGTGTGCTAAAAGATGCATCTCATCAACTTTCTGCACTGACAACAACAGCTCGTTATATTTAATTTTTCGTTCCAGGTCGTAACTGTAAGACACTGACAAAGCAACGTTCCCTCGTTTTTTCATGTTAGTGAACTCGACCGTTTTCTGTTTTTTGTCGGCATCCTCTAAAATGGTGTCCAAAATGTAGGCGCAGTCAAAATCGTCCACAATGTCAGAGGTTCCAGCATAAACTCTCCTGCCATCACGACCAGGATTTTTATTGGTGTGAGCCAAAGCAATGACAGTCCCACCTTGCATGACAAATGTACGAATCACTTCCGTGAAGCGTGTACATGCATCCTTTTTCATCAGGTCTGTAAACTTCTTCAGTGTATCTAAGAAAATGATCACACCACGGGCTTTACCAGTCTCAATCATGTCCGTGATAAGGAGCAAAAACTCTTTGGCCTTGAAATTACGGTACCCCTCAGCCAACATGTTAAAACCATACTCCTCCGCGATATGAAGCTTTTCCAGCAGACCAGTAGCCGTATCATCAACGTTGACGTAGTAGACCTTGGTCGGATCAAGTCCTGTTTGCTTGATGCTTTTCATAAGCAAGTGCAAACAGAGAAGCGTCTTACCCGTGTTAGGGGCAGCATAAATCACAGTGGATTGACCCATTAGGGCAATTTCATCTAAAACATAGGCTTCCTCCATAACCTGTTTTTCGATTTCATGTGACATTCCAAGCAAGGTATACCTGTCCAGAGGGTTCTCTCTTTTTGTTACATTCTCGGGTGCTACGGCACTCGGATCGACTATCTCATATTCACAAACCTCAAACTCTTCGTCTCCGTTATTCATAATGGCATCGACGTCAGCACCAGCAGCCCTGGCCATCTTGATCAGCGTCCCTATGGTATAGGGGGTGGCAACATCTGGTTTGAGTGAATGCCATTTTGTTTCTATGTCTTTACGGTCCTTGTACTTCTGGCCTTTGCGGCTCCAAGCGTCAACAATATCCAGTCCTTCATCACTACCGTTAGTTTCGTGGTGGACCGCCATAATACAATGCAGCCAGTCATCATAACCACAATCAGGATCAATGCTATTCAGCAACTTTTCTATCTTCTTTAATGATGCATCACTTTTTCCCTCTTGGGTAAAAGCACTTGCCGTTACCTCTCTTGGTTGTGAAGGCGCATTCCTGCCGTTGTGTTGATAGACGGCATCGATAAACTCTTGTGTGGCTTCCGATAATGCACCGGCGTTTTCCGCTGTAAGTGACATGATGGATTTCCCCGTACTCGGAGGTAATACCACCAATGACCGACCGGTTTTGATATCCAAGCGGTCTGGGAACATCTCTGTGCTGTGAGAATCGGACTTTGCTGTGGTACCAGCAGCTCGGCGGAAGTAGTGATGTTCCCCTTTTTTCGTTTTGACCACTAACTTTGGAGTGATGCCAACGCGAGCTTCAATCTCTAAAAGAGCTGCTAAGGATTCTGGGCTGTCGGCATCAAAGACAATGATGCTCTCGCCAACAATGAAGCCAACATCGTGAGATGGGTTTCCGGCCCAATGGTCATGAACCTTCTGTGGATCAAGACCGTCAAGCCATGGGTCCCACTTAACTGCGGGTATCTTGGTGCCGGATGCAAGCGGGATTACTTTGAATCCATACCCTAACCAGTACATGGCACCACCAAGGCAATCTTTAATGTAGCGCTGCCACAAAGAAAAGGCGTCTGAATTGTTTGTTTCTGGGGGGACTGATGATGTTGTTTTGGTTACTACTTTTTGATCTTGCATGAATAACTCCTTTTACAAGAACAAGATGAAAAATGTGCTTGCTGAAGGAGTAATCAAATCAAACTATTCCTAACGAGCAAGCGGCCAGCGCTCAAACATCAGAGAGGGTGGCCACTTGGCTCGTAAAGAACATCTAAAACACTTGTATGAACTAACTAAATTTTAATGCCTCTCTGGAGCATTTTTTATATTTTCATAATATACATGAATTAAACTGGTGTCAATCATTTTTTTTAAATAAATTCAACATGTTAAAAGCATTTTAAACTGATAAAAAATGAATTCCTTAATGAAAGCATCTGTACCGTGTGGAAAAAAAAATTAAGCCAGTTAATGCACTTTTAAGAAGGGATCAAAATATTAATCACTTTAAAGCACTTTAAGAAAGGAAATACAGATGAGCTCTATCACACCCGCGTTAGTTTTCTAGTTAAAAATTTTTCCCGAATTACCTGTTTTTAATCTTTGAGGGGCAGTGACCTATCCCAACTAACACATTGTAAGAATTGAATTCTTTTCTGCCTCTCTCTTCCAGTCCACCTGCTGAGAATATAAATTATTTGCAATTTATGCGCCAGCCAAGAAGGGTGAAATCCTGAAATTCTGCCCAGAAGGGGGACCCCCAGAGTACCCGACAGGCACCCTAGGGGCTCCGAGTAGGCCCCAGATTTGCCACCTATGGCCCGATCCTCACCGCCCGGTGGCTCCCCCCTCCCTCCCCCTCAGTTTTTCAGGTTTTCAGGTTTTCAGGGTGCTCAGTTTTTCGCCCCGGAACCGCCCTTGAAATCCTGCCTGGCGGCGTTTTTGACCTACTTGTATCATTCATATAATTCTCCCTTTGTAATAGATGAGCCCAATCCCGATCAGAATCAAGGTCACAGGAATTGGATAAATGAAGCACAGCACTGTCACACATAAGACGCCTATACTGCGTGTTGAGGCAAAGAGCATGCAGAGGACAGCAGCGGTGACGAGGGCACAGGTTATGGCAATCATGGGGCCTCCTTCTTGTGCTTCTTGGCGGTCTTTGCCGGTGGGGGCTGAGTAGCGTCCGGTTCTAACGCCATGAGTGCCTGAATGGCTGCATTGAATTCAGTGGGATCAAGCCGCTCGTAATGCCGAAGGTTACCCTTGGATATTTTCAGCAGCTTTTCGCTCAGAAGCACGGCAAGGACAAAACCGGATGAATTGGCTGATTTGCCTTTAAACATTTCATGGAGACGGCCCGATGTAATCGGTTTCTCCTCTGCAGCCAGTACAGAATCAAGCTGTGTAAGTGAAATCCAATCCTTATTAAAGATCCCCTGCCCTGAGTTGCCGGTCAGACAAAGAAATACCTCTTTATCATCCTTGCACCCGATCTTGTAGGACAGGGTGGATCGCCCGGATAGGGATTGACATTTTGCTTCTTTTAAAATCCTCATTCCTTCTTCACTCATAGTTTTTCTCCTTCATATAAGATGGTTAAATTCCCTCATCTGTGCCATTGCCATATGATGAACACGGCAAGGAGGACGAATATCACCAATGCTACCTTCAAGGCCACCGCCTGAAATACAACCTTCACAGACAATGCTCCGAACTTGATGAGCAGAGCGCTCATTGCTGCCAATAAAAGCCAAAACATAAATGCTCCTTTTTAGAGGTTACGGGTGATTTCCCAGGCATCGAGACCCATGTCGATGTAGTCCCTTTCATCCAGATTGTGACTGATGGCAGCCAGGACCTCTTCCCTTGCGAGATACAGATCCTCCTCGGTCAGTTTAAGGGCCTCAGCGCCAAGGCGATGGACAATGGCGGCCAGGAGAGTTTCCATGGTGATGGCATAAATGACTTCTGAAGGGTTGACGGGCAGTTGACTGACGATTTCTTTGTTTTGCATAGATGCTCCTTTTTGGTTGAGGGAATAAAAAAAGCCCCATCGACCTGGATTGGCCAATGGGGCTTGAGGGAGGGCTGATATGTGATTATGAATAGAAAAACTAATGAGTAGCGGGGTTAGGGGTCTGAGAGAACTACGGAGTTGAGATGTTAAGTGTTATCTCGGTTGACGTGGGGACAAAGAGGATGGTTGGAGAGAAAAAGATTTCCTGCAGGGAATAAAAAAAGCAGAGCCGTTAAGACCCTGCCTAGTTGTGTTTTTATGGGAAAAAAAATGAATATTATGCTTTCTTCTTCCTGCGCGCCACTACCATACCAACCAATCCAGTGCTCATCAGGAGCATGGTAGCGGGTTCTGGGGTTGGCGTTGCAGCAGTGGTGGTTACGTAACCCGAAACTAACTCTCGTAATGGCCCACCACGTGACGTACTACCATCACCCCAAGGGCTAGTATACATGCTCTCCCACGAGTACAAGCCTCCATCCAGTACATTCGACCCAAGGGCAATTGTGCCACCGGCATTTGTGAAATTCGAGACTGCCACCAATTGCAAGAACCCGTCTCCAACAGCCGTCGAGCCAGTGTTTACATCAAGCGCAAAAGGATTGGAAGCCACCAAATTGGTATATGTAAATGCTAAACTACCTGTTGTCACAATGTCGATATTCGAGTACTGGCTAGTATCGACGTCAAAAACAAACGAGCCATATGCAGTACCCCCATCAGAAAAGATAACGTCATTGAGATACCAATTGATAGGAAGTGCTCTTGCTGTCATAGGAAAAGCCAGCAACCCCAGAGCCAACCCTGCAAATAGTGTCTTTTTCATTTTTCTCCTTTAGTTAGATTACGTTCTTCATAATAGGCTATTTGCCTAAATACAATTTACACTACCATTCATTGTCAGGCGAAGGCAGCATTTCTCGCCCCGCATAAATATGGAGCAATAATCGCACCACCTATGCTACCAAACTGACACCATCAACAAACATAAGGGATGCAGCAGAACAACCCAAGAACCATGCTGGTGCAATTTGGTGCTATTACCGTTTTATCGCCACTTAAACCGGAATAAACCCAATTTATACATTTCCCGGAATTAAAAGCGTGGAGGCTACCGCTAGACTCCAGTAATTTTACTCATTTCTTTTGCTCAAATAGGTTTTTAGTGTAGTAAACGTAGATGCTGCCCGGTACCTTCATGCATATAACACCTCGCACTATTTTAAACTATTATTTACTTTTTATTACGTTTCAACGCTTGACATTGCTATTTAGCTTGCTATAGTAATCAGCAAGTGAAGCAAATAAAAGTATTAAAAAGGAGGATAAAGCATGAAATCGCACATATCAGTTCCGGTTCAGACATCGCAATTTTTGGAGTTGGCAAACTTTCTACGGACCAATAATGACCCGCGAGACCCGGTAGATGTAATTGTCACTGCAATCGATTACTGGCTTGATAATGCTAGTTGGAAACCTGAGTTGTTGTCAGAGATTAGCAGTGATGACCGAGGGTACCAATGGAAAAGTCTATTCCTTGTTCATGGAACTCAAATTCGCATGCAGTACAAAGGCACATTTTTTTACGCCAAGGTCGAAGGTGACGAGATCATATACAATGGGGAATCGATTTCGCCAGGAAGTATGGTGAACAAAATCACTGGCACCAGCCGAAATGCTTGGCGGGATCTTTGGATCAAGCGACCTAGCGATCAAGAGTGGAAATCTGCATTAGGATGTCGTCCTGAAAGTAAGGAAATCTCAGAGAAGCTTCTGCAGGAATTAGATGAGTTTGAATGATATCGGGTTTGGAATGGCTAGAATTCCCTATATTTCGTTGTCAAGAATGTTAGGTTGAAGTAGATATCAAGAAACTTGATAATAATTTGTTGGTTGGATTAAAAAGACCGGAACTCATGCTTTTAGTAAATAAACTTATATTACCCACTAGCCTTCCGCATCCGGAGGCAATAAAGTCCTTTCGTGACAATAGGCATTCATACGATCCCGAGTTTTGGGAGCTTGAATATCAATCCTACCGTTATCTCGAAAATGTTGCTACTGATGCTCTAAACGACCGCTATCTTTCTATTTTCAGGAATATGAAATCTTTGGTCAGTAGAGATCGAGACATCATACCTATCCAGTCGTTTCTGAGTTCTTGGTATTGGTTCCGTAAAGAGCATCAGACAAGATTAGAATATCATCTTCGAGGGACTTCACCGAGTATTCAGATTCCGCAAGCAGAAATTTTCGATTTCAAAGCACAAGGCGCTCCCGTTCGGCCGAAACACCCAAATGCTGGTGATGTTCTATTTCGTTATGACAAGAAACAATTTTTGGAGGCAATTGCGAAAGAGGGCTCAATAAGAATTCGGCCAGCATCGGATTTTTTCCCGGTTGAGAATGACGAAGCCCGACAAGATCAAGAGCTATTGAAGCGATCATTTTTACCTGGCAGATATAGTAAAGTAACCGCACAGGATGGAAAACAACTTAAGATTATCGGTGATATTCAGCAAGATGTAACCTTTCCGAATTATTATGTCTTCTGTATGGCATGTGATTGGGATCAAAATCTTATTTCTGCTTTCGATGGATCTGATGCATGCTTGGTAATACGTGATACCGACAAGTTTTTCGAAAGAATTCAATTTGCAGGGAAGAAATCTCTACATGGTTGGTATTTTCATCACAACCCAGTTAACTATTTTGATCCATATGAAAGAATCAAAAACGAACATATTGATCCCGCTATGTCAAAAGACTTTAAGTTCGCGTATCAACGTGAATATAGATTCCTCTGGTTTTCTCCAGAGGGTATTCAACCAAATGGATTCATCTTCTTGAATCTAGGAGATTTGCAAGATATAGCCGAGGTGCATGCACCTTAAGCAATAAAACTCCATCAGGCAAGGTGGACTCTTTCTCTCCCCCTTATACCACACCACGTGGCATGCGGGTCCGCACTAGCTGGTTCCTGGAGGCGACTAAGAACTTATCCGTAAATAAAAAAGTAATATTTAAGAAAACATGCTATAATTCCTTTCAGTTATTTACAAAACATGGAGGAATTATGGCTAAGATTAAATCCTGGGAAGTCTCCGAGAAATTCTGGGAGAAAGTTGCTCCCTTAATCCCTGCGCCGGAGCGCGACCCCAACAAAACATACAAACGTAAAGCCGGTGGTGGCAAAAAGCCCATGAATCCCCGGCAGGTCTTTGAGGCAATATTATATGTTCTGCGTACCGGTTGCCAGTGGAAGGCGCTTCCAAAGGAACGCTTCGGCAGCCCAAGTGCAATTCACACTCATTTCATGAGGTGGATGCGGGCCGGCTTTTTTCTTTCTCTTTGGCGAGCCGGCCTTGCCGAATACGATGAAATGGAAGGCATCGCCTGGCGATGGCAAAGTATAGATGGTGCCATGACCAAAGCACCGCTGGCTCAAGAATCTGTAGGTCGCAACCCGACCGACCGGGGGCAAAAACGGCAGCAAACGACATGTTCTAGTGGACGAACGTGGTGTCCCCTTTTCGATAGTCGTAACCGGAGCAAACAGACACGACGTGAGTCAGCTTGAATTCGTACTGGACGAAATCATCGTCAACCGGCACAACACAGAACAAAATCTCTGTGCAGATCGCGGCTACGGAGGTGAACCGGCACAACAAGCTATCAAAGATCGAAGCTACATCCCTCACGTAAAGCAGCGCGGGGAAGAAATTAAAGAAAAGAAAGCCAACCCTTTGTTCAGAGCCCGGAGATGGGTGGTTGAAGTCACACATTCCTGGTTCAACAGGTTCAGGAAGCTACTGGTGAGATACGAAAAGCTCACCGCAACATACGAAGCCTTGCTGCACTTGGCAGCGGCAATAATTGCCTTTAGAAAAGTAGGCGTTATTTACGGATAAGTTCTAAGCCATAGATGGATGATTGATGTTTTGAAAATATGGCGACGCGTGAATAGAGGTGCGCTTTTTGAAATACGGAACAACCGTTCAATCTTGTTTGATTATTATGTATGTTAGATGGTTATTAGATTTTTTCTCCCCAACACTAATATTGGTAAGACGATTGTTTTCTACAAGTTTCTTGAATATTGCACCATAATGAGTCGGGTCATTATTTTCTTTCCATTCCTCCCCAAAGATTTGTTTAAGTTCATATACACCAGGTTGCATATCATTTATTAATCTCTGGGCTTTTTCGATATCTGCGTCACTATCTGTGAACATATTTTCTCCTATATTTCTGTAGTGTCAGATTTGATTAGTATCTGTAGCAGCACGATTTGCCTGCAAAGTTAAGATTACTTATATAATTTATTTAGCGGTTATCACAATGCTGCGTAAAAATACTGCAAAAATCACTCCACTTATACTAACAAACTGTCGCATCAACAAACTCGCGGGATACAGCAGGTTAGCTCCAAAATTTTGCTGATTTCATCTGGCGTTTTTACCGTTTTGCGCTACCTAAACGGGGGAAAAACCAATTTTGGCGCTCATGGGATTAAACTATAGGAGGGTTGTTATAAATGCAGTTTGCTGGAGGGGTTAATTTTGTCTATAGGTCTTAACGATGAATGATGTCGGGTAAAAATAGGTAGAACGCCCTATATTTTGTTGTCAAGAATGTTAGGCTGGAGTAGATATCAAGAAACTTGATAATTATTTGTTAGTCCTCTATCCCCCCCTATACTCATTGGATTTAGAAAATATGGCACCAGGAATATCTAATAATATTTTGCTAACTGGCGCTGGATTTACGAAAAATTTTGGGGGTTTTCTTGCAACGGAGATGTGGGAAAAGATATTTAATTGTAGTGAGGTGCAAAAAAGTCCTGATTTGGTAGATATCTTACGAAATGATTTTGACTACGAGTCAGTTTATCACAAAATTTTTGCCGGAGATTATTCAAATGATGTAAAAGATGCTATCAACTCTGCTATGCTCCAAGCATATAGAAAACTTGACAAAATTGGCCAAGATTATATCTCTACGACAGATGAATCTAAGTTAAACATTCTAAATGGGGCAAAAAAGATTATTGATTTGTTATCCCAAAATAACCAAAAAACTTTCTTTTTCACGCTCAATCAAGACCTGTTCATCGAAAGGCTTATTTCCGGAATTACACCTCCAATAATTACCCCCATGATGGAAAGATTTTTCCCCCCAAACTCTAACGAATCTAAGCAGCCACTGGACAACAATAATTTCAAGATTGTACCCACCAAGGCGAAAATCGATTCTAACAAAGAAAAAATATTTAATATAACCAATACTTATTATATAAAATTGCACGGCTCTTTTGGTTGGAAAAGTTCCGATGGCTCCAGCAAGATGGTTATTGGCAGAAACAAAATAACACAAATAGCGAATGAACCTCTTCTCTTGTGGTATTTCGATGTTTTCAAAGAAGAATTATTCCGAGCCCGGAGAAAACTTTTAGTTATAGGTTACGGTTTCCGGGATATCCATATTAACGAAATAATTGCAAAGGCTATAAAAAGTCACGGCCTTAAATTATACATAGTTTCCCCGACAGCCCCAAATACCTTTAAGGAAAGGCTAATCAAAGCGGATTCTGATAATGGACAAAAGATTTTTCAGGGTTTGACCGGCTATATTAGCGCCAACTTTCACGAGCTTTTCCCTTCTAATAGCAACGAGACAGATGAATGGAGAGAACTAAAAGAAATATTTTTCACTGGATGACAGTCCGGCACTTCCAGGCTTCATGGCCCAACCATGCTAATTCAGCCGATGTTAAAAAAAGCCGCGCGGCTGATTAGCGGCGTTATTCGCGACACGAAGTCGCGTTTTTATATGTGATCCCGTGTAGTTATCTGTGCACGCAATCACCCGGCGTGTCCCCGCCGGTATCCTAGGGAGGCGTGCTACCGTTGCGCTGATGACTGGGTGCGAAGCCCTCCTGACAATGTACCGAATCGGGAAGAAGCCGCGAGGTGGACTCCCCTCCGGGAATCCCGCCCGGTTAAGGGCTAGGATGGGACAATATGGCGAGAGCAGGCAAAGGACTTTACGCGCCGTCAGGCGAGCGACGGACCTACCGGGTTTAGCAGGTCTATGACGTGTTTCTCAGTGGTTACGCGTGTTGGAGAGGTTGCGGGAGACTAACGTGCCCGCACGGGACCCGATTTCCTTCCGGCGTCCAAGTCCCGCCTAAGTTGTCCGTTAAGGTAAAGACGTGGAACGTGGAAACCCCGTCCCTCCGCCCTGTGCAATGCAGGGCAGGCATTACCGCAAGGCGTGCTGTTGGAGTGGCGGGTTAGAGAGGTTGAAAGAAGCAAATAATGCCATCGGGAAACCCGAAGGATAGAGTATGAAAAATGACTCAACGCTAAAACCTGGAGCCGGCTGGCAAAATGTGAATGGCGTGCTGACGTTCAACTGGTGTCTTATTGCGGGAGAGTCCGGAGAACCTTCGAAGACGGGAAAGCTAGAGACGGCCGCTTTGGCTGGGGCGCCTGTCGATGAAGCTAAACCATGGCATTTCATTGATTGGAAAGCCGCGGAAAAGCATGTTAGAAGGCTGCAGATGCGTATCGCAAAGGCTGTTCAGGAAAAGAGATGGGGTAAGGTCAACACTTTACAGCATCTTCTAACCAACTCGTTCTACGCCAAGCAACTGGCTGTGAAACGAGTCACTTCCAACAAGGGGAAGAAAACCCCCGGCATTGACGGCGTCCTGTGGAAAGGCGCCCGAGCCAAATGGCGGGCTGTTTTCAGCCTGCGCCGACGTGGTTACAGGCCGCAACCGCTCAGACGTATTTATATTCCGAAGAAGAACGGCAAGAAACGCCCGTTATCAATACCAACACTTTTAGACAGGGCAATGCAGGCACTGTACAAACTCGCACTGGCGCCGGTGGCGGAAACCACAGCCGATGGAAATTCCTACGGCTTTCGGGAATGCCGCTCCTGTGCCGATGCCATACAGGCCGGGTTTAATGCCTTGAACAAGCCTAATTCGGCTACCTGGATATTGGAGGCGGACATCGCCGGATGCTTCGACAATATTTCAATGGAATGGATGCTCAATAACATTCCAATGGATAAAGAAATTCTTCGCAAGTGGCTTACGGCGGGATATGTTGAAAACGGCATCACCTATCCTTCTCGCAAAGGAACTCCTCAAGGTGGAATAATCAGTCCAACCTTGGCTAATATGGTACTCGACGGATTGGAAGAGGTCGTTCGCTGTGCAGTCCCCCGTCGAAATCGTATTAACTTCATTCGCTATGCCGATGATTTCATTATCACGGGAAAATCGAAAACCCTGCTGGAAAAGAAAATCAAACCGGCTGTGGAAGAGTTTCTTATCGTACGTGGTCTCACTCTCTCGAAAGAAAAGACCTTGATCACGCATATCAGAGACGGATTTACGTTTCTCGGGCAAACTTTTCGGAAGCACGGTAGGAAACTGCACATCAAACCGGCCACCGAGGGAGTCCTCGCCCTCAGAGAAAAAGTAGGAACGTTAATCAGAAAACACGTCAGCGCGCCGATGGAAGCCTTAATCAAGAAATTGAACCAAACGCTTCGAGGTTGGGCAAATTACCACCGCCATGTGGTATCATCGGAGGCCTTCAGCCGCATCGATACATATGTGTTTGAACAGCTGTGGCGCATGCTCAGGAACCGACACCCAAGGAAATCCAAGAAGTGGCTGTTTGCTAAATACTGGACAGCCGGTGATCGGAAACATATCTTCGCTGTCAGAACCAAGACCGCAAAAGGCTTAACAAAAGTCTACCAGGTCATACGCATCTGCTCAATCGGCATCAGAAGACATATCAAAATCAAAGCGGCGGCGAATCCTTATTTGCCTGAGTTTTCCAAGTACCTGTGGGAGCGCAGAAACAATAAGGAGAGTAAACTGCTACCGGCACTCTCGGCAAGAGAATTCCGGGCAATGTTTACATAGGAAGTCAAACAGTCGGGCCGCCCCCTAAGGGCTGCCTTTAAGATGCTTGAGCCGTGTGATGGGAAACTATCACGCACGGTTCTTAGGGGGGGAAAGAGGCTGCAAGGCCTCTGCCCTACCCGGTGCCCAACAAAAGACATGTATCAGCTTGAAGTAAAACACCAACTCGTGAAGCATCTTTTTTCACCGAGCGATGGATGGGAGGTTCTGGTGGACATCGATGCAATGGAAAGAGCAAAAGGCCCGCAACACAAACCAGACAAAAAAGAAAAAGTTTTGGCTGCGGAGTTAGCCCTGAAGTTCTTGGGAGTGGATTTCGGCTCACACAAAGAACATGGTCGAGTGGATATTTATGCAGCACATCCGGAAAAAGGTGTGTTTCTGATCGAGGTAGAAGGCAAGTCATCAAAACAAAAAGAGCAGGCAATGTACTCTGCTATTGGTCAAATCGTTCTCATGATGAACACTACAGAAAATGACGTAACCTACGGCTTGGCAGTACCAGATCTCCCAGAATGGGAACATCAAATACAGAAAATTCCAGGACGAGTGAAAAACTGCTCAATCTCAAATGTTTTTTGGTGTCTCCAAGCGGCGTGCGTGAAATTTAAGTGCAAGGACAGCATCGCAAGAAAATTACACTTGACACTACACTTAATCTCAGCTACCATCTAAATTAAGATGAATAATATTTCAACAAGAAGGTAGCGCATGGACACATTATCAGAGCTTGAGAACGAAAAAAATAAAATATTATCAAATATTTCAAAGGCTGCGAGCGATGGAAAAACGGATCTCGTGTTAGCCGAAAGTGAAAAATTAGAAAAAATAAAAAATCTAATTTCTCGCCACAGCCAAATTGTCTCAGAACTCGAAGCATTGAGAAGTGGCAACCCAACAATTCAACCACCAAAAACTCAAGGAGTTGTTGCCGCCCCAGTTGACGAATCGCGGTCATCGCAAATTATGTCCTCAAGGGCACTTGGGGAGAAAATTCGCAATGAGTTCTTGAGCAAACGCAAAGAAGAAGGGATCAATCTTCAATTAATTAAAGGCAAGACAATCTTTCGCACTAGGTCGGGTAAGCGGGTCGGCCTTGCTGTCGCGACAGAAAGACAACCCAACAGGTGGTTTCTTGGTTTACCTGCTGGAGGCTTTGATCATGCTGTACTTTTGTGTCAGCGAGAAAATGGAGAGGTTATCGACATCCCTCTGCCAGAGAAATTTTTTGAAAAATACGGCAACGAAATGAGTCAGTCGAAAGGGCAACTCAAATTTAATGTCGTTAATAGAGGTAGTGGTCTATTTGTGCAGGTTCCAGGGACAGACGGAATTAATGGGAAGTCCTTCTCAAGTGATTACTCATTTTTATTGTAACTTAGGGGAGCTGCTTTCATCTGACATCTAAGTGTTTTTATCTCAGATAAGAATAAACATATCTTGATATAATCGGCAAGGAGGAGTCTCCCCCTCCCCACACCATCTAGCATGCATGCGGTCCGCACTAGGGGATTCCCAAAGGCTACCGAGCCATAGCTGCGAAATGGATGTTTGGAAATATATTGACTGATAATTAAATATGGTGTCCCCGGAATTGCGGAATTGCCGTTGTTAGCCTAGCCGGAGAAACCGAGATTATGTCTTCCATTATGAGTGCCAAAGACAGTACGCAACAGAGAGAAGATAAATATGAGCGAATCAATTAACTGGATTCTCCTGACTGACCTGCATCTTGGTCTCGACGATCATTCGTGGCTTTGGCCGAAAGTTAAGCACGACCTCTTCAAAGACCTTGCGAAAATGACAGATCAGATTGGTGGATGGGACCTTGTATTTTTTACTGGAGATTTTGTACAGGCCGGTAAGCGTTCTGAATATGACCTTCTCAATAAAGAGATCGAGAGTCTTTGGAAAGTGTTGTCTGCGACTGGCCGCTCTCCCTTTATGTGTGCCGTTCCCGGAAATCATGACTTGATTAGACCATCAAAGGGATCAGCCGTGTTACGGACTCTGACGCAACTATGGTGGTCGGATGAAGAGTTGAGAAGAACGTTTTGGCACGACGATTCTTGTGAAGAACGGCAGGCTATCAAGGAGTACTTCCATGAGTATTCTACATGCTTGTCACAACTGCAGGTCCCGACATTGCCTCGTAAAGAAGGCATTCTCCCTGGTGACTTTAGCGCGATCTTTCAGAAGTCCAATGTAGAGCTTGGAATAGTTGGTCTCAATTCATCCTTTCTCCAATTGACCGAGGGTGATTTCAAGGGAAAACTCGCACTACATGTTTCTCAGTTGAATGCTGTTTGCAGTGCCAACCCCAGTGCGTGGCTCAATAAACGAACGGCAAGTGTACTACTTACGCATCAACCTCCAACCTGGCTTGCTCCAGACTCATTAGATCATTATCGACAAGAAATATATCCTCCTGGTCGTTTTCTTAGCCATCTCTATGGCCATCAACACGACCCTGAGACAATGGAAATGAGTGAAGCGGGTGGTCATCCACGGAGGTTTCGCCAAGGTCCCTCACTATTCGGTTTAGAGGAATGGGTTGGTGAAACACCAAAAAAGCGTACACATGGCTATATGGCTGGGCGGTTTCTATTCGACGGAGTTAACTCCATTGAGACATTTTGGCCACGCACTGTAATAAGAGGTCGCCATGGTGGGCTGATTTTTTGCCCTGACCATTCTTTTCAGCTCAACGAAGACAATAGTGTCATAGTGGCGTTTGAACCTATGACAGAGGAGGATGACTTGTCTGAAGATTTTGACAAGTTAGATGTGCAAAACAAGCAGGACGCGGACGTGGAGCCTCCAGAGGAGACGTCAAGTGATGACCTCCACCTGCTTGACAAAAGTCCCGATTTGAAAACATCAAGGACTCGTCTCGCGTCCTGTCCTAGATTGTCATTGTCCTCAACAGCTCACCACCGCGCTATACGCCAAGAGGAACAGAGCCAATTAGAACTAGAAATTCGTAGGACGAGGGCAGTGTGGCTGTCTTCCGACTGGGGTATGGGTAAAGAGGAGTTTCTTGCTGCGGCGCTTGAACGCTTTCGGAACCAGGGCAATCAGTTGGAAGTATTTCATCTACTTTGTGACGATGCGGATGACGAAAACAGTTTTCAGGCGCTCTTCCCTCAGCAATTCGGGATGGCAATGCAAGCGTTCTGTGGGTATGTGACCGTCCTTTCTGGTGCATTTCTGGTCTTCGATGGGATCCATCCATCACTTAGTACTGAAGAGAACCTTCTCAAACTTCAACAAGTTATTTCGGCCATACTCGACTACTGTCCCGAGTTGCATGTCGTAATTGTTTCGCGGACACCACCTGTCAAAGTGGATTTTCCGTTGATTGAATTACATTCCTTGGATGTGCCGGATGTTCGCACGTACCTGTTGCATCATCCAGATGCAACTCCAGGACTATGTGACCCAGACATTATTGACAAACTTCATGAGCGCTCCGATGGACTCCCTATGCATCTTGATCGGATGCTGCGATCCCTCAAGGTCTCATCTCTTGAGTCGGTTCTCGACGCTGAGATGGAAGGCCCGGCAGAGAATGGGTCATTATCAGAGAGCGTTCCACAAGCATTAGTGCACGCTGTTAACACCTTAGTGAGATCCGTCGACAAGCGGAGCAAGCGAAGTCTTCGCCTCTTAAAGGTTCTTTCGGTCTTGCCATACGGGGAAACGCTAGAAACTCTTGCACATTACCTTCCTTCTGAACCGTTCTTTATTGACAATGCACTTCAACTGAAAGAACTAGCATTACTGAACGCGATTCCACTCAAGCATGCTACATCTTGTGTTGACTTCGGGAAAGGTGGGCTATCAGAGGAGAACACCCCGAAGATCCTTAAAGTTCCACGTCAAATTGGGCATTATGTGCTGACTATGCTTTCAGATAATGAACGAATGGAAATCGTCCTTGCAGGAGTGGACCGATTTTTCGGGCGTCGTTGGCGAGAAGGCAAGGTTAAGCTCCGCAGATTGCCATTCGAATATCGCGAATATTTGAGCTCAGGTGTTGGAAACGAGTTTGCTGTGGTCCACCATTTAATCGTAGATGCAAGAAAAAATGGCGATATTTTGACAGCACGCAAAGCCGCCAACCTAGGACTCCAGTTTTGTAGACGCGTGAGATCTGAGGAACGATATCGAGATCTTGCGGTCATAGCTGGGGGGGTGCTTCAGACGATTGGGCGTGACGATATGCCTGAACAATGGAGTGAATTAGCCATGCTAACTGGCATAGCAATGAGGATGAGCAGTAAGCACGAAGAGGCCCTTAGGCATTTACACAGCGCTCTGGAAGTGGGCGAAGGGTACCTTGAAAAAAAAGAAAAGGCCTCGATTTGGTTAAACATCGCCCTTACTGAAGAAAAACTGGAACATACTGATTTGGCCGTCAAGGCCGCAGGGGAAGTCCAGCGATTCGCAAGCCAAGGATCTGCAGCCAGGCTTCATGCAATAGCAATTGAAGCGGGGCAAACACTCAAAGGTGCCAATAAAAGGAAACGTCTGATCACATTGGAAAAGCAAGCAAGGAAAGAAGGGCATCTGACGCTTGCTGATACGATAACGCTCGACCTCGCAAATGACATGGACGAACCGGCAGAAGAGATTCGACTCCTTGACCGCGTTTTGGCGGCCAAAGATATGCGTGTCTATAACAAGACACGAGCAGTCGTTGCGAAGGCGCGTGCAGTCGAAAGGCTGCAGGACCCACAAGCCAAGCTAACAACAAGCGACCTTTTCACTCTCAAATTAGCGTACTCCTATTTGTATGCGCAACGGTTTGGATCACTCTTTGACCAGTGCCACGCCACACTATGGAATCTTTTTGAGTCACGAGGTGACACTACACAGCTTCTTCGATTATTTCGGCACTCATCTTTTCTTTGGAGGATACGTGGAAACGAAACCAAGGAAGCGGAGTATCTAAATCGCCTGTCATCAAAGAACCCGCCCTCCAGTGACAGCCCCAGTTCGACAGGTCTTCTCCTTGAAATTCGCTATTTCTGGAAGCGGGTCAAGTTGGTTATCGCAGCATCCCTAACATCTTGATTGCCCACCCAAAGAGATTCCAATACCCGTTATGAAATTTCCCTAGCCGAAATCGAAATCAAGATCTCCTGAACAAAAAAAAGGCAGAGCCACCAAGACCCTGCCTTAGTTCCATTTTTGCTGAAATATCGCTAAGCACCAAATCTGCATACAACTACCGCGTCTCTATCCCCTTTTCCCGCATATGCTCCTTCACCGCCGAAATGGGCACCTCCCTCCGGTGGAAGATACCGGCTGCCAGGGCCGCCTCAACATCGGTGGCGGCAAAGACCTCGGAGAAATGCTCTACCCTGCCCGCCCCGCTTGAGGCAATGACCGGGATAGTGACCGCCTTCCGCACCTGGTTAACCAGCTCCAGATCAAAGCCGCTGTTGGTGCCGTCCTTATCAATGCAGTTTAAGAGAATCTCGCCTGCGCCCAGAGTTTCGCACACCTGGGCCAGCTGCACCGCATCCACGTCCCGGCCTTCCCGTCCGCCTTTCACCGTGCACTGGTACCAGCAGTACTGTTCACCATTGGGTCCGGGGAAGACGGTTTTGACGGTATTATGGGTGGTCTCC